>MDTA01012426.1_pt1 | contig 10291 bp, 9 predicted proteins | sample 811151 | NCBI WGS metagenome assembly MDTA01 (sample SAMN05326648, study PRJNA326480) | marine metagenome | isolation source: seawater | place: Indian Ocean: South | collected 2010 | reverse complement strand
TTGTACCATCTCAAACGCTTACTAATACCCATGCTTTAGGAAATGTTCTTTACACCAAATACGTGTATTTATTTCAAGCCGCGGGTTTGATTCTTCTTATAGCTATGATTGGAGCTATAGTTCTTACGCTGCGGAGCAGACCTGGGGTAAGAAAACAGAGAATTGCGGATCAGTTAGCGCGTAAACCGGAAGAGGTGCTGGATATAGTGAAAGTTAATGAAGGGGAGGGGGTATAATTATGATCGAGATTGGACTAGCTCACTATCTTGGTGTCGCGGCAATACTTTTTACCCTTGGTATATTTGGAATTTTTTTAAATCGTAAAAATGTTATCATTATTTTGATGTCGATTGAGTTGATGCTCCTGGCTGTCAATATCAATTTAGTTGCATTTTCTGCTTATGCGGGCGACCTAGTCGGTCAGATATTTGCTCTATTTATCCTGACTGTGGCAGCAGCGGAAGCAGCGATTGGTTTAGCTATTTTAGTAGTGTTTTTTAGAAACCGTGGTTCGATAGCTGTCGAAGACGTAAATCTCATGAAAGGGTAACGGTAGTATGTATGCCGCAATTGTCTTTCTGCCGCTTCTTGGGGCGGTTGTAGCGGGGCTGTTTGGCCGTATTATTGGGGATCGTATTGCTCACTTGGTAACTTGCGGCCTTATGGCGGCTTCTATGTTGCTTGGTGCAATATGCTTTTATGATGTAGCGCTTCAACAAAATGCCCAGACTATTCAACTTTTCACTTGGATAGAGTCTGGGACTCTAAAAGCAGAATGGGCACTGAAGATAGATACTCTAACAGCTGTAATGATTTTAGTTGTTACATCTGTTTCAACTATGGTTCATGTGTATTCAATTGGGTATATGCACCATGATCCGCACAACCCGCGATTCTTTGCATATTTATCACTTTTTACCTTTGCAATGCTTATGCTGGTCACGGCTGATAATTTGGTTCAGATGTTTTTTGGCTGGGAGGGCGTTGGTCTTGCTTCCTATCTTCTTATAGGGTTTTGGTATCACAAGCCGGAGGCGAATGCAGCTGCCATAAAAGCTTTTTTAGTAAACAGGGTTGGAGATTTTGGTTTCGCTTTAGGCATTTTTGGTACCTATTTGCTTTTCGACACCATTGTTTTAGATGAGATATTCAGATCAGTTTCTAGGTTTGAAGGGAGTGAACTAACTTTTTTATGGTTTAGTGCTGATGCTTTAACGGTACTGACAATGCTATTATTCATAGGGGCAATGGGGAAATCTGCCCAGTTAGGTTTACACACCTGGCTCCCTGATGCAATGGAGGGACCCACCCCTGTATCTGCTTTGATACACGCTGCAACTATGGTTACCGCGGGTGTTTTTATGTTGGCTCGCCTTTCCCCGATGATGGAATACGCTCCGGACACGCTTGCTTTAGTGACATTTATAGGAGCTTCAACGGCGATATTTGCCGCCAGTGTTGGGCTATGTCAGAACGATATAAAACGCGTAATTGCTTATTCTACCTGTTCGCAACTTGGCTATATGTTTTTCGCTTGTGGGGTTTCGGCCTATTCTGCCGGAATCTATCACTTACTGACCCATGCATTCTTCAAAGCGTTGTTGTTTTTGGGAGCGGGCTCGGTAATTCACGCGATGTCAGATGAGCAAGACATGAGGAAAATGGGAGGACTAAGAAAACGCATCCCATTAACTTACTGGTTGATGATTGTTGGTACACTGGCGCTTACCGGGTTTCCATTTTTATCTGGGTTTTACTCTAAGGATTTGATTCTGGAGGCAACTTTTGCTCGGGATACTGGGATTGGGTATTATGCTTTTTTTATTGGCATTTTTGTTGCTGGCCTGACTGCATTTTATAGTTGGCGACTAATATTTATGACATTTCATGGAGAGTGCAGAGCCACTAAGGCTACCCAGGAAAAAATACACGAATCGCCGCTTGTTATGACACTTCCGCTAATCTTTTTAGCGGTAGGGGCACTATTATCAGGAAAATTAGGTTATGAATTTTTTGGCGGAACATCGATGGATGCTTTCTGGGGGCAAGCTCTACTAATATTGCAAGATAATAAAACAATAGCGGCTGCTCATGACGTTCCGCTATGGGTTATATTACTGCCTACGGTTATGTTCGTTATAGGTACGTTTATGGCGTGGTACTTTTATGTACAAAATCCAGATATTCCCAATTTGATCGCGCAAAAATTCTCGGCTTTTTACAAGTTTCTGTTTAATAAATGGTATTTTGATGAGCTGTACGATTTCTTGTTTGTGCAACCGGCTTTTCGCGCTGGTCGCGCGCTGTGGAAAAAGGGTGACGGCGCAGTAATAGATGGGTTTGGTCCGGACGGGATATCGGAAACGGTGCGGCGATTAAGTGGTCAGGCCGTTCGGCTTCAGAGCGGTTTTCTGTATCATTATGCTTTTGCAATGATGATTGGCTTAATTGCCTTTGCCTCTTGGTATATTTTTGGATTTGGGAATTAACAAAATGACTGGTGACTGGCCTATTCTTTCATTAGTAACGTTTTTACCCATTGTAGGGTGCTTTTTCATCCTTTTAACGCGAGGCGATGAAGCCACAGTGGCACGTAACTCACGCTATATCGCTCTTTGGACATCGGTACCTACATTTCTAATTTCACTCCTAATTTGGGTAAAATTTGATCCGTCCACAGCCAACTTTCAGATGACGGAAAGCGTGGAATGGATAGAGGGAACAAATATTGGTTATCGGATGGGCGTGGATGGGATTTCTATATTTTTTGTGCTCTTATCCACTCTCTTAACGCCTATCTGTATATTAGCAAGCTGGGAGGCTATAGAAAATAGAGTAAGAGAGTATATGATTGCATTCCTCATTCTGGAAACCATGATGGTTGGAATGTTTTGTGCTCTCGATATCCTTGTTTTTTACATCTTTTTTGAAGGTGTGTTAATCCCTATGTTCATCATTATAGGGGTGTGGGGAGGGGCAAGAAGAGTATACGCTTCCTTTAAATTTTTTCTCTATACCCTCTTGGGATCAGTTTTAATGCTCGTCGCTATTCTCGTTATGTACTTTATGGCGGGAACAACCGACGTTGTTGTTCTTAGCAAATTCACTTTTCCGAGTAATTTCCAAACCTGGTTATGGTTGGCTTTCTTTGCGTCGTTTGCGGTAAAAGTGCCTATGTGGCCAGTACATACGTGGCTTCCTGATGCGCATGTCGAGGCTCCAACCGCTGGTTCGGTGATATTGGCGGGCGTGTTATTGAAAATGGGTGGTTATGGATTTTTAAGGTTTTCTATTCCCATGTTTCCGGAGGCATCGGAATTTTTCTCACCATTGGTTTTCTTATTAAGTGTTATAGCAATTATATACACCTCACTTGTTGCATTGGCGCAGGACGACCTGAAAAAGCTTATAGCTTATTCGTCAGTTGCGCATATGGGTTTTGTCACGATAGGGATTTTTACTCTCAATTCGCAAGGGCTAGAGGGCGCAATCTTTCAGATGCTTAGCCATGGTATTGTTTCTGGTGCTCTGTTTTTATGCGTTGGTGTTATTTACGATAGAATGCATACCCGGGAAATTGCTGCTTATGGAGGTTTGGTGAATAGAATGCCCAAATATGCATTGGTTTTTATGGTGTTTACTATGGCTTCGGTGGGATTACCTGCAACCAGTGGTTTCGTTGGTGAATTCTTAGTTCTACTAGGCGCCTTTTACTATAATACTTGGCTGGCGGTTTTTGCCGCGACAGGTGTTGTATTAGGCGCAGCATATATGCTTTATGTCTATCGAAGAATAATATTTGGGAAATTGGATAAAGAAAACCTGATGTCTATTAAAGACTTGTCTTATCGGGAGATTATTGTCTTTGCGCCATTAATTTTATTGGTATTTTGGATGGGGGTTTATCCATCTCCTTTTCTAGATGTTATGTCAGTCTCAGTAGAGAACCTTATTACAAACTTCAATGTGGCGTTGAACAATAGCAATGTCTATTTGGCCAGCCACTGAATAGGAGCTAACATTTATGAGCCTTATTCAACTGCCATCATTTATTCCGGCCTCTGCAGAGATTTTTCTCGCTTGCGCTGGAATGCTGCTTTTAATGGTCGGAGTGTTCCGAAAAACAGAGGGTGCCGGGCTACTTTCAATGGCGACTATTCTTTCTTTTGTAGTCGCTATCGTAGGAGTCTTTTTATACGGCGGCGAGGAAGATGCATTCTATGGAATGTTTGTCAGCACCAGTTTTACGCAATTTGCGAAAGCCATGATTCTAGCAGGATCAATATTGGCCGTTGTTTTAGCAAACGATTATATGAAAATGGAAAATTCGCAACGTTTTGAAGTGCCCATACTCATATTATTTGCGACTTTAGGTATGATGATGATGGTCTCTGCTGGGGATTTGATTGCTTTGTATATAGGGCTGGAGCTTCAAAGTTTATCGCTTTATGTTTTGGCCGCCATAAGGCGTGATTCTCTTAAATCCACAGAAGCAGGTCTTAAATATTTTGTGCTGGGTGCTTTATCTTCAGGTATGCTTCTATATGGTGCTTCGCTGATTTATGGCTTTTCGGGAACCACAGACTTCCGTCAGATAGCGGAGGTAATTGGAAGTCAAAAGACCGATTTATCACTGGGGCTGTTGATTGGGCTAGTATTTTTAATATCTGGCCTCGCCTTTAAAGTGTCCGCCGTTCCCTTTCACATGTGGACGCCAGATGTATACGAGGGAGCACCGACACCTATAACTGCATTACTTGCCGTTTCGCCGAAAATAGCAGCACTTTGTTTATTTATCCAAGTTTTATTTGGTCCTTTCTTAGCTATTTTAGAACAATGGCAACAGATCATAATATTTATTTCGATTGCTTCAATGGTTCTAGGAGCGGTGGCTGCTTTGATGCAGACAAATATAAAACGGCTTCTAGCCTATAGTTCAATAGGGCATATGGGATATGGATTGATTGGACTGGCTTCGGCAAATGAGGCTGGCATCGGTGGAGTACTTATTTATTTAGCTATCTATTTATTTATGAATGTTGGAACGTTCGGATGTATAATGTGCATGCGGAGAAATGGACAAGCGGCTGAACAAATAACTGATCTGTCGGGAGTTTCTAAAACTCACCCGATGATGGCCTTTGCTTTGATGGTATTTATGTTTTCAATGGCTGGAATACCCCCATTAGCCGGTTTTTTCGGAAAATGGTTCATTTTCCTAGCTGCCATCGAAGCAAAATTATATGCTTTGGCAATCATCGGGGTAATTAGTAGCGTAGTCGCAGCCTTTTATTATTTGCGAATAATAAAAATAATGTATTTCGACGAGATTTCAGAACCGTTAGATAGAGGAATATCAAAAAACTTGCGTGTTGTTATCTATGGATCAATGACCGTGGTTATAATTTTCTTTTTGAGTCCAGGCACTCTTGTTTCTGCTGCGACTAATGCAGCAAAATCACTAATAGGGGTAAATGGCTGAAAGTTGGTCGATGAATTTTGGAAAAATCACGACCCCGAATTTTCGAGTTTCCAAACCTTTGCCGGGTTTTATCAACATTATACGAAAAGAGATTACCGGTAGTACCAACGAAGATATCGCGCTTTTAGCCAAACAGAACGCCGAGGCGTGGACGGTCGTTCAAGCTTTGGAACAAAATTCTGGTCGAGGACGACATGGTAAGACGTGGGACTCGCAAAGAGGAAACTTATTTATGTCGCTATTGCTGCGGCCAGCAGTTGGGTCCAGGCGTTGGGGTGAGTTGTCTTTTTTATCTGCTGTAGCAGTAGCAACTATATTATCAGAGTATATAAATAGTCAGAGAATAGAAGTGAAGTGGCCAAACGATGTATTGATTAATGGGAAAAAAATAGCTGGTATTCTATTAGAGGTTCTTAATTTTGGTGCCAAGGCTCCGGCTGTTGTTGTGGGTATTGGAATTAACATTTCTAAAAAACCAAAGGAATTTGAATACCCGGTAACATGTATTCAAGATTATAAAAATGAAATTACTTCGTCGGATGAAGTCTTAACATCGTTGCTGCATTCTATTGTGCATTGGTTTCGTATTTGGGAAAATGATGGTTTTGATATGATTAGAACTGAATGGATGAAACGAGCTTACAAATTAGATGGAACTGTAGAAGTAGAAGGTAAAAATGGTTCATCAGCTAAGTTTAAGTTTAAGGGAATAGACGCGGAAGGTGCCATGCTGCTCGATGATGAGAATGGTACCCGAAATTTATATCGGGCAGGAACAGTTCGTTTTTTATAATAAGGAAAAGCTAATGCTGCTTGTTATAGATTGTGGAAATACAAATACAGGCTTTGCCGTATACAAAGAATGTCAGTGTATGGGAAGCTGGCGGACATCAACTAATGTTAACCGAACAGCCGATGAGTATGCCGTTTGGTTATCACAGTTGTTAGCTCTCAAGGGCCTGAAGATAGAAAATATAAAAGGCATTATCATTGCCAATGTTGTCCCAGAAATTACTTTTAATCTGGTTACTCTATGTGAACGATATTTTGAAATTAGGCCTATGATAGTTGGAGACCCAGAAGTTGACCTAGGTATAGATATAGACATACACGATCCAAAAGAAGTTGGAGCTGACCGCATTGTTAATGCTGTAGGTGCTCTTGATCGGTATCAAGGTCCAATGATTATTGTAGATTTTGGCACAGCAACTACTTTTGATGTGGTGGATTTTGATGGCACTTACCGTGGTGGTGTAATTGCGCCAGGCATTAACCTATCTCTTGAAGCACTTTACAATGCAGCGGCCCGTCTTCCAAGGATCTCTATCGTTGAACCGAAAAATAATACCTCTAGAGTAAAGATTGAAAATGTTATAGGAAAATCTACAAAATCAGCTATGCATTCTGGAATATTCTGGGGCTATATAGGCCTATTAGAGGGCATAGTTATGCGTATAAAACAAGAATTTGCTAAGCCGATGAATGTTATTGCAACTGGAGGGCTTGCGAATATTTTTTTTGAGAAGACAGATTCTATAGATCATTTGGATGAGGATATCACAAACACTGGATTAGTTTTGATATACAAAAGAAACATCCCATGGAAATAAAAGGTGTTACTATAAATAGTGGCGATCTTGTTTTCGTTCCGTTAGGAGGATCGAATGAAATTGGTATGAATATGAATTTATACCACTTCGCCGGCAAATGGCTAATTGTTGATCTTGGAATTTCATTTGGTGATGACACAATGCCTGGTGTCGATGTTTTAGTCCCTGATCCCAGCTTTATCGAACAGCGACGTGAAAACTTACTTGGAATCGTTATAACGCACGGACATGAAGACCATATAGGAGGAATTCCTCATCTTTGGGAAAGGCTTCGATGTCCAATTTTTGCCACCCCCTTTGCTGCGTCCCTAATAAGGAGAAAACTGATTGAAAAGGGCATAGCAGATGATGTTAAGCTGATAGAAGTGCATCCCTCTAAGAGTTTTGAATTAGGACCCTTCAAATTAGAATTGGTTTCACTTACCCACTCTATACCGGAGCCTAATGGGTTAGTGCTCGAATGTGGTGAGCAAATAATTTGGCATACAGGTGATTGGAAGTTAGACCCAGAGCCTCAAGTAGGGCGGCCAGGTGATTTAGAAGCGTTGAAACGTTTATCCAATCGTGGCGTTACGGCCATGGTTTGCGATTCCACAAACGCACATCTATCAGGAACAACTGGTTCTGAAGGTGGTTTAGTGGATAGTTTGACCAGCTTGTTTTCTAAGTTTGAAAGGAAGATAGGCGTTGCTTGTTTTGCTTCTAACGTCGCCAGATTGCGAACAATTGCTTTAGCAGCGAAAAAAAATGATCGAAATGTCTCTCTCGTTGGAAGGTCGCTTTGGCGTATGTATGAAGTTGCAAGAGAAAATGGGTATTTATTGGATGTCCCAGATTTCATTTCGGAGAAGGATATAGGTTTTTTTCCTGATGACAAAGTCGTAATTATTTGCACAGGAAGTCAAGGCGAACCGCGTGCTGCGCTAAATAGGATAGCTGATAATAGTCATCCCGAAATAAGTCTAATGGGTGGCGATGTTGTTATTTTTTCGAGTAGACAAATTCCTGGTAATGAAAAGGCTATAAGTCGCGTTCAGAACAAGTTACTGAATAGAGGCGTTAAAATTATTACGGAAGAAGATCATCACGTGCATGTATCAGGACACCCTGCTCACGATGAAATAGTTTTTATGTACCAAATTATAAAGCCAGATATAGCAATACCGGTTCATGGGGAAAAAAAACATTTGCGCGCTAATGCATCTATAGCGAAATCCTGCCAGGTTCCTCAGATTTTAATGCCCGATAATGGAAACGTTATACGATTATTTTCGGGGAAGGCAGAAGTAATAGCAGATGTAACAACAAATGCTTTAGTGGTAGACGGAAAGCAATTAACACCATTGAATAGTAATGCACTAAAGGATAGGAGTAAGGTGTTATATAATGGTTCAATTTTTGCTACAATCGTTCTGGATGACAATGGTTCGTGCGACGGGCCGCCGGTTCTCACTTTTCTTGGGATCGATGCGAAGATTGGATCTTACTTAGAGCAACAGATAGAAGCTATAATACGCGATGAAATTCATATCCTGCCTCCGGAAGATCGCTTGGTAGACAATTCGGTAGAAAAAACTTGCAAGAGGGCTATCAATAAGTTTTGCCGCAGTGAATTGGGGAAGAGACCTACCGTATCACTGCATATTATTCGGTTAGACTAAGAGGTGTAAGATGATTGGATGTCTTAATCACGTAGCTATAGTAGTACCTGACCTTGATGCGGCTGCATCAAAATATAAGCTGATTTTGGGCGCATGCGTAAGCAAGCCGCAAGAACTTCCTGATCACGGAGTTAAACTGGTATTTGTTGAGCTTCCTAATACAAAAATAGAACTCTTACACCCTATTGATACCAACTCACCGATCAGCCAGTTTCTAGCGCGAAATCCGGCTGGTGGCATACATCATGTCTGCTATGAAGTAGATGATATTGAAGTTGCGGCCGGAACCCTAATAGAGCAGGGCGCCGCAATTTTAGGAGACGGTAAGCCAAAAATAGGAGCTCATGGTAAACCCGTGCTATTTTTACATCCAAAAGAATTTTTTGGTACACTTATAGAATTAGAACAAAGGTAGCTTTATTATATGGAAATTGCGTCCGGCATAGTCGTGTATGTATTGCTGTGGTGGTGGATATTTCTTATGTCGCTCCCTTTTGGCGTTAGTCGACACACTGATGGCAGTGTTGGCCATGATCCTGGAGCCCCTAAAAAACCGTTGTTACTTATAAAGGCAATGGCGACAACCTTGTTAGCAGCTGTTTTCTGGGTGGCGATTTATTGGTTTATTGAAGCAGACCTTATCTCTTTTAGAGAAATGTCTAAAAAGCTCTGAATTTTAAAAAGGCTTTCTTTTATCCCCCTGTAAAAGCCTGCAATCCAGTTTGGGATCTGCCCAGTATAAGGGCATGTATGTCGTGCGTGCCCTCATAAGTGTTCACGGCTTCAAGATTCATAACATGCCGTATAACACCGTACTCATCGGAAACTCCGTTGCCTCCATGCATATCGCGAGCAGTTCTGGCTATTTCCAATGCTTTACCGCAAGAGTTGCGTTTTGCAAGTGAAATAGCTTCTGGAGCGCCTTTATCTTGGTCCAAAAGTTGCCCTAATCTTAGACATGCCTGAAGCCCTATCGATATTTCTGTCTGCATATCGGCTAATTTTTTTTGTACTAATTGATTAGCAGCCAGTGGACGGCCAAATTGCTTTCTGTTCATTGTATAATCAAGCGCTTGATGCCAGCAGTACTCCGCAGCCCCTAGAGCTCCCCATGCTATCCCGTAACGCGCTTTATTTAGACACCCGAATGGGCCGGACAAGCCACTTACGTTTGGCAGTAGGTTCTCTTCCGGAACTTCAACTTCTTCCATAACAATCTCTCCCGTTATCGAAGCTCTCAGTGAAAATTTACCCTCTATTTTGGGTGCCGATAGACCTTTCATTCCTTTTTCTAGAATAAAACCGCGTATCACATCATCTTCTGTTTTTGCCCAAATAACAAAAACGTCCGCTATTGGCGAGTTGCTAATCCACATCTTAGCTCCATTTAAAATGTAACCTCCGGGGACCTCTCTGGCGCGTGTTTTCAACCCTCCAGCATCAGACCCGTGATCTGGCTCAGTTAGTCCAAAGCAACCCACCCATTCTCCCGTGGCTAATTTTGGGAGGTACTTTTTTCTTTGTGACTCGTTTCCATA
>MDTA01006959.1_pt1 | contig 10291 bp, 6 predicted proteins | sample 811151 | NCBI WGS metagenome assembly MDTA01 (sample SAMN05326648, study PRJNA326480) | marine metagenome | isolation source: seawater | place: Indian Ocean: South | collected 2010 | reverse complement strand
GGTAGATGTATCGGGCAGGGTTTCATGGAAATCCCCGGCCAGCACTGGCGCCACAGGAAGCAGCATGCTGACAGATAGAGCGCGGGTGAGGGCAGGCAATCGACTTTTCATGATGACTGCCACAGCAAATCCCATGAATCCGGGCAATGACAAGCCAAACCCTGCCGGCAGATCACCCGGAGTTACAAAAAGAGGACCCTGCGGTCGTGGAACCATGAACTTCCGCGCCACGGCTGTTCGTCGGCGCCCTGAATTCTCCGGACTCCCCAGCCTCCCTGGCGCAGGCACCAACATCCTGCACCCCCAGCTGTGGGTTGCCGGGGGAATCTTCCCGGCTGAAAGCAGAACCCTCCTTACTGGCAGGCCTCGCACTCTCCACCATTCATCATGGCCTCGATGGAACAGGCATTCTGTTCCTCGGGAGTATAGGTCTTGGCTTCAGGAGCGCCTTCCTGAGGCACATTGTCCTTCTTCAATTGCACGGTGGCCTTCTCAATGTTGCTGGCCTGAAGGGTTCGCAGGTAATAGGTGGTCTTGAGTCCGGTGCGCCACGCATGACGATACATGTGGCTGAGTGTCTTCATGTCCGGGGAAGCGAGAAAGAGGTTCACGCTCTGACTCTGGTCAATCCACTTCTGCCGGCGCGCAGCGGCATCAATGATGAACTTATAATCAACCCCGAACACCGTGAGGTGCTTCTGTTTGAGACGGTCCGGTATTTCGTCAATATCACTGAGCTCACCGTCGAAGTATTTGAGCTGGTCGAGCATGTCGGAAGTCCAGAGCCCCTCCTTCTTCAGGTCCTGGACGAGCTGCCTGTTCAGAACCGTGAAGTCCCCGCTCAGGTTGCTTTTTACGAAGAGGTTCTTGTAGTTCGGCTCGATGCACGGAGTGGTGCCCATGATATTCGAGATCGTTGCCGTCGGGGCGATGGCCAGAACATTGGAGTTTCGCATTCCATGCTTCAGGATCTTGTCGCGCACCGAGCGCCAGTCCATTTTTCCACCCCTCGGCACCGCAACCTCTTCCCCTCGTTCCTCTTCCAGAAGCTCGAGTGAATCCTGGGGAAGGATTCCTCTCTCCCACTTGGAACCACGGTAAGTCGAATAGCTGCCACGCTCGGATGCCAGATCACTGGATGCTCCGTAGGCGTAGTAGGCGATGGCTTCCATGAACTCATCGTTAAAGGCCACCGCCTCGTCACTGGCGAAGGAAAGATCCTTCTTGAACAGGGCATTCTGCAGACCCATCACCCCGAGACCGATCGGGCGGTGCCTGCTGTTGGCGGTACGGGCCGCGTCGGTCGGGTAGAAGTTGATATCGATGACATTGTCCAGTGCCCGGATGGCTACCGTGATGGTCTCCCGTAGCATCTCATGATCAAGCATCCCGTCCTTGGTCACATGCGTGTCGAGCACTACCGAGCCGAGATTGCACACCGCAGTTTCCTCTTCGCTCGTATTAAGAGTAATCTCGGTGCAGAGGTTCGAGGAGTGAATCACCCCCACATGATCCTGGGGGCTGCGCAGGTTACAGGGGTCCTTGAAGGTAATCCAGGGATTCCCCGTCTCAAAGAGCATCTTGAGCATCTTCTTCCAGAGCTCGATGGCAGGAACCTTGCGGCTCCAGACCTTACCCTCTGCAGCCATCTCCTCATATTCCAGATAACGCTGCTCGAAAGCTTTTCCGTAAAGATCGTGGAGGTCGGAACACTCATTGGTGCGCAGAAGGGTCCAGTCCTTCCGGGCCTCCATGCGCTTCATGAAGAGGTCCGGAATCCAGTTCGCGGTATTCATGTCGTGCGTGCGCCTGCGCTCGTCACCGGTATTCACCCGAAGCTCAAGGAAGTCCTCGATATCGTTATGCCAGCTCTCCAGATAGGCACAACCCGACCCCCGGCGCTTTCCTCCCTGGTTCACCGCGACCAACTGGTCGTTGTGAAGCTTGAGAAAGGGAATGACACCCTGACTTTCTCCATTGGTTCCCTGGATGTAGGCACCCGTACCGCGCACACTGGTCCAGGACCCACCCAGTCCACCAGCCCACTTCGAGAGAAAGGCATTCTCCGAGATCCCCCGCAGCATGATTGACTCAATCGAGTCATCTACCTTGTAGAGATAGCAGGAGGAGAGCTGGGAGTGCAGCGTCCCCGAGTTGAAGAGGGTCGGTGTGGAGGAGCAGAAACGTCGACCCTTGTAGAGCTGATAGAGCCTCACCACCCATTCCTCGCGGTTCTGTTCCTCAGCCTTGAAAAGACCCATCGAAACCCGCATCCAGAAAAACTGCGGAGTCTCAATCCGCTTGGGCTTGCTACTGGTCTTGTCCACGATGAGATAGCGGTCGTAGAGAGTCTGGATCCCAAGGTAATCGAAATCCAGGTCCGCGGAGGGATCAAAGGCAGCACCAAGACGATCAAGATCGAAACGCTCTACCAGCTCAGGGCTGATCCTCTTGATCGCAACCCCATGCTTGAGATAGCGCTTGAACTGCTCCTGGTGAGCAGCCTTGAGGGCCGCGATTCCATCCCGCTGGATCGACCAGTCGAGCACTTCCTCGTAAATATAACTGAGAAGAATGCGTGCCGCAAACTTGGCAAAGTCCGCGTCACGTTCAATGAGGGACTTGGCATTGAGAATAATCGTACGTTGCAGTTCCCCTTCTGAAATCTCAGCCCCGATGGAACGTCGCAGTTCGAATTCGATCTCTTCCTCACCGAGGCAGAGATCGAGCCCGATCATACCAAACTGGATGCGCTTCTTGAGTTCCGTTCCGTCCCAGAAGTCGCTTTGTCCATCTTCCCGGGTGACCACCACCATGGAGTCCTGGTTGGGGTCCTCCACAGACTCCGCCTGATGAATCTTGCGTACCTCCGCCCGCTGGATCCGGTAGGACATGTAGGCCCGCATGACGTCATACTGGCCCTGCCGCCCCAGTTCCTCCTCCACCAGGTCCTGGACATCCTCGATATGCACAAATGCGGAATCCCCGCCCCGCACCCTCTGGGTGACCCCGTGGGCAATTCGGGCCGCCGGCTCCGGGTCCTGTCGCAGGTCCAGGAAGGCCTTGCGCACTGCGGTTTCGATCTTGGTTTCGCTCCAGGGCACCACGTTACCGTTGCGGCGAATGAGACGAACAGGCATGGGGTGCAGATCCTCACTTACTACGATCTCCCCGTTTTTCTGGTAACTCCTGGCGAAGACCAGGGACTTCGCAACATCGTGGGCATCATTCTCAATCAGGGCCTTCTCAATCAGAAGATAGAGGTCATTCTGACTCAACTTGATCGCACCTCCACGCTGCACCTGCTGCATGAGGCTCTTAGCCACGCTGAAGGCCACCGCCGTCACGAAATCCCGGTTCTCGTCATTGTAAATGCGGTCTTCCTTTTCCTGCCTGGAAAGCAGCAGATCGGTCAGTGCTTCCCCGATGGTATCTGTCACATCGGCAAGGGAAAACTCCACTTCACCTGCCCCACGGGTAACGATGATTTCCGGAATGGGGGCCCGGTGCTCGGTTGCCAGGGACTCGCGCCAGTTAAAACGCTGGCAACTCGCCTCATTCCCATGCCGGTTCGCAATGACCTGCTTCAGGGCAATGTCTTCCTCAAGAGTAATGGATCGGTACATAAAGGGTCTTTAAAATGTTGAATTGGATAAGGGTGGGAAACAGGACTCAGGATCGGTCGCGGGGGCAGCGGGCAGCCACTTGTTCAGCAGGATGGGGTTAACTCCTCGGAAGGGACAACGGGTTCTCATTCTCCAGTAACGGAGGAACTCTCACCGGGGCAGAACCCCTTACAGTTCATCATCATCGTAACCCGCGTGCTCCAGCGCAGCAGACTTCTGATACTCCGTGACCCGGCCTTCAAAAAAGTTCTGCTCCTTCTTGATGTCCATCATCTCCGCCAGCCACGGGAACGGGTTGGAGACACTCTCATGAAGAGGATCAAGACGGCAGTTTACCAGGCGGCGATCACCTATGTAGTCGATATACTGTTCAAAATCCGCGGCATTGAGCCCCACCGCATCAACTGGCAGGCAATCCCGGATAAACTGCTTCTCGAGAGCCACCCCCTGGCGCATGGTCTCCCGCAGATCATTACGGAATTCTTCCGTCCAGATATCAGGATTCTCAACCACCAGCTCATTGAGAAGCTGACGCAGGAGTTCAATGTGGTTCGACTCATCCCGCAGGGTATACCGGAACATCTGCCCGATCCCCGGGAACTTGTTCTGTCGGTAGAGGCTCAGGATCATCCCGAAAAGCCCATAGAACTGCGTCCCTTCCATGACCTGTCCAAACATGAACATGTTCTTGGCCAGGGCCTGCTTGTTCTCAGTGACGCTCAGGTCGACGTCTCGCCGCATGGCCCGGCTGTTGGTAACCAGGAAATTGTTCTTGGCCGTGATAGTCGGGATATCCTCGAACATCGCCTCGCACTCGTGAGGATTCAGGCCGAGGGAGGAGATCATGTAGACCAGGGAATCTGCGTGGATGTTTTCTTCATGAGCATGCCGGCCCAGGACCATCTTCAGCTCGGGAGCGGTCACCAGCTCGCGCACCACATGCATGATGTTGTCTCCCACAATGCCTTCAGCCGCGGAAAAGTAGCCGATCCCCATCTTGATGATCCACCGCTCAACATCCGTAATCTCGTCCGCCCCGCGCCACTGCTCCACATCCTTCTGCATTGGAATATCCTCCGGCTCCCAATGATTATTCTTCATCGTCTTGTAGAGGTCATACGCCCACTGGTATTTCAGCGGAAGAATGTTGAAGAACATCGTGTCATTGCCGTTGATGACCCGCTTCGCGGCAAAAGCCTCTTCCGCTTTTTCGCGATCGAGAACAAAGGATCGGTCCCCGATTTGAACAGTGGTGGTTTCAGACATGGTGGAAGGCAAACTTACGCAGTTTCGGTGTTTATTTTGGTTTTCCTAAGTATTTCTGCCGCCTGACGCAGCGAGGGAGAGACTAAGGCCTAATCTCTCCTTCCGTCAACGCAATCTTGTCCATATTGTATGATCAAATTATTAACAGCACAACATGTTGTGCTTTTGCGGAATCTGCAGCAGTTCCACTTTTTGCTTGCGACTTCCCACACCCGGGCAATTCAGGCTCCGGGAGCTATTTTCTAACAAGTTTCCGGATCTCTCCATATGGACCAAAAAAATGGCGCTCCTGCCACAGCAGGCCTTTTTACGCCCGATTTCCAAAAAGAACCTCCCGTCGCTCCCTCTCAGGCATTTTGTTAGAACCCCACGGCCTGAATTCTTGAGTTTCAGTGCTTCAAAAATTTGAATTTCTAACAAATTGGAAAAAGAAGCCCCTTTTTCGGGGGCCTGCAATGGGCCTGATCTCGCACTTGAAAAGCCCCGGTCCTGCCGGACCTGTCTGTTTCCGAGCTCCAACGAGCCTCCCAGCCCGGGGGGCCAGACCTCCCTCTTCCCTGACCCGAAAGGAAGGCCCTGCCTGATCAGGACCATGTGGGCGGTTTCAAAACCCGCGAGAGCACTTCTCTCAGGACTCAGAACTTCCAGTCATGCTTGTCCAGGTCACACAGGCAGGCCGAGAGAAGCTTGATCGCATGGGTAATGTCCTGCTTGTTACACATCTCGATTACCTGGTGGATATGACGTGTTGGAAGGGAAACCGCCCCCGCGATCGAACCTCCGGGGGTCATCTTCTGTAACGAAGCGGTATCGGTGCCGCCCGCCCTGAGGATCTCAGGTTGCCATCGGATCTTCTTTGCAATCGCTACCGACTTCATGAACTCCACCATGCGGTAGTCGCAGATTACAGAAGAATCCATGATCTTGATGGCTACCCCGTGACCCAGTCTGGTGCACTGTTCCTGTGGCTTTGCCCCGGGGGTGTCAAATGCAATGGTGGTATCCAATCCGAAACTGAAATCGGGCTGTATCTCCAGAGTGGAAGCGTGGGCTCCACGCAGGCCTACTTCCTCCTGCACGGTAAACACTCCGTAGAAATCATAAGCCGGCTTTCGGCGGCTCTTCTTAAGAGCCCGCAACGATTCGATCAGGAGAAAAACCGAGGCCCGGTTATCGAGTGATTTCACATTCACACAATCCCCCATCTCCACCAGCTCCCGTTCACGCGTGATGGGGTCTCCAACCGCTACCAGCTTTTCCACCTTGTCAGGCGGCAGCCCCAGATCGATGAAGTAGTCCTCCAGTCTCGGCGGCTTGTTGCGCTCTTCAGGAGTCATGATGTGGATCGGCTTGGATCCCATCACCCCCAGGAGGTCCTCGCGACCATGCACCAGAACACGTTGCGACGTCAGGGTCTTGGGATCGAACCCGCCCAGGGGGTTGAAGCGCAGGAATCCATCACTGTCGATGTGGGTAACGATAAAACCAATCTCATCCATGTGCGCTGCCGCCATGGCCTTCATCTCGGAGGACCTGCCCTTCTTCAGGGCCACCACATTTCCCATTGAATCCACCCTCACTTCATCTGCCAACCCTTCCAGCTCCTCCAGAACAAGATTCCTGATCCGGGTCTCGAACCCGGGAGCGCCCGGCTCCTTGCAGATCCGGGACAGCAACTTGATGTTAAACGGCATGCTCCTACCCTAGTCCTCGACCTTGACAAGTCCACCCTCTTTAGGCTGCATAACATGGTAGTGCACATTCTGGCGCGCCTGCTCTGTTTCCTGTCTGCCATGGTTGTGGTGGAGGGCCATCTCATCATCGCCCAGTCGGTCGCCTGGTTCACGATGGTCCACCAGCGAGCCCCGCTGATGGGAATGCAGGATTCTATCGCAACAACCCTCTCTGGTAGGCAACCCTGCGAAATCTGCAACCTCATCCAGAACGAACGTGGCGAACAGAAAAACAAGAGCTCCATTCCCGAGGCCACATCCCTGGGCAAACTGATCGCCAGCAACCTGGGCGGACAATCACTCCTCATCTTTCCTCCCGCCCTGTCCCGGGCGGCTCGCCCCTGTTCGGAGCAGGAAACCTCATTATGGCAGGACGAGATTCCGCATCCTCCCCCGCGGATGACCTGAAACCTCGTTCCCATGCATGAAAAGGCCTCTGCATTCCGCAGAAACGCCTTCCCCGTCTGCTGCACTCAGCAGCACTCAGTTTTCTTGGAAAGAGCCTTCCAGCTCCTTTCCCTTTCATTATCTAACAGAAAAATATCATGAAATTTACCATTCTTATCTCTCTTCTTACTATTCCAACTCTTCTGGCTCATACCCCGGACGGTCAGATCGCGACCCACTCCCCGGGGAAACCCACTCCCAAGGACGCCCTTGCTCCTGCCTGGTCCACCAGTCGTCCTGACAGCCACGCACCGATCGGCGTGATGGGCGATCATACTCATGGCGCGGGGGAGTTCATGCTCTCTTACCGCTACATGTTCATGCTGATGGAACAGAACTACGACGGTGACCAGTCTATCGCAGATTCTGACTTCGCTGGACCGCCCCCCGCTCCGTTCCGGGTCGCCCCCACCGACATGGAAATGCGGATGCACATGATTGGCGCAATGTATGCTCCCACGGATCGCCTCACCCTGATGGGGATGCTCAACCTTGTGGATCTCTCCATGAATCATCAGAATCTTGCTAACGGCATGCAGTTCCAGACCGAGTCTTCGGGACTTGGAGACTCTTCCCTGACCGCACTCTACCATTTCTGGGATGGCCATCGCCCGTTACGCAGGGAACGGGCTCACTTTGGCCTTGGCTTCCTTCTGCCTACTGCCGAGATCGATAAACAGGACGTTATCCCGGGGCCCGGCACCACCCGCCTTCCCTACCCCATGCAACTCGGATCGGGCAGCTGGGGGGTCTCCCCGTCCCTCACTTATCTTGCCCAGTTACCGGACTGGTCCTGGGGAGGGCAACTCAGTTCCCGCATCCATCTTGCCGACAATGACGAGGGCTACCGCCTCGGAAACAGCTGGAAGGCTACCGCCTGGGCAGGACGACGTATCAATGAATGGCTGAGTGTCTCAGCCCGGTTGACCGGGTCGACATGGGGAAACATCTCGGGACGAGATGCAAACCTTCTCCCCCTCCCGGTCCCAACCGTGGATCCTAAACGACGCGGCGGGACCAGCCTCGATGGATCTCTCGGAGTGAACCTGCAAATCCCCGGGACCGGGGCACGAGTGGCCTTCGAAGTGGGGGCCCCCCTCTGGCAGGATCTCGATGGTCCTCAACTCGGCTCCGAGTGGTGGACTGTTGTCGGCGCTCAGTTCGCTTTCTAAACTCATCAACTGCCCCCTGCCACGAAATCAAAATGGCTGGCCCACGCTCACCCGCCGGGCCAGCCATTCGCGGCAGAATGAATTGGGGTTCTTGGCAGCCCCCCATTGGGAGAGCTCGGAAAAGAGCTAATTTCCTAGTCCTTCCTGACCAGCTCAAGGGTATCACCGAATTCTCCCTGAACCGCCTTCAGGCGTTTCCATAGTCTATCGACCACCTGCTCAACGGCGGGACCTCCATTTTGCATGAGGTCATTGAGTTCATGGGGGTCCTCGTAAACCTTGTAGAGTCGCAGCAGGTTACCGGCCTTGGGGTAATAAATCAGCTTGTAGCCGCCCTCCGTAATCGAACGCTGGACACCAAGATATGCACCATAGACATAATCACGCTTCTTTCCCCTGCCCTCCAGGTGAGGCTGAAGGCTCCTGAACTGGATATGGTCCGGAGTTTCTGCCCCGGCCCAGTCCAGTGACGTCGGGATGATGTCCTGGAGATAGATGGGAGCATCGCTGGTAGCTCCAGCCTTCACTCCCGGTCCCGTTACCACGAACGGCACCCGGACACTGTGATCATACATGTTCTGCTTCCCGAAGAGTCCATGCTTCCCCACCGCCAGTCCATGGTCGGCAGTAAAGACCACATAGGTTTCCCTCTCCTTTCCACTCTTGTCCAACTGGTCCAGCACCCGTCCAATCTGCGCATCCATATGGGTGATAATGGCATAATATTCCCGCCGATGTACCTGCACCGAGCGCTTGGTTCGTGGCATGGGAGCCAGATTCTCATCCCGGAGACGGTGGGGATTCGCTATCTCGTCGCAGTAGGGATAACGCGGCAGGAAGTTCCTGGGAATGGCGACCTTCTCTGCAGGATACTTGTCGAGATACTCCTGCGGTGCCTGACGTGGATCGTGCGGGGCATTGAAGGAAAGGTAGATGAAGAAGGGCTGCTTGGATTTGCCCGCCTCCTGAAGAAAACCAATCGCATCATCTGCCTGCACTTCGCTCCAGTGCTTTCCACCCTCCCAGAACCCTCCGATCGACTTGTCCGCAGGGTCCCAGGGGTCGGGCTTTCCTTCGAGCGGGCGATTATAGGCTTTTTTCACAGACCTCGGCATTCCCGGACGCACATGACTGGCGACGTTGAAAAGCTTGCCCGCATCAATCTGGACATGCCACTTCCCTGACATGTAGGTACGGTAACCTGCTCCTTCCAGTAACTGTGGCCAGCACTTCTTCTGGGTATGATATTCCGCCATTCCTTTCCGGTTGGCTACCTTGCGAGCATTCCAGAGCTGCCGACCGGTCATCAGCATGTGCCGGCTCGCCACACAAACGGCCCCGCTCCACGAGCCCGGATTATAGGCATGTGTGAAGGTCGTTCCTCTTTTCACCAGACGGTCAAGATGAGGTGTTTCGATCTCCTCATGACCCAGCGCCGCAATCGCGTCATAGGTCATGTCATCCGCGAAAATAAAGAGAATATTGGGCTTCTCCCCCCTGGCGAGGGACAGGCTGAGAAGAACACAGGCGGAGAGGATGGGGACGAGGGCTTTCATGGACTGAACCGGACGTATCATACTTCGTTTGTCGGAGTATTTGCCATCCCCGTGGGGGTCGGAAGCGAAATCGTGGAAGAAGCCGCCCACAGGGACTGACTTGTCCCGCACCTCTGTTTTTCAGGGGTTTTGCGAATAATTCACGGAGTGGGTCATGATCAATTCTGGACCCGGCCAGAGAAAACTCTCAACCTCCGCCCGCTTTGGCATGCAACGGAAGCAGCTCCTGCTGGTTCCATTCATCCACAACCACTACAGATCCATGAATACCAAACTGCTTATCCTTACCCTGAGCAGCCTGCTCGTTCTTCCTGCCCTCGCAGAGGAGCGCGATGGAGGCAAGAAACGCGGACGCGACGCTGACCGGCCAGCCCGGGCCGGTGAAAACGCTGGCAGAAGCGCTGGGAAAAATGCTGGGAAGAACGCCGGCAGAAATGCTGGAAAGGCACCACGTGAGGAGCGTCGCCCCGAACACCATGAGGGAGACCGCG
>MDTA01125401.1_pt1 | contig 10292 bp, 9 predicted proteins | sample 811151 | NCBI WGS metagenome assembly MDTA01 (sample SAMN05326648, study PRJNA326480) | marine metagenome | isolation source: seawater | place: Indian Ocean: South | collected 2010 | reverse complement strand
CCACTACTACATCCACTTATTAAAATTACTTTTTTTTTTCAAATTGTTCTTGTCTGTTCAAATTTTGAACTATAATGTTCAATTATTGAACAAATGTCAAATAAGAATTTTAATCAAGAAGATCTTGAATTATTGAGAAAGATCGCAAAGAAATCAGAGGCAAGCCAAAGGGATTTGGCTAACGAGCTTAATTTAAGCCTTGGAAAACTTAATTATTGTATCAAATCATTGGTTCAAAAAGGCCTTGTTAAAATTAATAGGCTTAAAGAAAATCCTTCTAAAATTAAATACATTTTAACTCAAGATGGCATAGCGTTGAGAACAAAACTCACAATAGACTTTATGAAAAAGAAAATGGCTGAATACGATGAGTTAAAAAGAGAGTTGGAAAATGAAAATAATTCAGAGCGAAAGTAAATAAAATTAAATTAATGTGGATAGTAGCAAAACATAATTACTGTGAATTTTATATACTAACTAAAGAGTTAGAAAAAAAATTGGGTGAAAAAGTAAATTTTTATAGACCAAAGATATTAATTAGTAGTTTACCTAAAAAATACAAATATATTTTATCCGATTATGTTTTTTTTTATAATAGAAGTTTTAATAATTTTCAATTTTTACAACAATTAAAAAACACAAAAGGTTTAAAATATTTTTTAAATTTTTATAAAAAAGACCAAACATCAATAAAAGATTTTATAAACCTTTGCAAACAACATGAAGACAATAATCAAAGTTTAAAAAACAGTTTTTTTGAAAATTCTAATTTCAATAAAATAAAATTATTAGACGGTCCTTTTAAAAATTTTATATTTTCGATTGTTGATCGTTCAGGAAAAAATTTAAAACTTAATATTGGAAAACTTAAGTTAACTTTAAATAAAAGAAAGAATAACACAACTTTTGTTTTCTAAAAAAATAGAATATGGAAAATAAATCAAAAAACGTTTTTTGGTGTGTGCGGAGCTATGAATAATGAATAATCAAAAAATTTTAATAACTGGTGCAACTGGATCTTTTGGGAAGAAAATGATCGATAGAATAGTTGAAAACTATAGTTTTAAAAGATTAGTTATTTTTTCGAGGGATGAACTTAAACAAAGTTTAATCAGAGAAAGATATTCAGAAGACAAATATAAAAATTTAAGATTTTTTATAGGCGATATAAGAGATCAGGAAAGAGTTAAAGCAGCTTTTAATGATATCGATGTAGTAATACATGCGGCTGCATTGAAACAAGTGACTACAGCTGAGTATAATCCCATGGAGTGTATTAAAACAAATATCATTGGCGCTGAGAATGTTATTAAAGCAGCTTTAGCAAATAATGTTAAAAAGGTCGTTGCGTTATCAACAGATAAAGCTGTTGATCCTGTCAATCTTTATGGAGCTACAAAACTTGCTGCAGAGAAGCTTTTTATTTCTGCAAATAATATATTTGGTAATAAACCTACCAGGTTTTCTGTAGTTCGCTATGGTAATGTTATCGGCTCAAGAGGATCTGTAGTAGAGGTATTTAATAAAATATTATCTACCAATAAACCTTTTCCGATAACTGATAAAAATATGACTAGATTCTGGATGACTATCGATGAAAGTGTAGACTTAGTTTTAAGATCACTAAAACTTATGAATGGGGGTGAAACCTATATTCCTAAAATTCCATCTATAAAAATTTTAGATCTAGCAAGATCCATTGATCCCAATAAAAAAATTAAATTTATTGGTATACGACCAGGAGAAAAAATAAACGAATTTTTATGCTCGGCATCAACTGCACATTTAACTTTAGAATTTAACAACCACTTTTTAATAATGCCCTCTTTTGAAGGAAATATTAAAAAAACCGCCTACATTAAAAACAAGAATGGTGAGAAAGGAAAATTTGTTACACAAGATTTTACATATTCTTCTGATAAAAATACTTTCCTTAAAATATCTGAAATTAAAAAAAGATTGATTAAATAGAAAAGATGAAAAAATATCCAAAAGTAATTTGTGAGGTTGCTAATACTCATGGCGGTGATGTAAAAACTTTAATAAAAACTATCAAATCTTTCTCAAATATAAGATACCCTGATTTATCTATAAAATTTCAAGTTTTTTCTGCTCAAGGTTTGTCTGTCAAAGATTATCATGCTCACAAGCTTTATAAAAAAATTTCTTTTAATAACAAAATATGGCAAAAAATATTAAAATTATCAAAATCTTTATTTGGTGAAGTTTGGATTGATATTTTTGATGAATTTAGCCTAGATGTATTACAAGAAAATTTCAAAAATATTGATGGTCTTAAACTACAAGCATCTACATTAAAAAATGATCTACTAATCGAAAAAATCAGCAATTTTGTAAAGACGAAATCAAAAAAAATTATTTTGAATATTTCTGGATTTGAAATAATAGAAATTAAGAAAATTGTCAGAAAACTAAATATCAAAGATAAAAACCTAATAGTTCAACTTGGCTTTCAAGATTATCCCACTTTACTAAATGACTCAGGACTAAATAAAATAAAAGTTCTTAAGGAAAATTTTAAAACACAAATTTGTTTTGCTGATCATTCAGGTAAAGATACAATCGATACTTTTTCAGTTCCTTTATTAGCTTTTAATATGGGATGTAACTATTTAGAGAAACATATTTGCTTGGATTATAAAAGAACGAGATATGATCTATATTCATCGCTAGACTTAAAAGATTTTAAAAAATTTACTTCTAATTTAATGACTTATGTAAATCATTTAAACGACAATAATTTTATCTCTAAAAAAGAAAAAAAATATTTATCAAATTCAATTTTAAAACCTGTTTCAAAAAAAAACTTAAAAAAAAACTCATTTTTAACTTACGATAGTTTCGATTTTAAAAGGACAGATAACAAGATTAAAAGTTATTGCAATCCTAAAAAATTTTATTTTGCAAAAAAAAGAATTAAAAAGGATGAAATTTTAGATGAGACAAATTTAAAAAAAATTAAAATTGGTGTAATCGTCGGAGCTAGAATGAAATCGTCTAGACTTAAAAAAAAAGCAACCTTAAAAATTAATAGAAAAAAATCGATAATGTGTTGTTTAGATAGCGCTTCAAAAATTGAACATATTGATAAATTCATTTTAGCAACCTCATATTTAAGAGAGGATGACGAACTTGCAAAAATTAAACATAAAAAATTTGAAGTTTTTAGGGGGGCTCCTGATAATTTGGTAAAAAGATATTACGACGTAGCAAAAAAGAACAGATTAGATACTATTATTAGAATAACAGGAGATTGCCCATATGTCTCAAAAGAAATAATAAAGATACTTTTAAGATCTCATTTAGAAAATAAAGCAGATTATACTTCATGTAAAAAAAGCGCTCACGGTACTGCAGCAGAGATATATAGTTTTAGAAGTTTAGAAAAAATTTATAGAAAAGCTAAAAGTTTTGAACATTCTGAATACATGACTTGGTACATAATGAATAATAAAAATCACTTTAAAATTAATCTTGTCAAACTTCCAAGCCAGTACGTAAGAAATTATAGGATGACATTAGATTATAAGCAAGATTTAGTTTTTTTTAATAAATTATATTTGAAACTTGAAAAAAAAAACATGGAACTAAATTTACAAAATATTTTTAAAATTTTAGATAATGAAAAAGATATGAATAAAATAAACTCTAAATGCAACTTAGTTTGGCAAACAGACAAAAACTTAATCGAAAGACTTAACTTAACTACAAGGTTTTAAAATGAATTATCAAGAGAGTCATTGGAAAAGTAAATTTGGGGTGAAATATACAAAAAGAAATAAGAAAATTAAAAAAAGCCTTTTTATAAAAAGTGTTTTAAAAAAAATTGGAAAAATTAGCAATGTTTTTGAATTTGGCACAAATATTGGAAACAATTTAGACATAATTAAAAAAAAAGATAAAAAAATTGAAACTTATGGCGTGGAAATCAATCCTTTTGCCTGTCAAATTGCACAAAAAAAAGGGCATAAAGTGATTAACACTAGTGTTAAAGGTAAAATTAAATTATCCAAAAAATTTGATTTAGTAATAACAAGTGGGCTGTTAATACATATTAATCCAAAAGATTTAAAAAAAGTTTACAAAAATATTTTTTCATTATCTAAAAAATACATTCTCATTGCGGAATATTTTAGCCAAGATCCACTTGCAATTAAATACAGGGGAAAAAAAAATTTATTATTTAAAAGAGATTTTGCAAAAGAAATAAAAAATAAATATAATCTTAAAATTGTAGATTATGGTTTTATATGGTCAGAAGATAAAAAGCATAATCTTGATAATTTTAATTGGTTTATTTTAAAAAAGTAAATTCTAATTTTGATTAAAAAATTTATTTCATTTCTAAAATCTTGGTACTTTTTGGACATTAAAAGAGAATATTCTTGTGTCGTTTGTGGTCCAGATGATTTTAATCAGCGAGAAAATTTTATAAAAGATTATATATACGCAGATATACTAACAAGTAACATTATTACTACAAAGTATTTAATCAAAAGTTTAAAAATTTTTTTTAAAAATCTTGAAAAAATTAAAATCAATATCACAAATTTAAGATTTTTATTTTTAGCATCATCGATTGCCCCAGTTTTGGAAGAAAAAAAAATTAAAAAAGTAATATGCTTTATAGATTATTACAAACTTGGTAAATTTTTCAAAATTATACTAGGAGAAAAAATCGAGCTTATTGGTTTTCAATTTTCAGTTAGAGGATTAAAGGAAAAAAGATTAGAAAATCTCGAAATTTTTGATCAGTATTTTTTATGGGATAATTTAGAAAATAATTTAAATCAAGAAAAAAACAAAAAAATAATCAAATTTGGTTCTCTTAAAAGTTATGTGGTATTAGAAAAAAATCAAAAATGGGAATTAATAAACAAAGAATTTGAAAAGCCTAGAAAACTTATTTTAATTTCTACTGTTGCTTCAAATTATTTAAATTTTTATGAAAAATATCTTATAAAAAATAATAATATAAATACTTTAAATAAATTAAAAATAGATTTAAAGAAAAAAAATATTCCATTACGAAGAGACGAGATTCAGCCGTTAGACTTTTTTTGTATGTGCTTTGTAATCAAACAATACATAAGCAAACAAAATAAAACTATAGATGTAATAATGAGAAGCCCTAAAGATAATGAAAAATCCTCAAAAGCGGAAATGAGAATTTTAAAAGAAATTTTTGATAACCAAACTTTAAACTTTATTCAAAAAGACTTTAAAGAAAGAGTTTTGTATTCATTATTGAATAAAAATGAAATTTTTTTAACCGACTGCTCAAGTCTTGGAAAAGAATTGCTGGCGTTGAAATGTAAAGTTTTATTTATTTCAAATTTTGCTTATAAATTCGTTCCATTTTACTATGATTTTGAAAGCGTTTTTTGTTCAAAAAACAATGAAAATGATTTTGATGAAGGCATTAAAAAGTTAGAAAATCTTGATCTAAGTAATTTTAATAAAGAGATAAAAAAAACAAAAAAAACATTTTGCTCGTTCACTCCGACCAGATATAATTTGCAATTATTTCAAAGTGAGACTAATTTAAGACTTAATTAATCTAATGAAAAATATATTTGAACATCTCAAAAACTATGGATTTTTTAAAAGTGAAAATAAAATTCTTAATGACGAAGATATGGTTGAGCTTAACAACCAAATTAAAACAGTTTCAAAAAAACACGACTTAGAAAAAAATCCATTCATTGAGTTATGCGGTCACAATAAAACTCTAGATTCTCTTGTAGAAAAAATTTTAATTGATGGCACTACACAAAAAGTTCTAAATGAGGTTCTTGGTCCTGATTACATTCTTTGGGGCGGAGGCGCTATTAGAATTTCACAACCGAATGATAAAGGCTTACTTTTTCATCAAGATGCACCTGGTGAAACTGGTCTTATATTTTTAGTTAATGATCAGCCTAATAGTTCAACAGTAGTTTTTAAATCTTCACATTTGGTACCAAGAATTTGTAAATATCTAAGTTGGAATAGCCCAAAAATTTTCTATTATCTAAAAAATTTTCTCTCTCCAATGATAGGAAAAGCAGGAGAACATTATTTTTGGTTTTATAAAACGTGGCATGGTAGATTACCTAATAAAACAAACGAAAAGTATATAAGTTTATTTTTTCCTTTTTTTCCTCAAGGAACAGATAGAATTAATTTATTAAAAGAAACAAATGACAAAAGAGTAGATAAAGTTTCTTCAGAATATATTAAAAAACTAATGAATAATCATAAAATTATCAATCAAAGAATAGATAATGAAAGGTTATGTAATAAATTAGAAAAATTTAATTTTAAAAAGTTTCTTAGTATTTCTTTCTATATTTTTGTTCTAAAGCTTACCATTTTAGAAATAGTATTTTTTCCAGTAAGAGTCTTAAGAATATTTAAATAGTTAAAATAATCTTTTAACGAATGCTCAAAAACCATTACTTTATTTTCAACAAAACTTATCCAAAAAGTTTGGTATTAATTCTTTTAGGTAGTTTAGTTGCTGCGATTCTAGAAATGTTGAGTTTAGGATCACTACCGCTCTTTGTGGGATTTATTTCAGCTCCAACCACTTTTATCGAGAACATACCTTTTGAAAATTTAAAAATAGAACTATTGAAACTAGATAAACTTGAGGGTGTTTTTTATTTTACAAGTTTAATATTAGCTTTATTTGTTGGAAAAAATTTGTTTCTAGGATTATTAATTTATTTTGAAAATAAAATTTTTTATAAGATAAAGGAAAAAATATCCTCGGCGCTTTATAATTATTATATTTTTTCTCCATACGAATTTCATTTAAACGAGAATCCTGCGGAACTCAGTAGAAATATTATTACTGAAACAGATAACGTTGTAAATAATTTGATGCAAATTATAAAACTCAAAAGAGAAATTCTTATTATCTTAGTAATTTTTTTACTTCTTGTCTTTTCTGATCCGATAATCACACTTTTTTTATCTTTAGTTTTGTTTACTTCAATTGGATTATTCCACTTCAAAATTAGAAAATCTCTAAAAAAATGGAGTGAACAAAATATAAGTATTAGAAAGTCATTAATACAATACGTTTATGAAGCATTTGGATCTATTAAAGATATCAAAATTTATTTAAAAGAAAAAATCTTTGAAAAAAAATTTAAAGAAAGTATGAAAAAATCAACTAATAATAGCTTTTATTATCAACTCGTCCTTTCTGCACCTAAAATTTTTTTAGAAGTTTTAGCTATTTTAATTTTGTTAGGAATTACAACTTATTTCTTATTACTTGATAAAGATTTTTATTCTTTTTTGCCTATTTTAACATTAATTGTAGTTTCTATCGTACGTTTGACACCAAGCGCAAGTCAAATTGCTAATGGGATAAGTGTAATTAAACATAATTATCCAAGCGTTAAAACTATAATAAATGAGTTAAGCCAATATGAGAAAAATACATCTGAAAATACTGAAGAAATTAAAAATATTGATAAAAATGAAAATTTCGAAAAATTGGAAGTAAAAAATATTTTTTACAAATACCCTAAAGTTGAAACTAACACCTTAGAAAATATATCATTTAAAGTTAAAAAAAATGAGATAATAGGAATTACTGGTAAAACCGGTTCAGGAAAAACTACATTATTTCAAAATCTTTTAACCCTTTTAAAACCCCAATCAGGTACAATTCAATTTAATGATAAAAATATTTTTAAAAATTTAAAAGAATGGAGATCAAAAATTGGTTACGTATCACAAGAAATTTACTTGTTAGATGATACAATTTTAAAAAATATAACTTTTTTCAACGATTTGAGCTCTATCAATCAAGATAAATTAAAAAACATTTTAAAATTATCGGAACTCGAGAATTTCATAAATACTCTTCCTGAAGGAATAAACACTAATGTTGGACCCAATGGCATTAGATTATCTGGGGGTCAAAAACAAAGAATTGGAATAGCAAGAGCATTGTATAAGGAAACGGAAATTCTATTTTTTGATGAGGCAACTAGCGCTTTAGATTTTAAAACTGAGGAAGAGATTTTAAAAAGCATTAAATCTTTAAAAGGACTAAAAACAATGTTTATAATCGCACACAGACTTTCAACAATAAAGAATTGTGATCAAGTATTTATTTTAGATAAAGGAAAATTAATTGACAGTGGCGACTTTAAAAATATGAATGAAAAATATAAATTAGAAAATGAATAAAGAGAAAAAAATTTTAATTACTGGTGTCGCGGGTTTTATTGGTTTTCACATAGCTCAAAAAATTCAATTTAAGGGATATAAAATATTAGGAATAGATAACTTAAATAATTATTATAGTAGAAAGTTAAAATTAGATAGATTGAAAGTTTTAAATAGGCATGGAGAAAAAAAATTTATATTCAAAAAAATTGATTTGAAAAATAAAAATTTAGTAAACAAACTTTTTTCAAAAAACAGATTCGATTATGTGGTACACTTAGCAGCTCAGGCTGGTGTGAGGCACTCATTAAAAAAACCATTAGATTATGTTTATAATAACGTATTAGCGTTTACAAATCTTTTAGAATGCTGCAAGAGATATAATATTAAACATTTATTATACGCAAGCACTAGTAGTGTATATGGTAATAACCTATTAGTTCCTTTTAAAGAAAATCATTCAGCAAATCACCCAATTCAATTTTATGCTGCAACAAAAAGGTCAAATGAATTAATGGCACATAGTTATAGCCATATATATAAACTTCCGACCACTGGCTTGCGTTTTTTTACAGTTTATGGACCGTGGGGTAGACCAGACATGGCTTTATTTAAATTTACAAAAAATATTTTAAAAAAAAAAGAGATAGAGCTTTACAATTTCGGAAATCATAAAAGAGATTTTACATATGTTGAAGATGTAGCAGATATAGTTTCAAAATTAATTAAAAAACCTCCAAAATTTTTAACAAAGAGACCAAAAAAAATTAATTTTTCACCGAACAAAAGTAACGCTCCATTTAGAATACTGAATATTGGCCAAAGCAATCAAACAACTTTGTTAGAATATGTAAATGAAATCGAAAAAAATTTAGGGTTAAAAGCTAAAAAAAAATTACTTCCTCTTCAAACTGGAGATATATTTGAGACAAAATCTAACATACAAGAACTAAAAAAGATTATTAAAATAAAAAAATTTGTTCCTATTAAAAAAGGGATAAGTCTTTTTATAAATTGGTATAGAAAATATTACAATTTGTAGATTATTATGAAAATAGATAAAAAATATAAAATTGCTGTAATCGGTTTAGGTTACGTTGGGCTACCGTTAGCATTAGCATTTGGCAAAACAATGTCTGTTTTAGGATTTGATAACGATCCTGAGAGAGTAGGAGAGTTGAAAAAAGGCTTAGATAGAAATAATGAACTTAATTTAAAATTAAAAAGATATTCAAAAAATATAGTATTTTCTAGCAATGATATAAGTCTTAAAAAATGTAATATTTTTATTATAACAGTTCCTACACCTATTAAAAAAAATAATATTCCAGATCTATCATTTTTGACAAGCGCTTGTAGGAAGGTTGGTAAATATCTTAAAAAAAATTCAATTGTTATTATAGAATCTACCGTTTATCCAGGTTGTACTGAAGAGCTTTGTGTTCCAATTTTAGAAAAAATATCAAAATTGAAATTCAATAAAGATTTTTTTTGTGGATATTCCCCAGAAAGAGTCAACCCAGGTGATAAAAAGCATACTATTAACAAAATAACAAAAGTAATTAGTGGATCAAATCAAGACACCCAAAAAAAAATTAAATATCTTTATAAAAAAATAACTAATAAAATATATGTGGCTCAAAATATCAAAGTAGCAGAATCTGCTAAAGTAATTGAAAATATTCAAAGAGATCTTAACATAGCTTTTATGAACGAAATATCAATCATTTTGAAAAAAATGAAAATTAGAACAAAAGATGTCTTAAAAGCCGCTTCAACTAAATGGAATTTTTTGAATTTTACTCCAGGTTTAGTTGGAGGTCATTGTATAGGAGTAGATCCATACTATTTTACTTATAAAGCCAACAAATTTAATTATAAACCTAAAATAATTTTAGCAGGAAGAAAAATAAATAATTATATGAGTCACTATGTTTATAAACAAATTTATTTACTTAAAAAAAAGTTTTTTGGGAAAAAAAAAATTAAAATTTTGATATTAGGAATTACTTTTAAAGAAAATATATCCGATATCAGAAATTCACAAGTAATTAAAATTACAAAGTTAATGAAAAAAAAAGATTTTAAAATTTATGCTT
>MDTA01045830.1_pt1 | contig 10292 bp, 4 predicted proteins | sample 811151 | NCBI WGS metagenome assembly MDTA01 (sample SAMN05326648, study PRJNA326480) | marine metagenome | isolation source: seawater | place: Indian Ocean: South | collected 2010 | reverse complement strand
TTCTGTCCCGCGATGATGTTAAAGGTGAGACTGGCTCGCGGTCACACCGGATCGAAGATTCTCATGGACATGCGCACGCGATGGACGTCGGACATGCGCGAAGACATGGGTTTTATCCTCGCCGTGATCGCTCTCGAGCGCGACGGCGCGGTCGAGCTCGAGCTTCATCACAAGTTTCCCGAAAACATCGAGCTCGCGTCGATTCGATTGACGGCGAAAGCCACGATTCCGCCCAAGGCGAAGGGCGAGCTTTCGCAGGATCCCCCCAAGCAGTCTCGCGCGAACTCGTCGCAAACCGTCTTGAACGAGCAAGACGTCAAGGTACAGTGTGGCGATCTCGACGGCATTCTTCGACCCGGCGTCAAGCGCGGCGACGAGAGCATCGAGTTTACCGATCGCGACGGCAAGTCGCACGTCGTGCAAGCGGTCGAGTTTGAACGCATGGGCGGTCGCGGCTCGACGCGCAAGTGGCGTCAATCCATCCGTCTCGCCGTCGACATTCCTGCGGTGGAGATCGACGACGACAGCAAGCGCGGCATCCCGATCGGAAAGTTTTTGCGCGACGAGGGTCAGGTGTACCGCGAGAGCATCATCGGTCGGTGCCTCGAGATGTGGTTTCCGGAGGTGGAGCAATTCTATCCGGGCGAAGTCATCGATTACAAGGCTGATTCGGGCGAGCACGAAATTCTTTACGGCGACGGTAACCGCGAGTGGATCTACTTGTGCTTACAGCGCACCCGCTGGCCCGACGGCTTGCCGACTCGACTCGAGCTCATCAAGGCGCAACCGGGGAGAAAGGTGACGGAAAAGTCTGAAAAGGAGGGTAAGCGCGGACGCGCCGCCACCGTTTCCGCGGAGACGATGCAGAATGGGTACAGAGTGTTCGTCACGAACGAAGATAAGATGACGCTCGAGCAAGTATCGTCGCAGATGGGCATCGCCGTGGACGATTTACTCGAATACAACGCCCCGTACTACGCCAAGTTGTCGGCGATGACGAAACTGCCCGAGGAATCGAAGCTTTACTTGCAAGTCGGCCCGGATCCCGAAGAGCTCGAGGCGATGCAGATGGTTGAGGCCGCGCTCGACGAGACCGCCAAGGTTGAAAAGGACGTGAAACCCAAGGTGACCAAGGCGGCGAAACCAGCGCCCAAGTCAAAGTCAAAGGCGAAGTCAAAGGCGAAGGGCAAGGCGAAGAAGGGCAAGGATGCGCCCAAGGGTAAGCCACCGAAGCGCGCCGCGGCGAAGAAGGCGAAAAAGTACGCCGACGACGAGGGCGACGACGACGACGACGATGATTACGATTCTGAGGAGTCCGAGTCCGAATCGGAAGAGTACGATTCGTCCGACTTTGAAGACGAAGACGACGACGAAGAGTACAAGGTGCGCAAGCCGGGTCGCTCCAAGTACACCGAAGAGGAGATGGCCGCCATGGCCGCGGCCGAGTTCCAACTCGAGCTTCAAGCGCAGTGCGTCGTGCGCGGTCTCGCCGTTCCGATCCAGTGCGGTGGGCTTAAAGCCGTCTTGAATGGAGGGAACCTCACCGTACTCTACGCCAAGCCGCCGAAGAAGACGACGACGGAGATGGACCTCGACGCGTTCATGAAGCTCGCCAAGCGCAAGGGCCACTGGCAAGAGGAGGTCAAGTACAACGGTTCGGGTGAGATGAAGGGTGAACCCATCATCCACTACCTCGCCTCGCGCGGACTCGAGATTGGACGCGGCGTCATTGGTAACAATGTCGACATCTTGCCGCCGGGTCTCAACTGCGGCATGCAATTATTCCCCGCGAAAATCGTCAGCTTCGACGACGTCACGGGTTCGCACGAGATTCGATACTTTGGAAAGGGCGAACACGAGTTGGAGAAGATCCATCTTCCTTTGGCCACCATTAGATGGTTGCCGAAGATGTGGGAGCCGTACTCTGGACCAGAGTGCGTCAAGAAGCCCGACGCCGACGGCGGACTCATCTTCGCCCTCAAGCCGATCCCGATCGGGTGCGGCGGCATGCGCGGCGTGTTGCTTCCGGGAGGCAAACGCGGTGAAGAGATGGTGCGTTACTGTCTCATGCGACGCGAGCGAGAGCGATGCATCGTCGACGAGCTCACCATTCCGGCAACGGAATTCGAGCGCTTGAGCGGCAAGGGCACGGCGAAGAAATGGCGTCAATCCGTGCGCGTGGTCGATCCCGATCACAGTCTCGGCGAGTCTGTGAGCAAGGTTCTCAAGCAGGTCGGAGAAGCGCTCGGTAAGGATGTCGTGAAGCGCGAGATTGAAGTCTTCTGGCCGGGCGACGAGTGCTTTTACTACGGCACCGTCATGGGTTTCCGACCGGAATCCGGTGAACACGAGGTTGTGTACGACGACGGAAACAAGGAGATTCTCCAGATTCCGATGCAAACCGTGCGCTGGGGTCCGGCACCGACCGTGCGCAAGGGTTCCGCCGCGCCTCGCCCGATGTCCAAGGCGGCCAAGCCCGCGGCCAAGCCCGCGGCGTCGCCGCCCAAAAAGGCAAAGACGTCTTGGATTCAGTGCGACGACTGCCAAAAATGGCGCATCGTTCCGCAAGTGTACACCGACTCGCTCGGCGATGACGATCCGTGGCGTTGTAGCATGAACCCGGACCCGGCGAAGAGCGCGGCCGCGTGCGAAGCGCCCGAGGATCAAGAGGATAGTTAGAATGAACGAAATGAAATTTGTCACTGGCGCACCGCGCCCACTTCATGTTTAATTTGTTTTCTGTAATTAAAAACGAGTTCTTCAGTTGATTCGGTCGTCTTATCCCGTCGCTTGTCTCGCTTTTCTTCTTTCTCCCTTTCCTAAAGCGGCGAAACCTCGCTGAATGGCGCCGACGGATCGAGACGCGCCGCACGCTTGGCATCGGCAATACGACAAACGCGAGGCTTGCTCCTTCACCAACTGCGTATCGGACGATTTGCACATGTTGCAAATGACGTAATCGATGAAGTAGTGCCGTAACACACCCTCGAATACCTTTGGCAAGAATCTCCCCTTGAGCACGAGACGCTGTTGTCCGTCGAGCGTCCCGCTCGTACCCAACTCGGCCAACAAGTACTGCGTGACGTGTTCGCTCGGTCGATGCATCGCGTTACAGATTTCCATCAAGTTGGCGAACACCGTCTTCTTCGTGCCTTCTCTCAACACCTGCGGCGGCTTGATGATCGTCTTCGCCTTCTCACCCAACGCAGGGTTCTTTTCTCTCAAAATACCGAACACTCTGCCCAAAAGCTCGTCGTAGTGGTAGTCGCGCGTCGTCCCGTCCCACGATGTCCCACTCCCCGTGTGCGTGCCATCGCGCCCTTCGTCCGCGTCAGCATCGGCCGCATCATCGATACCGTCCTCAGCCTCGATCGCCTTCTTCTTCTTACTGCTCTTCTTCTTCTTTTTCGATCCAAACTCGGCGTCTAAATCCACGTCCCCCGAATCTTCCCCGTCGTCGTCCAACGCCAACGCCTTATCCTTTTTCTTCTTCTTCTTCTTCTTCCCGAACTCACCGTCCCCGGCATCGAGCGTCATGTCATCCACCCCCTCCGCCGCCGCGTTCACCGCCGATTCATCGTCCGACAGATCGAGCGTCACCTTCTTCTTGGATTTTTTCTTTTTGAGCGTAGGGTCAAAATCGACCCCATCGTCCTCGACCGTCGCGCGTTCGTCGTCCGCCATGTCGATCGCACGCGTCGCGCACGTCCCGCACGTCGTTTTCTCTCCCCCGTACCCGCGAGCTCGTCGCGCGGTCGCGTCGATCGTCGCGCGGCGGCGTGTGATGATGCCCACGATCAGGGTTTGCAAAGGGTTTCCGTCGAGACGCCGGGACGTCGACGTCGATTCGATTCGATTCGATTCGATCGAGCGACTTTTCGATCGCCGATCGGTGTGCGCGCATCGACGCGCCGAGAATATAAAAATGTACCGTCTAGTGCGCGCGCGCGATCGGAGTCGCTTTCATCGCCGCGCCGACGGATTCGCCGACGCGTCACGACACCGTCGCCGGATCCCAACAGAATTTCACCCGATCGCGCTCGAACGCGCGTTCGAGCGCGTCGACGGCGGATTCGACCCGACCTTTTGTCTTTTCGTCCTCTTCGTCCATCGCGCGATAGACTCGAAAGTTTTCCTCGGCGCGTTCTCGCGTCGACGATTTGACGACAACGGCGGCGGCGCGCGCGAGCGACCATCGCACGAGCGCGGGCGCGGGAGGTAACCCGACGTCCTCGGCGAACGATACCACCCTGGGCTCGGTCAACAACGCACCAACACCGAGCGGGGAGTACCCGACGACGCGCACGCGTCGCTCGGCGCAGAATCGGCGGAGGTCGACCTGCGGAAATCGAGGGTGCAGTTCGATTTGATTCACCGCCGGCGGAATCTCCGCGACGGCGAGCAATTCCTCGAGATGTGAAATCTCGTAGTTTGACACCCCAATCGCGCGACACAGACCGTTTCGTAGCGCGCGTTCGAACGCACGCCACGTGCATGCGCGCGCCTCGCGATGGGCGTCGCTCGACGGCGCGACTTTGCTTCGTCCGGGCCAGTGCACCAACAAGAGCGACGGCGGTCTGCCGAGACGCTCCACCACGCCCTCGATCGCGCGCGTCGTCTCGGCCTCGCCGTGCATCTCGCTCGGTGAGATCTTACTCGTGATGAACGTCTCCGAGGACGTCGCGAGGGACGTCGCCGCGAGCGCCTCGGCGACGGCGCGTTCGTTTCGGTAGCACGTCGCCGTGTCCACGTGACGAAAGCCCACCGCCAGTGCCTCGCGCACGGCGTCTCGACACTCGTCGCCGCGAAGTCTGTACGTGCCGAACGCCAAGGTGGGCATGCGGACGTCGCGGGAGATGAGGACGTCGCGCATGTCGAGCGACGCGCGGAAAAAGCGCTCGGGACGGTTTGGGTTCGGGTAACCGTCCCGAGGACGTTGACGACGCGCGCGCGGTGAACGCGAGAGGTGCGAGTCGAGCGCGCGCGCGCGCGCGACGAAACGCGCGTTTCGACCTCTCTCACGCGCGCGAACGGTGCGAGACGCGCGCGCGACGTCGACTGAGGCGAAGGGGCGCGGCGGCGCTACTATTACACGCTGAGTCGGCGCGCGGCGGTCCCTCATCGACGAGATTCACGCGCCCTTGGCGCCTTTCTTCGGTTCCGGTGGGCCTCTGATGGCCTTTCGGATCATTATGCCGAACCAGTAGGCGTTTAAGCCCGCGCCCGCGCCGACGAGGATATTGAGCGGCACGGCGACGGACGAGGGAACGGCGTCGATGAGACCTTTGCTTCGGATCCAGAGCATGTGGCTATACCCGATGGAGTACGCGATCACTCTGACGAGGAAGAAGATGACGACGAGGACGAGGCCGGCGAAGAATTCTATTTGTTTACCGGCGTTTTGCGGCGAACTCACCTTGTCGCCGGTGAAACCCAGCGCCTTGGCTACTTTTACGACCTTTTGACTCTTAATCGTTAAGCTCGCGCTCTGAATGGTCCAACGCAGCGTCAAAAGCGGCGTGGATGCTTCACCCAGGAGCAACCACGCGAACGGCAGCATCATCGTCTGCGAGACGCCCGACAGGATGGACGCCACTACGAAGACGCAGTGGTGCGCCAACATATCCACCTTGCCCAAACGCGGGAATTGCGTCACGATCTGCACGGTGTCGTGCACGAGATACCCCAAGAACAACCAGTTCGTGCGTTCGATCGTATCTCTGGTCGCGTCGCTCAACCCACCGGCGACGCCTCGATTATAATACATATCCGCCGGGTTCGAAGCTCGGAGCACGTCGAGCAAAATGTAAAACGCTAGCACGCTCACCAACAGCGCGTGCACCAGGCCCGTGTACTGCTTCGGTGCCTCGAAACGCACGCGTTTCGTGCCCTCGTCATCGTCGTCGCGCGCCGGAAGCACGCGCGAGACGACGAACACGACGCTGACTCGGACGATTTCCCAAAGGACCGTGTAGACGAGAAGTTTGCGCAAAAAGTCCGCGGGCGCGCCGAGAGGGTCCATCTCGTGCGGGCCGTGGTACCGCACGCGCGTTAACACTTTCGGCCTTCCTCGGAACATGGCGACGGGGCGACGCGAGCGTGCGTGCGCGCGCGCGGCGGCGCGGCGTAATGGGGAAGATTTTAAATTGGGGACAGTTGAGAGTCAGTCCGGAGCCCGCGCGGGAACCGCGGGTTGAATCGGACGTTCCGGGCGCGACGAGGGGTCGAGGAGGGTGGATTCGCGCGAAGATCGATGATGCGGTGCGTCGACGGCGTTCGTGCGCTTTTCAGACGCGCTATGGTACTAGGGGTCGCGCGGGCGATATCGAGCCGCCGCGGCGCGAGTGGTCTAAAGCACAGTCTTGATCGATCTAATCCTCCTTCTTCGCCTCGGGCTTGGGCGGACCGCGCATGGCTTTTTTCACCATGAGAGAGAACCAGTACCAGTTCAAACCCGCGCCGCAGGAGACGAGCACGAGCAGGGTGTTCGTGACGGATTTCGGAATCGGATCCAAAACGCCCGTGTGCCAGTTGTACAGCATGTTAAAGAAACCAGACGTGTAGCACAAGATGCGAACGATGAAGAACGTAGCCATGAAACCCACGCTGGTGACGAACTCCAACTGCTTGCCCGCGTTCTTCACCGAACTCACCGCTTCGCCCTTGTACCCGAGCGCTCGCGCCCACCGCACGACGCGCTCAGACTTCAACTCGTACGTCATCTGTTGAATCAACCATCTCAGGCAGAGGATCGGCGTCGAGAACTCGCCGAGGAGCAACCACGAGAACGGCAGCATCATCGTCTGCGAGTGACCCGCGAGCAAGGAGCACGCGATGAAGCACGCGTGGTGCGCCACCATGTCCACCTTCCCCAATCGCGGATACTCCCACAACAGGTGCAATAAATCTCCGAACATGTATCCACAAAACAACCAGTTCCCAATCTCCGTAAACTTCATGTCCGACAGCTTGAACAGCGTCGACGAGTTGTAGTAATACCTATCTCTCGGCAACCGAATGCTGAGCATCACCCAGCCTATGCGTAACCCGGCGCTCGCCACCGCCAATGCGTGCACCGTGGACATCACGTACGCCGGCGCCACGTGCACGAACTCCTTCTCCTTCTCCGTTTCCGCCTTTCCGTACGTCTTACGCACGATGAAACTCGTCAACGCGCGCGGGATTTCCCAAAACAAGACGGTCGCGGCGAGCTTGGTGGTAAAGTCGAGCGGATCGTCGAGGTTCATGCTGCACGGCGTGATCAGACGCGCGTACGGCGGGACGGCGGCATTCGTGAGCTTAAACATCTTTCTCGCGCGGTGCGCCCCGGCGCGTCACCGGGCGCGAGCGCGCGCGCGGGTCGCCGAGTGTCGTTGCGCCCGAGGGGGTAACGGCTTTTCCCGAAAACGAGGCTCGAGGCTCGAGCTCGCCGCGTTTGAGGACGTTTCTCGGTGACGACGCGCGCGTTCGAGACCGTGTGTGCGGAGCTAAATAAATGTCGATGAATAATCTAGTGCAATCGCTGTCTAGTGCGTCTGGCGGCGCGATCGGTGGATGGCGGATCGGCGGAGACGGAGGCGTCGGCGAAATCGGAGACGTCGAGGAGCTCGCCGGCGAGAATGGATTCGACGAGCCATTCGTGCCGAATGCATGGCGCGCCCAGGCGTTTCGCCGATCGAATCCACGCTGAGTGTGGCTTCTCGCCGCTCTGCGTGATGAGGAAATCGAAACGTCGGTCGGTCTGCGGATTCGACTCGAGCGCGGCGCCGGCGTGCGCGAGAAGCGACGTAAAGTCCTTGACGAATCCCTCGTTCCCGGTGATGGCGGTCGTGACGTCGCGGAAGAGTTTACCAGAACACGCGCGATGCCGTTCGCGAGGTTTACCCTCGGCGTCGAGAGGTTCGTCCACGTCGAGGATTCGACGCTCCTCCGCGCACGCGTCAATCCAAGAGGGTTTGGCGAAGCGCGCGCCGGCGGCGACGCCGTACAAACATTTCATCGTCCGCCCCATCTTCGGCGTGACGACGACGATCGAATTGACCGATACGTCGGGCGACGGTTCGTCGAGCACAGTGCCTCCGTGCGCGCGAATGGTCTCTTTGAGCGCACCGCTCGACTTTCCCACGCCGGAGAGGAGAAAGTGCAGAGACGAAAACGTCCTCGAACGCGCGCCGCCGCCGGGCTTGGTCTGCTTCGAGGCGGTGCTCATGCGCTTGGACGTCGACGCCTTCGTCGCGGGTGTTTTCGCGATGGGCATCTTCGACGTGGGTGTCTTTGACGCGGGCGTCTTCGAGATCGCCGCGGGCGTGCGACCGCTCGTTCGCCTGGACGTCGTTCTCGCCGAGGTGGTGACGGAATCCACCGACGACTTCTTCGAGCGCCCTCTCCCGCGCGGCCAAATCCCCTTCTTGGCGTTCTCTAAGATTGTCCTGCATCTGCCACACCCACCCTTGGAGTGTCGGCACTTCGGACATCCCAGGGTCGGTAAAGGTCTGTCCTCCTGCTCCTTGGACGGCGTTCGTTCGTCGCCGTCGCGCGGGGGCGACGGCGCTTCCACGCGCTCCTCCGCAGGCACCCTCTGGGCAAACGTCGGAGCCGGTATGCTCGTGATCCTCGGACGGAGAAGTCCACCCTCGCTGTCTCTCTGACTGAAGTCCACGAAATCTCCTTGACTCGGGTAATCCTGCGTCGGCTGCGTCTGCGTCATGGATTGCGATAAATCGTCGTCGATGATGCGAACACGTTTCGACGGCGTTTCGTCGTCAAACCTCGGCGGCGGTGGCGGCGGCGCGCGACGTCTCGGCTGTCGCCATTGATGCTGTGAAAGCAGAATTCTACTTCTTGGAGACTCTACCTCTGGTTGCGATAACGGCGGCGGCGGTGGAGGCTGAGCTTTTAACGGCGATTGCGACTGCTGCGTTTGTGGTCGTTGCGGCGAGTCGACGTATTCATCAGCCGGTCTCTGTGAGTAAAACAGCCCGATGTCGGGAGAACTCGGGGGCGATTCGGGTGCGTCGCCAGCGTCGCCCAAAACGTTCTCTGGCGTCGCTTCGACGACGTCATCATCGTCGTGGTCTTCGCTCTCTTCGTCGACGAGTTGAGAAAAATCGTTTCGCGGCATCGACATGTCCACCCCGAGCGATTGTCTCTGCTGTTCTCTCGCCCGTCGCACCGCCTCGATCGCGGTGTTCTCCACCCCTCGCACGTCCTCGCGCTGCGTGTCGATCGACCCGAGCGCCCGCGCCGACGCGGTGACCATGGATGAATCTTGCGTTCTTCCCGCCAAAACTCCCGGACGTTTCAGCGCGGGAGGCTTGCTCGGAGGATCGATGACGTCATCCAGCGGCGTGCACTCGACGCGTCCGTCGAAAGCGCCTCGATCATTCGCATCAGAGCGAACCGGCGGAATCGACGCCGACGTTTCGCGCGCTTTCGCCGCTTCCGAACTCTCTCGACGAGCTCTCTCCTCGGTGGGCGTCGCCGCCGCCGCCGCCCACAACGATTTCGGTCTCGGTGGGGACATGGGCTGACGCGTGCTCCCCTCCGCGGGCGACGCGTTCTCTTTCTTCCCGCTCGCGCGTTCAGGAAGCTCGATCGACGCCGACGCTATTCTCATGAACGCCGCCGGCGAATCCTTGCGCGGCGGCGTCCGGGCGACGGACGCGACCTCTTCGTCGACGCGTTCCGGTTCCTCCTCCTCTGGAACTTGCGTGCCGCCCACGAACTCCGCCTCGAGATCTTCCATCACCTGCGTCCCCGCGATCGCTTCGTCCTCGACGTCCTCGCACGCCTGCGTCCCACCGACGTACGCGTCGTCCTCCGATTCGGTCGACGCGCCCTCTTCGTCGTCTTCCTTCGCGTCGGCGCCCCGCGCGCGAACCTCTTCCTCCCCGCCCTCCAACTGACTGAACACGTCGCTCACCATCGCGCACGGCGCCTTCGGTCGTCCCGACGCGCCCACGGACGCCGTCCCGAGCGTGTGTTGACTCCTCGCCTCGGGCGCCGTCTCCCACCCGCCGGACGAATACTCCACCTGCGCCAACGCGTCCTCCAAACCGCTCTCCGAGATGGTCTCCGCGCCTCGCGATCCCTCGGCGAAATCGAACGCGTCCAACCCAATCTCCGCGCGCGATTTCTCCACCCTCGCGCACATCGCCTCGACGAATCGCTCGCGTCTCTCTTCGTCCTCGTCCTCGTCCTCGTCCTCGTCTCGTTCGTCTCGTTCGTCCCGCGTCGTCGTCGTCGTCGTCGTCGTCGTCGTCGTCGTCGTCGTCGCCCTCATCCCCGGCGCG
>MDTA01198116.1_pt1 | contig 10294 bp, 9 predicted proteins | sample 811151 | NCBI WGS metagenome assembly MDTA01 (sample SAMN05326648, study PRJNA326480) | marine metagenome | isolation source: seawater | place: Indian Ocean: South | collected 2010 | reverse complement strand
TATGGGATTTTTTTGTCCCTTCCCTCAATTGTCCTGCAAGAGCTACTGCCATTTAAAACTAATTTGTAGTTATCAACATATATTCAATCTACATACAAAACACAAGAATCAGCTAATTTTTGTTACTTGTGGATGTTGTAGAGAATAACTTATAAAGTTCTCTACAAACTAAAAATAAATTGTCTATTTGAGCTTGTTGAGGCAAGTGAGTACCAGTCATTTCCCATTTACCTACTGTGGCTACTCTCCATCTTTCTTTAGGTAAAATCATTCCTTTCATAACTACGCCTAAAAGTTTAGGTACTTCAGTATCTACTTCATCAATTTTTAATTGTAATAATATAGCTTTACATTCTAAGCAAGGACTCCATCCTGGGAATTGAAATGAAAAATCAAGGGTATCAACCCAATCATTTGCCCCCATGTTATCCCATGGACTGAAATTAACCTTTGCATCAGGAAAATATTTTCTAAATAATGCCGCAGTAGAAGCAACCTTATTAGCAATATTTAAATTTCTAACATTTGAACTTGCATTCATAACAAATTTAGTACTTTGACTAAAATTACATATCTTCAGTTATGGATGCTATTTAATAACTTTTTATTTTAATAAAAATGTTGAAATGAAGATTATTATTAATAATAAAATTTAGATTCGCCAAATTCTTCTATTTTTTTAATTAAATAACATTTTTCAATTAAAATATATTTAATTAATTACTGACTAATCTCCAATAAAAGATCTTAAAATTTATGCCAAATTTCGAAAAATTAAATAATCCTAATGAGGGACAGGTAATAACCTTTCATAATGGAAAACCAATTATTCCTAACGATCCAATAGTTCCATTTATTAGAGGGGATGGTACTGGTGTCGATATTTGGCCGGCTACCCAGAAAGTTATTGATGCTGCCATATTGAAAAGTTACGGAAATGACCGAAAGATTAATTGGTTTAAAGTTTATGCAGGTGATGAAGCTTGCGACATGTATGGAACTTATAATTATTTGCCAAATGATACTATTGAAGCGATAAGACACTTTGGCGTTGCCATTAAAGGTCCTTTAACAACACCTATAGGAGGTGGTATCAGGTCTCTTAATGTAGCTTTGAGACAAATATTTGACTTATATAGCTGTGTACGACCATGTAAATATTATACTGGTACTCCTAGTCCTCATAAATCCCCCGAAGATCTTGATATTATCGTTTACAGAGAAAATACTGAAGATATATATATGGGAATCGAATGGGAAGCCGACGATAAAAATTGCATAGATTTAATAAATTACCTAAACGAAACTATCATCCCAAATAGCACTAAACTAAAAAACAGATCCTTACCAAAAAGTGCAGGTATTGGTATTAAACCTGTAAGTAAATTTGGAAGTCAAAGGCACATACGAAAAGCAATAGAACATGCGAAAAAATTATCGGGAGATAAGAGACACGTAACTCTTGTTCATAAAGGTAATATTATGAAATTCACAGAAGGGGCATTTAGAGACTGGGGCTATGAATTAGCCATTAATGAGTTTAGAAATGATTGTATAACTGAAAGAGAAAGTTGGATATTAGATAATATTGAAAAAAACCCTGAAATCTCAATTGAAAATAATGCGAGATTAATTGAGCCTGGATTTGATAAATTAACTTCTTCAAAAAAAGAATTTATTTGTGAAGAAATAAAAAATATAGTCCTAAATATTTCTAACTCTCATGGAAACAACAAATGGAAAAAACTAGTTTTAGTTGACGATCGCATAGCAGATAGTATTTTTCAACAAATTCAAACCAGGCCACAAGAATATTCCATTTTGGCTACTCTTAATCTGAATGGAGATTATTTATCAGATGCTGCTGCTGCAATTGTAGGAGGATTAGGCATGGCACCTGGAGCAAATATCGGAGATGAAGCAGCTATCTTTGAAGCTACCCATGGGACCGCACCTAAACACGCTGGATTAAACAAAATCAATCCTGGCTCAGTGATACTTAGTGGTGTCATGATGTTGGAATACTTCGGATGGAATGAAGCCGCGAATTTAATAACAAAAGGTATTAGTCAATCAATTGAGCAAAAAAAGGTGACTTATGATTTAGCGAGATTGATGGAGCCTCGCGTGGACCCTTTAACTTGCAGTCAATTTTCTCAATCAATCATAAACAATTTTTAAAATATTTTATTTTCAAGAATTTCCAATACTTTAACTAACGCAATCTCATTCCCAATATTTCCTGGGAAAGTAACTATCGGTAATTTATCTTTTTTATTTGGAATATCCAAAGTAACTAATGAAATACCTGGCAAAATTTGTCCTTCTAAATAAACCTCATCAGCATTAAATCCTTTACTCAAAATATAATTTGTGGTTACACCACCTTTAGAAATTAAATATCCTATTTCATTTCTAATTTCTGAAACTATTTCAGCTATAAAGACTGACAAATAATTATTAAAGTTTATTAGATCATTTTCATCTGAATGACATATGATTTTTCTTGATGTAAATAATACTGGAATAAGATTTTGACTGATCTCATACCTTATTGAATTTAATATAATTTTCTTTAAAGAATTTAGTTGATCATCTTCATTATTTAATTTAAATAATGCATAAATTTTTTCAACATTAATTTCTATTGCCTTGCATATATTAAGTTCCAAAATTTTATTTAATTGAAGAGTCGTCAACTCAACATAAGAACCTACTATTATAATGCCCTGCATGAATGCATTGTTTTTATTTTTTCTTCTTAATTGCGAGTAATAAATATTTTGTTTATTGTTAGTTTCGATACTTGAAAGAGAACTTATAAAACTTGCAGCAGTTCTAAAAAGAAACTTCTTTTTTTTTGCTAATTCTTTGATTAAAAAAGAAAATTGATTTAAATGAGAATAGTTTTTTGCATCGACAATAACTTTAGTATTATTACTTAATTTTTTAATATATTCGAAAAAAGGTTTCTTATTACTTATATCTAATGATTCTAAATCTGTAATAGTAATATTCTCAATCTTCTCCTTATTAATTTGACAATTACTTTGTTTATAGAGTAATTCCTTTATATTACTAGTTGCGAAACCAAAAACTTTATCTTTTGCAAATATTGTCTCATGAACAGGAATGTTATTAACAAAATGACTCCCATTGATTGTTATTCTATTGCCTTCAATAAAAGCAGGTATATAAAAAGTTGCATCAAAGGGTCCTAATAATTGATTAATAATAAAAGGCTCTAAAAAATTATGACCTCTTAAAGTGGAATCACCTCTACTTATAAAAATAAAATCTTCTTCAGCAAAAATAGGATTATCTAAAACTTTCTTTAACGAAAAACAAATTTCTTTTAATCTAATTTTTAAATCATCCCTTGATAAAGACCTTGTATTAGCAAGTATAAATAGCAGTTTAGAATCACTTTTTAAAGCTCTAAATAAAGTTTTATAATCCCATTTCAACAGTAGATAGCAATTATGTACTGTTTGTGATCCTGTAGGATCATCATCAATAATTATTATTTTCATAGAAAATTAAATTTTATCGATTTTGATCAAAGTTAATAATTTCTGTGAAGAATTTGGAAGTATCTCAATCTTTCTAATTCCATTCTTAAGAGAATTTCTTGGGCTAGTCCATGGTTCCATACATATCATTTTCCTTGGAGGATCACTCCAAATCACTGATATATCAAAAGGGAATGGATGAATTAATGTGATTTTACGCTTTAGTCCAAAGTCTTTAAAAATAGTTTTCCCAGATGAATACATTAAAAAATCTATTCCTTGAGAAATATTTTTTAATAGATCTTTAGTTCTTTCAATAGAATTATTTTTTTGATTTTGGCAGTTTATTGGGTATTCGATGAATTCAATTTTATTTAAATCAGAAATATTAAAATATGGATGTAAACCAAAATTCATTGGCATTATAGATTGAGACTTATTAAAGACCTCAATCTCAAAAATTAAAGTTTCGGCATCTAAAGTTAATTCAATTTTTATTTCAAAAATAAATGGATAGTATTTTCTTGTTATTGCATTGTCATTGAGTGTTAAACATAATATATTTTTTGTTTGATTGAACTTAAAATTCCAATTTTGATCTCTAGCAAAGCCATGTTGCATTAAATCTTCACAGTTTTCTCCAAACAAAGAATGATTTTCAAAACTGCCGCATATTGGAAATAATATTGGGATACCGCCTCTAATACTTTTTGACTGATCTTTAAATCTTTCTTCATCAAAATATAAAATTTGACGATTATTTGAAACCCATTTTGTAATTAGTCCACCCCTAGCAGGGCAAAAATTTATAAAATTATTTTTATCTTTTTGAAAAGTAAAAATACCATTTTCTTTTTTAAGAATTTCCACTTATTAAATTTTTATAATGTTTTCAACCAGTCCAATATATGATTATTAACTTGTTCAGGGATTTCATCATGAGGACAATGTCCGGCATCTAATATGATTTCTGTAGTATTTTTAGGAGTATATTTTTCATATAAATTTCTTTTTTTGGGTGTATTCATCCAAGGATCCTTGCTTCCCCATAATAAAAGTAGTGGTGAATTCAGCTGTTTGAATAAATTATCTAAAGGTTCACCCTGCGGTCCTGAAGGGTTAAAAACACTTCTGAAAACATTAAAAGCGCCGACATCTAAAGAAGGATTTCTAATTGATTCAACAAGATAATCATCCACATTTTTTTTATTTACATAAACTTGGTTTAAAGTCTTTCTAATGTTTTTAGGATTTCTCATATTCTCAAAAATCAAACGTTGTAAAACAATATTTTTTATAAATATTCCAGCTACAGTTTCTATAGAAGTCTGAAGCATATTTTTTTTTCTTAACTTCTCTTCACTAAAATATCCTGCAGCGTTAAGCAAAATAACACCCGCTGAGAGCTCATTCAATTCTGCTCCAGCTGCTAACGCGGCATAACCTCCCAGTGAATTTCCAACTATCACAGTAGGTTTTTGAATGACTTCTTTAACATAAGCTACAACTTGATCTTTCCATAAAGAACCTGAATACTCAACATCATTAGGTTTAGGACTTTTACCAAAACCTAAAAGATCAATTGCATGTACCTCAAATTCTGACGATAAGATTGGTATATTAAAACGCCAATGATCTGTTGAAGCACCAAAACCATGTATTAGCAAAACAGCTATTTTACTTCTTTTTTCCTCAGGACTAACTGAGAGGGAATGTATTGGATAATTTAAAAAACTCCAAGTAAAGCTGGACTTATTATTTATTAGATTAGTTTGATTCATTTAAAAATATTCTGTTAATTTAATATAATAGAAAATTTAATTATCGAAGTCCTACTGGATCTGCTGCTACATCATCATCTATCTTATTTCCATCTCCTGGAGTTTTGTCTTTGAGTACTATCCTCAGCAGTACTGGAGCTAAGAATGTTGTACCTATTACCATCAATAATATTGCCGCCTCTAAAGATGGAGTTAAGAGTCCAGCACTAGTACCAAGTCCTAAGAAAATTAAACCTACTTCTCCCCTTGGCATCATGCCAAGCCCAACAACTAATCTATCAGTAGGTTTATCAATTACGAATGACCAACCAGCCGCAATCTTACCAATAATTGCTACAACTAACAAAAATCCAGCTACTACTAATGCTGATCTGCTAGAAGGATCAAGCGGATTTATGACAGATAAATCCATACCTGCGCCAACTAAAACAAAAAATATAGTTGCAAACAAAGACACAAGTGGAAGTACTGATTGCTGTATAGCATGATTATTCTTGGAACTACTCAGAATTAGACCAGCAGCAAATGCTCCCAATGCCGCCTCTAAGCCAATAGCAGTGGCGACAAAACAACATAACACAAGAATGACGAAAGAGGCTACAACTACTGCACCAGGTGCTTTTAGTCTCTCAAGCAGCCAATCGAATCCAGGTGCGGCTGTACGACTTAGTGCAATAGCTGCAATAACAAACACCACTGCAGCAGCAACAAGTTTAATTATTGGTGCAATTTCTAAAGAGCCACCTGCTGCTAGAGCTACAACTACCGCAAGAATAACAATTCCTAAAATATCATCCAACACTGCAGCTCCTATTACTATTTGACCTTCTCTAGTTTTGAGATAACCTAATTCTCCAAATACACTTGCTGTAATACCAATACTTGTAGCTGTCATAGAGGCACCTGCGAAGACTGCAGGAATTAAATCGACTTGGAATATAAACATCAAACCAAAAGTACCAAATGCAAAAGGTAAGATTACTCCTGCCATTGCAACTGTAAAAGCCTGAGCGCCCACAGCCACTAATTCTTCTAATTCACTTTCTAATCCTGTTAGGAATAGAAGTGCATATAAGCCTAAAGTAGCTACTGCTTGCAATGAGGGGAAAGTTTCAAAATAAACATTGGGCACCGCCTCTGGAGGAATTGATGCTAATGAACTTATCAAGTTAACTAATCCCTCATTTAAATCTGCATGTGCAGAAGGAGGTATTAACAAATGAAATCCTGAGGCACCAATAACAACGCCTGCAAGAAGTTCTCCTACAATAGTTGGCAAACTTAATCTAACTAAAATCTCAGCCAGTGCTCTAGCAGCTAAAAATATCAGAAGAAATCTAATCACTCCAATTAGAGTTTCTGCAACTTCTAAGTCATGTGCACTTAATTCAGCGAATAAATCGATCATTGAAAAATGTTAATAAAAAAAATCCCACTTATGAGAACATAGTTTACAAAGTGCCATCTTTAGTAAATATGTCAAAAAAATAAAAAAATCATAAACAAGTGTGGATCTGCAGTTACAACTCAGAATTTTTTCTAAATACAGCTATGTTCAATAATATGAGAAAGCTTATGAATACTAACGAACCTTTTGATCTCCGACTTCCAACACCAGGCTGCTACTTGAATTCAGAGAAAGCAGGTATGGATTCTGAAGCGTTATTTAAAGGAATGACTTCTCATTTGTTTTTCACTTTAGGTAAGCTTGCAACTTCAGCTAGCCATCATGATTTATATATGGCTTTAAGTTATGCTGTCAAAGATAGATTGATGACCAGATATCTTGCCAGTCAAGAATTGATAAGGGAAAAACCACAAAAAACAGTTGCCTATCTATCAGCAGAGTTTTTAATAGGGCCTCAACTAAGTAATAATCTTTTAAATCTAGGAATCACTAAAGAAGCAGAAACTGCTTTAAAGAGATTTGGAATTGATTCTCTATCTCAGATTCTTGAAGTCGAAGAAGAACCTGGTTTAGGTAATGGGGGACTTGGTCGACTTGCTGCATGTTATATGGAATCTTTAGCTTCGCTACAAGTTCCAGCAGTTGGTTACGGGATAAGATATGAATTTGGGATTTTTAATCAACTGATTCGAGATGGCTGGCAAGTTGAAGTTACAGACAAATGGTTAAAAGGCGGCTGGCCATGGGAATTACCTCAGCCCGATGAATCTTGTTTTGTAGGATTTGGAGGAAGAACTGAAAGTTACAGAGATGATAATGGAAACTACAGATCAAGATGGATTCCTTACGAACACGCTATTGGAGTCCCACATGATGTTCCTGTCTTAGGATACAAAGTTAATACTTGTGACAGATTAAGATTATGGAGAGCAGATGCTACAGAAAGTTTTGACTTTTATGCCTTTAATATTGGTGACTATTATGGAGCTGTTGAAGAAAAAGTTGCCTCTGAGACTTTATCAAAGGTTCTTTATCCCAATGATGGTACTGATGAAGGGAGAAGATTGAGACTTAAACAACAACATTTTTTTGTTAGTTGTTCGCTTCAAGACATGCTGAGAAGTCTTGAAAAAAGATCAATTCCAATACTTGATTTTCCCAAGCATTGGACTGTTCAGTTAAACGATACCCATCCTGCAATTGCAGTAGCAGAACTTATGAGATTACTAATAGATCAGTACCATATAGGGTGGGATAAAGCATGGAATATAACGACTCAATCTGTAGCTTATACAAACCATACCTTACTTCCAGAAGCTCTTGAAAAGTGGGATCTTCATTTATTTAATGACCTTCTACCACGACACTTAGAAATTATTTATGAAATTAACTGGAGATTCTTACAACAATTAAGACTTCGCTATCCTGGCGATGACAAAATTCTCAGAAAATTATCCATTATTGACGAAGACGGATCTAAATCAGTCAGAATGGCTCATTTAGCTACTGTAGGTGCTCACCATGTCAATGGAGTCGCAGCTTTACATTCAGATTTAATAAAAAGACAATTACTTCCTGAATTTGCAGAATTATGGCCTGAAAAATTTACTAATGTAACTAACGGCGTTACACCAAGAAGATGGGTCGCATTAGCGAATCCAGGATTGACAGATCTTTTAGATAAAGAGATTGGCCCAGATTGGATTACAAACATGCAATTAATAAAAAATCTAGAGAAAAAGCAAAATGATTCAAATTTCTTGGAACAATTTCAAGAAACAAAATTAATGGGTAAACGTAAACTATCTAATTTCATACATACAAAAACTGGTATTCTCGTAGATCCTTCTAGTTTATTTGATGTGCAAGTAAAAAGAATACATCAATATAAAAGGCAGCATCTCAATGCACTACAAATAATCGCTCAATATTTAAGAATAAAAAATGGCATAGGTTCTAATAAAGCGCCAAGGACAGTTATTTTTGGAGGTAAAGCAGCTCCAGGTTATTTCATGGCAAAATTGATGATTAGGTTTATAAATGGTATCGCAGATGTAGTTAATTCTGATCCAGATATGGATGGTTTATTACGCGTCGTTTTCTTGCCTGACTATAATGTAAAACTTGGTGAAATAGTTTACCCCGCAACTGATTTATCTGAACAAATTTCAACTGCGGGTAAAGAAGCCTCTGGAACTGGTAATATGAAATTTGCAATGAATGGGGCTTTAACAATAGGTACACTTGATGGAGCAAATGTTGAATTAAGAGACTTAGTTAAACCTGAAAACTTTTTCTTATTTGGTAAAACTGAAAGCGAGATTATGCAATTAAAAAATCAAGGTTATGATCCAAATACTTTCATTGAAAATTCTCCTGAATTGAGCGAGGTTCTTCGGCTTATAGAAATTGGCCATTTTAGTAATGGAGATAAAGATTTATTTAAGCCGCTTCTTAATAGTCTTACAGGATCAGATCCATTTTTTGTTATGGCTGACTTTGATAATTATTTGCATACACAAGATATAGTGAGCGAAGCTTGGAACGACAAAAAGAAATGGAACAAAATGGCTTTATTAAACACAGCCAGATCAGGTTATTTTTCTTCTGATAGATCAATTAGAGAATATTGCGAATCAATTTGGAAAGTCGCTCCAATGCCAGTTGAAATTACTTGTGATATTGAAGAATTAACTAATTAATTTCTTTTATCAGGAGAATCAGGAGTCTGATGAAATAATCTATTTAAAATTAATCTATCTATATTTAGTGGATCTGGAGCAATTTCTGCAGCAATTTCCTTAAATTTTGCTTCAATTTTATCAGAAACTTTTACATCAAAGATACGTTCCATTAAAGCTTCGATTGAATATAAATAAGCATTAATATTTTCAAGTTCATTTAGAGCATCCTCAATTTCAGATTTGGAACAGTTATTATCATTCTCAAAAGAATTATCAACATTTTTATCAATATCATCTAATTTCTTTTGTAATTCCTCAGTAACCTTTCCACAGAGAGTTCTAAAGGATTGAATTGATGCCCAGTTCAATTCCTGCTGCTGTTTAAGAGTAGGAAATTCTCTTATTAAACGATCATGCTCTCTATAGAATCGTTGACAATCTGAGCACTGACAAGGTTCTTCTGTCAAAAGAAAATAATAAGCTATTTATATAATCGCATTATTTAAGCATTTATAGTGGGACCATCCAATAAATCTTCATTTTCATCAACAGACTCTGGACTTTCAGGTAATGGTATTTCAATACTCGTAACTAAATTAATAACATCTCTTAAGCGCATGGAATCAGCGAACCAACCCATAGCCTGTTCTGCATCCCCACGTTTCTCTGCATCATTAGCTTGATCTTCATGAGCTTCTGCTAATAAAGCAAGCCAACATAGACATCTTGCTTGAACAATAGAAAGATCTAAATCATTTGGTTGAGATTTTGCAATACGTTCATGTTCTTGTTGAACCAAGAGCTTTAAACGCATATCATGTAGCTTTGCCATAAAAGCTTAATTACTATTTATACGCTAGCTAGAGAGTGACAAGTTTGCACATATACTAAATATAGTTTAGTAACTTT
>MDTA01154373.1_pt1 | contig 10294 bp, 8 predicted proteins | sample 811151 | NCBI WGS metagenome assembly MDTA01 (sample SAMN05326648, study PRJNA326480) | marine metagenome | isolation source: seawater | place: Indian Ocean: South | collected 2010 | reverse complement strand
ATCTATGGCTATTACCTCCTGCTAGAATGATAAAAGAAAAACTCATTGTATATAACTATAATATATTTATATAAATAAATAATAAATTGAAAGAATGTTTAAAATACTAAAAACTTATAATTGGATACTCCTTTCCTCTTTTTTATGTATATTTTTAGGAATTATTACTTTTTTAACTTTTATAAATGAAGGTTTTGTGCCTCTTAACGATAAAAATCTTCAAGTTCTTTTAATATTAGATATCATTTTATTAGTAATCTTTTTTTATTTAATCTTCAAAAGTTTTTATAGATTTTACTATACAGGTAAAAGAAATAAAAAAGGCTCTCAGACTAATTTAAAGTATATTTCTTTATTTTCACTTTTTACATTTATCCCTTCTTTATTAGTAGCAATTTTTTCCTTATTTATCTTCAATTTTGGAATTCAAAATTACTTTGATAAACAAATTACTAAAGCTGTCAATAATTCTTATGATGTTGCTAAAAATTATTTAATTGAAAATAAAGAAAATGTTCTATCCGATGTAATTTTGATGAGCGCTGGGCTCAACCAAGTTTCAAATTTATTTTATTCTAACATTGACAGGTTTAAAAATATTCTTATTGCAGAAAAAAGAATAAGAAAAATTGATGATGTTTATTTGATTGATAGTTCAGGAAATATTATTTTATCAGACCTATCTGATCCTGACACAAATTTTATAACTCCAACAGAATTTGAATTTAATGAGTCAATCAAAGGAAATGCAGTGTTTGTTTCTAGAGAATTAGAGAACAAAACTAGCGTAATGCTTAAGCTTAATTCTTTGGTAGATACATATCTTTTGATTTCAAGATATATTGACCCAAGTATAATTAAATATCTAAATGAAACAGAACAAGCTGTTAGTTTTTATTATACAGTTGAAAATAGCCAGACTGGTATTAAAATTACCTTCGCAATAATTTACATCATTGTCGTTACTTTGTTATTATTTCTTTCAACAGCATTAGCTATTACTTTTGCAACTCGTCTTACAAAACCTATTGTAAATTTAATAAATGCTTCTGAGGATATAAGCAAAGGTAATTTATCTGCTAAAGTACCAGAGATAGGTGACGATAGAGAAATTAAAATTTTAAATAAAAATTTTAATAGTATGATAGAGAGATTGAAGCAACAACAAGAAAAATTACTGACTGCTGAAAGATACTCAGCATGGGAAACAGTTGCAAGAAAACTTGCACATGAAATAAAAAACCCACTTACACCCATACAGTTATCAATAGATAGACTTAGAGAGAAATATTCAAAAAAGATAGCAGAAGGAAATGAAGATTTTGATAAATATTTAGAAACAATAAATCGTCAAATAAAAGATATTGAAAAATTAGTTAATGAGTTTTCTAGTTTTGCCAGAATGCCTCGACCAGTGATGAAAGTAGTTAAAATAAAAGATTTGATTTCTAGATCATTTGATTTGGTGAAAGTTTCATCAAAAAATAAATTAGTTTTAAAAGATAAAACTAATAATGAGAAAATCAAAGTTGATGAGGAACAATTAAATAGAGTCTTTATCAATTTAATAAAAAATTCAGAAGAGTCTTTAACAGAAAAAGCTCAAAAAGTAGCTAATTTTAGAGGAAAAATTGAGATAGAAATTACGAGCAATAATCACTATATAGTCATAAATATTAGCGACAATGGAATCGGTATACCGGATATTAAAAAAGCAATGAACCCATACTTCACAACCAAACCACAAGGAACAGGATTGGGTTTACCAATTATTAATAAAATAATTAATGAACATTCGGGTGAACTAGTTATAAACAATAATAATAAAATGGATGGTGTTCAAATAGAGATTTCGCTACCAAAAATTAATGAATAAAGAAATATTAGTAATCGATGATAATCCTGATTTAAGATTTTTAATTTGTAAGATTCTTAAAGAAGAAAAATATGAGATAAGATCAGCCGCTAATTACGATCAAGCTGAGAAAGAGATTAAAAAAAAATTACCTGATTTGGCTATTATAGACATCAAATTAGACAAGTCTGATAAAGATGGCATAGATCTTTTAAAATTAATTATGTCAATTCAACCAGCTACTCCAGTGATAATGATATCGGGTCATGCTACTGTTCAAATAGCTTTGGAGTCAATCAGACTAGGTGCCTATGAATTTATTGAAAAAGGTACTTCTTTTTCAACTGATAAGCTTTTAAATTATATTGCAAGAGCAATAGAAACAGCTGAACTAAAAAAGGAAAAAGATATAATAGAGAATAAATTGTTCCATTCATTTGATTTAATTGGCTCAAGTCAATCAATCTCAAAAGTTAAAAAAACTATTGAAAAACTCTCAAATTCTGAAAGTAGAGTTTTAATAAACGGACCAACAGGAACTGGTAAAGAACTTATTGCAAGAAAAATTCACAAACATTCTCAAAGAACAAAAGAACCATTCATCGTTCTTAATGCCGCTTTGTTAAAAGAAAAAACTTACGAGAAAGAGTTATACGGTCAAGAATTTGATGATGGAAATGTTTCTTTTGGAGTTCTTGAGCGAGCCAATAAAGGAACATTGTTAATTGATGAAATATCTGAAATTCCACTAGAAACACAAGCTAACATACTTAGAGTTTTAATTGATCAAAAATTTAAAAGAATTAACGGGAAAAAGGACATTAATGTAAATATCAGAATTATATCTTCCACATCAAAAAATTTAGGAGATTTAATCAATGTAGGAAAATTTAGAGAAGACTTATACCATCGAATAAATGTTGTACCGATTGAAATAACTTCTTTAAAAAGTAGGACCGAGGATATTCCTCTACTGGTTGACTACTTTAAAAAGAAAATTGCAGATTTAAATGGTGTGCCTGAAGTATCTATAGATTCTAATAGTACAGAATTCCTTACTTATGATTGGCCAGGTAATGTGAGAGAATTAAGAAATTTTGTAGAAAGAATTACAATTTTATCTGTTGATGAAAATAAAGATAATATTAAGAAAATATTTTCAGAAATTTTGAATAATTCATCAATTAAACAATCAAACGAGTCTTTATCCGACGCTTATTCCGTTCCGCTTAAAGAAGCGAGAGAAAAATTTGAAAAAGAATATCTCATCAATCAACTAAAAAAAAATCATGGAAATATTTCTAAAACAGCTGATTTTATAAAAATGGAGAGATCAGCTTTGCACAGAAAACTTAAAAGTTTAGGTATTAAAGGAATTAATTAAAAAATGAATATAATAATTTGCGGAGCTGGAAAAGTCGGATATTCAATTTGTAAACAGCTTTCTGCTCAAGATCACTCAATTACGGTGATAGATCAGTCTCCTGAAGACATCAAAAAAATAAATGATAACCAAGATGTCAAAGGTATTGTAGGGAGAGCATCGTTACCCTCAGTTTTGGAGAGCGCAGGAGCAGAAAGCGCAGATATGATAATTGCAGTAACAAGAAACGACGAGACGAACATGGTTGTTTGTCAACTTGCGAGCTCATTGTTCAATATACCAAAAAAAATTGCAAGAATAAGATCCAAAGATTTTTTAGAAGGTAAATGGAATAAGTTATATAACAAGTCTAACATACCTATAGATGTAATTATTTCCCCAGAGATTGAAGTAGCAAAATCTCTATATAGACGATTAGAGGCGCCTGGAGCTTTAGACAACATGCCCTTTGCAGATAATAAAGTAAAGATGTTAGAGATAGCTATCGAAAAAAGTTGTCCAATAGCAAATATACCACTTAAAAATTTGACTGAGAAATTTCCTGACTTTAAAGCAAATATCATAGGTGCCTTTAGAAAAGAAAAATTTGTCTTTCTAAAAAAAAAACGACAAAATGCTAGAGGGTGATAATGTTTATTTAGTAATAAGCAGCGATCAGCTAAGTCAAATTTTGAAAGCATTTGGTTATGATGAAAAGATAGCTAAAAAAATTTTAATAATTGGTGGTGGAAATATCGGTTTTCATTTAGCAAAAATGTTAGAGAACAACTTTGAAGGTGCAAGAGTAAAAATAATAGAAAAAAATAAAAAAAGAGCAGAAGAAATTGCATCTGACCTATCATCATCTATTGTTATTAATGGCGATGCTTTAGATGATGACATACTCAAAGAAGCTAATTTAGAGGAGTCAGAAACAGTCATTGCATTAACAAATGATGATGAAAATAATATAATGGCATGTGTTCTAGCAGAAAAAACTGGTCTTCAAAAAAGAACAATAGCCATAGTAAATAAATCAAATTATAGCTTACTTCAAAACTCTTTAAATATTGACGATTTAGTAGATCCTAGAATGACAACGGTTTCAAGAATTATGGTTCATGTTCACAGAGGAACAATTGGCACCGTTTACTCTATTTTAGACGGTGAGTATGAATTTATAGAAGCTAAGATTCTTGAAAAATCAGAACTTTTAAACAAAAAAATTAAAGAATCTAATTTACCAGAGCATATTAGAATTGGCGCAATTTTAAGAAAGAAAAAAGTTATTATACCAAGATCAGATTTCATTTTTGAAAAAGATGATTTAGTTGTCTTTTTAGCTAAAAGAGAACATCTTAAAGAAGTTGAAAATATATTTAGCATTAATCCTGTTTAATAAATGAATTATAAATCGATAACTTATTATCTAAGTTACTTTTGTTTTCCTGTAAGTCTCCTATCTTTCGTGAATATTTTATACTCACTATATTTTGATCATTTTTTAAACACAAATTTATATGTAGTAGTATTAATTTTATCAGTATCAATTGGGATTTTATTTTTTTATATTGGAAAAAATTCTTACAAAAAATTAAATTTTTTTGAAAAACTTACTTTAGTAATACTTACCTATTTATTAACTTCAATTTTTTTCTCTATACCATACTACTTTAGTAATTACCAAATTACCCTTATTGACTCTTTTTTTGAGAGTATATCTGGACTCACATTGACTGGATTTTCTGTATTTGAAAACATAAAATATTTTGATCCAACTCTTATATTATGGAGATCTTCGTCTCAGTGGATAGGAGGATTGTATTTCTTAATATTTTTATTATTAGTATTTTCTGACAAACAGTATGATTATAAATTAATCAGTTTTTCATATACACCGAATATTAATTTTTCTTCTGAAGAAAATTTAATAAAAAGAATAATTAATATTTCTAGTGTGTATATTATTTTAACTTTTTCAATTTTTATGCTTTTAAATTTTTCTAATATTAGATTATTTAATAGTTTAAATTTAAGTATGACATTAATTTCAAATGGTGGTTTTTTACCATCAAATTCATTAGATCCAATAATTAAAACTTTTTTTCAAAAAATTATTTTATCACTCTCGTTACTTGTTTCTCTAATTAATATTTTTATTTTGTTAAATTTTTTTAACCCCAAAAAGTTAATAAATGAAAATCAAGAGGATTTGTTAATAATCTTTTTTACATTGTTTATAACATTTATTTTAATAGTAACTTTAAATAACCCAGATAATTTTAATATTTTAATTGGTGTGTTAAGCAGTCTAAGTAATTCAGGAATTTCTGTAGGCGATATACCCGAAAATATTAATTTATATTTTTTATTTTTGACTATAATAGGTGGCTCAATTATCTCTAATTCAAGCGGTATAAAGATCTTACGATTTTATATTCTAATAAAATCATCAATCTTTGAGATTGTAAAACTTGTCAGACCAAATCACATAGTTTCTAAGTCGTATTTATACTCAAAAAAAGTATTTTCTTCTAAAGAAATTAATAATTCATTTTTAATATTTATTTCTTTCTTTATAAGTATTTTAATACTTTCAAGTTTATTGATTATTGATAATATAAATTTCGAAGACTCATTTAAAATCTCAGTTTTGACTTTAACAAATACATCTTATTCAAACTTATACGGTAGTTCAGAAATTAATTTTTCAAATTTATTAACAAGTTCAAAATTAAGTATTTTATTTTTTATGATAATCGGTAAAATTGAACTAATATCGATATTTTTATTAATCAAAAATTTAATAATTAAAAACTAAAATGGCAAAAATTCTAATAATTGGTGCAGGAGCAATGGGATCTGCTTTTGCATTTCCTTGCATTGACAATAATAATGAAGTTACTATTCTCGGCACTCATCTAGAAGACGATTTTATAGAAAAACTAAAAAAAACAAATAATTATCATCCAGCACTTGATATAAATCTTGAAAATAAAATTAAAGTTTTGAAATTTCAAGAATTACGATCCTCTATAATTTTAGAAAGTGATTTGATTGTAGTAGGCGTAAGTTCAAAAGGTATTGAATGGATAGGTGGTCAAATTACAAAGTATTTTAAGGGAAAAAAAATACCTAAGATACTTTTATTAACAAAGGGTCTTAGTGTTCATAATAATAAATATGAGCTTTTAGTTGACAAACTTAAAAGAATTTTTACCGACCAAGGTTTAAGTAACTTTGACATATCTGCTGTTGGCGGACCCTGCCTAGCAAAAGGATTATCAAATAGAGTACATAGTAGTGTTGTAGTTGCTAATGAAGAAATCAAATCAGCAAAAATAATTTCCTCTTTGATCGCTACGAACTATTATCATGTTGAAGTGAGTAGTGATGTTGTAGGAGTAGAGGTTTCAGCAGCAATAAAAAATATTTACTCAATGGCAGTCGGAGCAGCTAAAGGTTTGTGTAACAACAAATTAACCAGAGAAAAAAAAGAGCAAAATTATCTTAATACTGCATCCGCATTGTTCAACCAGTCTATTAAAGAAATGGAAATTTTTATTAGCCATTTAAAAGGTCAAAAAGATACAGTAACTAGTTTAGCAGGATTAGGAGATCTATATGTAAGTTCTGGTGGTGGTAGAAATAGTAAAATGGGATCGTATTTGGGTGAAGGTTTAATTTATTCTGAGGCAAAAAAAAATAAAATGTTAAAAATTACCGTCGAGGGAGCTGAACTGATTAAGGAAATTGGACCAAAAGTAAAAGAGGAATTTTCTATTGATAAGCTGCCTATCATGATGGCTATGATTGATGCTATTCTTGATGATAAAAAATTATCAATTAATTGGGAAAAATTTTAATTTACCTTTGATTTAATAACATCACTTCTCTTACATCAGCTCCTCTATATTTAGATAAAGGTCTAATAAGTTTATTTGATGCATGCTGTTCCATTATATGAGCAGACCACCCAGTAATTCTAGACATTACAAAAATAGGTGTATAAAAATCAATATCGATACCCATCATGTAATAAGTTGGTCCACATGGGAAATCTACATTCGGATGAATATTTTTTCTTTCTAACATGACCTTCTCTAAAATTTCATACATTTTTGTGTACTTCTCCTTCTTAAGGAGTTTTGCTACTTTAAACATATAATGTTTCATTGTGGGAACTCTCGAATCTCCAGTTCTGTAAACTCTGTGACCAAATCCCATTACAACTTTCTTTTTTTCTAACGCGTTCTCAATCCAGGCTTTTGCTTTTTCTGGTTTACCTATTTCTTTCATCATGTGCATAACTGCTTCATTTGCACCCCCATGCAATGGACCTTTTAATGACGCTATAGCACCAGTGATAGCTCCGTGCAGGTCAGATAAACTGCTTGTAATTGTCCTAGCAGTAAAGGTTGAAACATTAAAACTATGTTCAGCATATAAAATTAACGAAATATCAAAAGCTCTTACAATTTCTTTATCAGGCACTTTGTTAAACATCATTTTGAAAAAATTCTCAGAAAAAGATAAATTTTTACTTGGTGCTATTATACTTTTTCCTTTTCTAGCTCTGAAATATGCTGCTACTGCCGTTGGAGTTTTGGAAAATATCTTCATTGCTTTTCTCATATTTGCTTTTGGAGAATTATCTTTAGTATCTTTGTCTTCTAGTGCCATTAAACTTACACAAGTTCTAATAACATCCATCGGGTGAGCATTTCTAGGCATTTTTTTAATATCATTTAAAATTTGTTTAGAAAGCTTTCTCTCCGATCTCTCCTGCTTAATAAATTTTTTTAATTGATTTTTATTTGGAAGTTCGCCATTAAGAACTAAGTATGCCACTTCTTCAAAGTCACATTTATCGCATAATTCTTGAACTGTGTAGCCTCTATATGTAAGCGTACTTAGTTCTGGAACTACTTGAGAAATAGTTGTCTCATCGACTACTATACCTAATAAACCTTTTTTTATTTCTTCACTCATTATTCATGTCCTTCAGTAGAAAAATCTGTGATTTTTTTATCTGAAGTATTGTATTTCTCATATTCTACTAACTCGTACAACCTTTTTCTTGTCTGCATTTTATCAATAATTTTATTTTGATGACCTTCATTAAATATTGATTTTAAACCTATTTCAACATTCTGCATTGCTAATCTTTGAGTTGTAACAGGGTAAATAACTAAATTATAACCCAAATCCTCTAATTGTTTTTTGTTAAGAATTTTTGATTTTCCAAATTCAGTCATATTTGCTAGTAAATACGCATTGGTTATTTTTCTTACTTTTTCAAACTCTTTTTCATCTTTCATTGCTTCAGGGAATATCATATCTGCACCAGCATCTTCATAAGCTTTAATTCTCTCTATAGTTTTATCTAAACCTTCAACTGAATTAGCATCAGTTCTTGCTATAATTAAAAAATTTTTATCTTTTCTTGCTTTCACTGATTCTTTAATTTTTTTAACCATATCATTTGTAGACACAAGTTCCTTATTATCTAAGTGACCACATCTTTTTTCAGCTATTTGGTCTTCCAAATGACACCCGGATAGTCCTTTACTCTCAAAAACTTCAATTGTTTTTTTACAGTTTCCAAAACCTGTATCAACATCAACTATTGTAGGAAGATCGGTAACTCTTGCTATCTGTGCACTTCTGTAACTTACTTGATCTAGAGTTGTTAAACCAATATCTGGTAAACCGAGGTCATTAGACATTACTCCGCCCGATACATAAACTCCGTCAAAACCTATTTCAGCAATAAGCTTAGCACATAAAGGATTATAAGCACCAGGGAATCTTAGTAATTTTTTTGATTTTAAAGTTTTAATTAAATCTAAACGTTTCTCACTTATTTTTTTTTTTTGTAAAATGCATTCGTGAAAACTTATATTAGAGCAATGTATAAAAATCAAAGATTATTTAAGTAAGATAAATAATCCTGTTAAAACTAATAAAATTGCAAGAAAATATTCAACAATTTTTTTTATTTTAATATTAGATATAAATCTTCTCAAACCACTTCCAAATAATGCCCATAAACTTATTGTCGGAAAACAAATTACTGCAGCTGTAATTGTTACAAATGCAACCCCAATGATAACATTTTCTTCAGTTGGAAAAAAACCTGAAGCAACAGTAACGGCAATTGACCAAGCTTTTGGATTTATAAACTGAAACAATGAAGCCTCATAGAATTTTAAAGGTCTTCCAGAGTCTTTTTGGATCAAGCTAAACGAACCGATCATTTTCCATCCTAAATAAATCAAATAAATAAAACATAAAATTTTCATATAAAACTGAACCTGAGGATAAATCAAAAATAAATTTGCTAAACCAAAACAAGTTAAACCAATCTGTAAAATATGTCCCAACGGTATTCCAATTAAGTGAGGTAGTGTCCTCACAAATCCAAATTTCATTCCTGAAGCTGTAAGCATTGCATTATTTGGACCAGGCGTGAAAAACATTGTAAAATAAAAAGTAGATAATGCTGTAAATAAAGCAAAAGTTATCATAGATATTTTTCTATTATTTTTTCAAACCCAATAAAATCACTGATTAACTCATCGTGTTCAATTTCTTTTTCAGATTTTTCTGTGTATCCATCTTTCACTAACACAAATGGTAAATTTGCATTATAAGCTGAGTTAGAATCTACTTCGCTATCTCCAACCATAATTGCTTTTTTTAAATCACCGCCAATTATCTCTACAACATCTGTTAAATGCCTAGGATCAGGTTTGTTAAAAGAAAAGGTGTCACAACCGGCAACATATTCAAAGTACTTATAAATGTCTAATTTCTTTAAAAGATCTATTGCTAATTTTTCTTGTTTATTAGTACATACTCCCATTGAAATATTTTTGTTTTTTGCCCAGTCAAAAAATTCGATTGAGCCTTTCAAAGGTCGACTATTGTGATCGATATTTTTAGCATAATAATCTAGAAACTCTCTAGTCATCTCTTTTTTAATTTTTTCATCTTGAATTTCTTTTTTAAAAGATCTTTGCATCATTACCCAAGCACCTTTACCTGCTAATGATTTAATATCTGATAAATTT
>MDTA01123708.1_pt1 | contig 10294 bp, 14 predicted proteins | sample 811151 | NCBI WGS metagenome assembly MDTA01 (sample SAMN05326648, study PRJNA326480) | marine metagenome | isolation source: seawater | place: Indian Ocean: South | collected 2010 | reverse complement strand
TGGAGCGGGCAAAGGGACTTGAACCCTCGACCTTCTCGTTGGCAACGAGACGCTCTACCACTGAGCTATGCCCGCATATTTCAATAGTTATAGTATACCAGCTCTATAATGGTCAACCTAAATAAAATGTCACTATCGATAAGACGAAATATTTATTATAGTAGAGAAATGAAAAATCTCCCAAATATAATACCTGTTTTTCCTTTAAGTGGTGTAATTTATTTTCCAAAAACTAATCTACCATTAAATATATTTGAACAACGTTATTTAGATCTTGTAAACGATACTTATAAAAGAGATAGACTTATGGGCATGGTGCAATCACAAAGAAAGGAAGGCAAAATTTACAAAGTTGGATGCTTAGGAAAAATTAGCGATTTTCAGAAAAGTAAAGACGGAAGAGTTTTAATTAATCTTACTGGTTTAACAAGATTCGAAATATTAGAGGAAATTGAGAATAAAAAATTATATAGAGAGTTTAAAGTTAATTATAAAGCATATGAGTTAGACTTAAAAGATGATATCAATGAGACAGACACTAGAAATTTAATGGATAAAGCTAAAATTTTTTTCAAAAAGAATGGACTACTATTAAACTGGAAAGAATTTGATAAATTGGGTAAAACTCAAAGAATTGACACTCTTTCAATGATTTCACCAATTACTAATGAGGAAAAACAAAAACTTCTAGAGTCTTTAACCATAGAAGACAAAGTTGAAACACTTGACAATATAATCAGCTTTTACTTACATGAAGTTAACTTTGACAATCAAACGGTTCAATAGAAAACTAATTTGCAGATTTATTCATAGAGTCAAAAAAATCTGAGTTATTTTTAGTATTCTTTAGTTTAGAAATTAAAAACTCTATACCATCCATTGTCCCCATTGGACTTATAATTCTTCTTAAAACATTCATCTTTGATAATTCATCTTTTGCGAATAACAATTCTTCTCTTCTTGTTCCAGATCTAGTTATGTCCAGAGCGGGGTATATTCTTTTGTCAGCTACTTTTCTATCAAGAATTAGTTCTGAATTACCTGTTCCCTTAAATTCTTCAAATATTACCTCGTCCATTCTGCTTCCAGTATCGATTAAAGCTGTTGAAATTATAGTTAGTGAACCACCCTCCTCCACATTTCTTGCTGCACCAAAAAATCTTTTTGGTCTCTGAAGTGCGTTAGCGTCAACACCTCCGGTCAAAACTTTTCCTGAACTTGGTATGACAGCGTTGTATGCTCTTCCTAATCTTGTGATAGAATCTAATAATATTACTACGTCTTTCTTATGTTCTACCAATCTTTTTGCTTTTTCGATTACCATCTCAGCAACTGCAACGTGTCTTGACGCAGGTTCATCAAATGTTGAAGCAACTACCTCTCCTTTAACGGACCTTTGCATGTCTGTAACCTCTTCTGGTCTTTCATCGATTAATAGTACCATTAAATAACATTCTGGATGATTAGCAGTAATAGATTGAGCTATATTCTGAAGAATTATCGTTTTACCTGCTCTAGGCGGTGATACTATTAAGGATCTTTGTCCTTTACCTATAGGGCTCACTAAATCAATTAGCCTAGCTGTATTATCTGGTTTTTTTTCAACTTTTACTGTCTCCACTTCCAGCTTTATTCTTTCATTAGGGTAGAGTGGAGTTAAGTTATCAAATGCAATCTTATTTTTTCCTTTATCAGGATCATCAAAATTAATTTTATTTACTTTAAGTAATGCAAAGTATCTTTCGGCATCTTTTGGACCTCTTATTTCACCTTCTACTGAGTCTCCCGTTCTTAATCCAAACCTTCTTATTTGACTTGGACTTACGTAAATATCATCTGGACCTGGAAGATAATTTGACTCTATAGCTCGAAGAAAACCAAAACCGTCTTGTAATACTTCTAAAACTCCAGTTGCTGTGATTTGCTCATTTTTTTCCGCAAGCTTTTTTAGTATAGCAAATAATATTTCTTGTTTTCTTAAAGTACTCGGATTCTCGATGCCTAGCTTTTCAGCTTCGATAATAAGCTCTGCTGGGTTTTTTTGCTTTAATTCTTGTAAATTCATGTGATTAGTTTTGATTAAGGAAATGTGTTAAAAATATAATTATTTTTTTGAGAAATTCAACCCCTAATTACAAAGGTTTGAACACCACAACAAATATGACGACAATTAGTATAATTGTCGGAATTTCGTTATATATCCTGAAAAATTTTGATGTTTTTTGATTATTGTCAACAGCGAAATCACTTAAATATTTGCCTAATGTAATGTGGTAAAAAGTTAAGATAGTAACTGCAATAATTTTGATTTGCATCCACAATTCAAAAAAAACAGTGAAACCGAGGCTATGTAAAAGTAAAACGCCAAATATCCATGAAACTAGCATAGCCGGCATCATTATATAATTGTAAAGCTTTCTCTCCATTGTTTTAAATACTTTTTTTTGCGAGTCATCTTCTGCTTCAGAATGATAGACAAATATTCTTGGTAAATACAAAAGTCCTGCCATCCAAGAAATTACTGCAATTAAGTGTAGGGATTTAAAAAGTAAATACAAGTTCATTTATAAATATTTTTTAACCAAATTTTCAAATAATTGAATATGGTCTGGGTGATCGTTAAGGCAGGGAATAAAATCAAAATTTTTACCGCCATTTTGAAGAAAGCTTTCTTTACCCTGTATATTTATTTCTTCTAATGTTTCAACACAATCTGAAGCAAATCCTGGACAGATAACTAATAGATTTTGAATTCCCTCTTTCGATAAATTTTCTAAAGTTTTATCGGTGTATGGAGTTAGCCATTCTTGTGGTCCAAATCTAGACTGAAAAGTAGTTCTTATTTCTATCTTTTTAAACTTTTCATTCATTAATCTAGTAGTTTTATGACAGTAACAATGATAAGGATCTCCCTTATCAAAATATGATTTGGGAATGCCATGATATGAGGAAACTATCAAATCTGGTTCCCATTTTATTTCCGCAATTTTTTTTTCAATACTAGCTACAAGTGCATTAATATATAAAGGGTTACTTTCATAATGGGGAATTATTTGTAAACTTGGTTGCCATCTCATTTGCATTAGTGATCTATAAACTTCATCACAAACTGTGGCTGTTGTTGCTGCTGCGTATTGAGGGTATAAGGGAAGTATTACTAAATTTTCACAACCTTTTTCTTTAAGGTTATTTAATTTTGATTTGATGCTTGGATTCCCATATCTCATTGCAAAATCCACCAAAATTTTTTTTCCTCCTATCTTTTCGTTAAGTTTTATCGATTGACATTTTGTAAAGTATAAGAGAGGAGACTCATTAGTTTCTTTCCTCCAAATTTGTTTATATGCGTGTGCAGTCTTAGAAGGTCTGAAATTTAAGATAAATAGATTTAATATAACTTGCCAAACTATTGGGTTTACCTCTATTACTCTCCTATCTGATAAAAATTCTTTTAAATATTTTCTTATATCCCACCAGCTCGTAGAGTCTGGAGTGCCTAGGTTAATGATTAGAACTCCTGTTTTACCATATTTTACTTCAGGATGGTTTGTATCCATTAAAATCTCCTATAAAAATTTACTAGTTTTTTTACTTTATCAGGATCTGTTTCTGGAAGTAAACCGTGGCCTAGATTAAAAATGTAAGGAATATCTTTAAAAGTCTGAAAATATTTAGTAGCTAATTCAAACATATCATCATCTGACTTTAAAAGAGCAAAAGGACTCAATCCTCCTTGAATAACTACATTATCTAATTTTTCTTTGGCCCATATGGGATCTATTTCATAATCAAGATTTATTCCGTCTGGCTTAACGATTTTATTAAAGTCTTCATATTTTTCTTTTAAACCTTTTGGAAAGCAAATGTTTTGTATATTTTCTTTTTTACAAAATTCTACTATTTTAGCATTTGGCAGATAACAATAATCCTTAATATATTTTGTTGGTATTAACCCTGACCATGAATCAAAAATTTGTACAATATCTGCTCCTGCATTTATTTGGTTTTTAATATGCAAACAAATATAATTAATTAATCTTTCAATAGTTGCTCGTAGATTATCTTCTTCAGAAATTATTTTTTTTGAATTTATGTCCCATTTATTTTTTTTAAGTTCAAACATGTAGACAAGTAAAGTCCATGGAGCTCCAACGAAAGATATTAAAGATTTTTTTTTATCTAACTTCTTTCTAGTTATACTAATTGCATCATAAACTGGTTTTAATTTATTCGAAAACTCTTTGTTGCTACAACTCGAAAATGCCTTATCATCAAATTTATCTAACTTCGGCCCTTCATCTTTTAAGAAAGTAACATTTTGTCCAAGAGCATAAGGTATCATTAATATGTCGGAAAAAATTATAGCTGCGTCTAGGTTAAATCTTTTTATTGGTTGAAGAGTAATTTCTGAACTTAATTCACTGTTTAAACAAAGTTTTATGAAGTTTGGATTTTTAATTCGGATTTCTCTAAACTCAGGCAAATATCTTCCTGCTTGTCTCATAAACCAGACTGATTTACAAGGAGTCTTATTTAACAAGATTTTTTTAATATTGCTCATATATATTTAATTTATTATTAAAGTATTGATTAAGATTTAGTCCCTGTTTAATTCTCATATAACTTTTTATACATATTTTATACATACATAATTTAACAAGTTTTTGTAAAAAACCATAATTTGAGCACTTTATTAATGTTATAAACATTAGTAAAACAACATTATCAACATCGAACAAAATGTTTAAATAATGTTAACTAGTGTTTATTCTTTTCTCGTTGAGTTACTGATTAGTTAACAAGTGATATTTATTATAAATTTATTAACAAATATATGAACCAAAAATACAATGTATATCTTGTGTCTGACTCAACAGGTGAAACCCTTGATAGAATTTTTCTATCTTTAAAATCCCAATTTGCTAATTTTGACTATGAAAAAAAAGAATTTGCTTTTATTAGAACCGAACAGCAAATTGATAAAATTATTAAAGAATGTTGTAACCACGATAATTCTTTGATTTTATATACAATAGTAGAGACAAAGTTAGCTAAATATATTTCAAATCAAAGTGAAAAATACAAAGTTCCCTGTTTCGGAGTTTTGGGAAACTTAATTCTCAGTTTCTCCAAGCTTTTAAATCAAAAAGCTATTCACAAGCCAAGTGCACAACATGTTTTGGATGATGATTATTATAAGAGAATAGAAGCAATTCAATTCACAATGTCTCATGACGATGGCAAGAAAGTTGATGATATAAAAAGTGCGGATGTAATCTTACTTGGGGTAAGTAGAACAAGCAAAACTCCAACCTCAATCTATCTAGCTAACAGAGGATATAAAACAGTAAATATTCCTTTGGTCCTAGATCAAAAAATTCCAAAAGATTTAACTTTTAATAATAAAGCTTGTACTATTGGACTTATCGCAGATCCTGAACGACTTGCAGACATTAGGAGGAACAGAGTTGCAATTATGAATGATCATAACATAAAAGGCTATACAGATCTTGATTATATTAAAAGAGAAGTTGATGACTCTAAAAAACTTTTTAAAAAAAATAATTGGCCGGTTATTGATGTTACCAGAAGATCAGTAGAGGAAACAGCAGCATCTATCTTGAAAATAATTGAGATCAAAAAGAATAAATGAAATTAATTTTAGCCTCTAAGAGCGGAGTTAGAAAACAGATTTTACATAAATACAACATCAAGTGTGATGTGATTTTTTCAAATGTAGATGAAGATGAAGTTAAAAATTCTCTAAAATTAGAGGGAGCCGGACCCTTAGAAATATCAAAGAATTTAGCTGAAATCAAATCTATCAAGGTAAGTAGTAAGAATCCTGATAGACTTGTTCTGGGTGCAGATAGTGTAATCTCTCTAAATGGCGAAATAATAAACAAACCGAAATCGAGGGAGGAAGCTTTAAATATTTTAAAAAAATTGAATAATTCTAAGCATTATTTGATAAGTTCTGTTTGTATTTCAAAAAATGGAGCGATGGTTTGGAATCATTCGGATTCTTCTGAATTGAAAATGAAAAATTTTTCACAGGAAGATCTTTTAAAATATCTTAGTAAAATAAAGACAGAAACACTATTAGCTTACGGTGTTTATCAGGTAGAAGCAGAAGGGTTAGAACTATTTGAGTATATTAAAGGAGATCTTAACTCAATAATGGGTTTGCCTATTAAAGACATCTTAAATTATATTAATAAATGTTTATGAAAAAAAAATTTGGAATAATTGGTAATCCTATAAGCCATTCTTTGTCACCTACATTACATAATTACTGGTTCAAAAAATATAAAATTGATGCAGACTATTCAATAATAAACATTGACGAAAATGATCTTTCAGATGTCATATCAAGAATAAAAAATAAAGATTTGGACGGAATAAATATTACCTTACCGTTCAAACAAAAGATCGTGCCTTATTTAGATGTTTTGGTAAATGATGCTGAAATAACTGGATCAGTAAATACTGTTTGTCTAGATAATGAAGGTACAATTATCGGAGATAATACTGATGTTTTTGGTCTTCAAGCTGCGTATTTAAAAGAAGTTGATAATGTTTCAAGCAAAAAAGCACTGGTAATTGGTGCCGGAGGAGTTGCCCCATCTGTTATACTTTCATTACAAAAATCAGGTATTAGAGACATCACAATAGTAAATAGAACTAAAGAAAAATGCATCTTTTTAAATAAGAAGTTTAAGAGTCTAAAAATCGTTGAATGGTCTAATTTAAAGGAAGAACTTAAAAATTTTAATATTATAATCAATGCAACAAGTTTAGGTTTAAAAAATGAGAAAGATTTTGACTTTAACTTTGAGAAAGTGAGAGAAGATTTAATTTTCATTGATACTATTTACAATCCACTTGAAACTAAAACTTTCAAATATTTAAAGGATAGAGAAGTAAAGGTTTTCAATGGTCTTGAAATGTTTATTTATCAAGGACAAAAAGCATTCTATTTATGGAACAAAGTAAATCCAGAAATTGACGATAATTTGATAGAACTTTTATTATCTAAACTGAAATGAAAAAAATTGGTATAACTGGATCCCTAGCTTCTGGAAAAACTACTGCTTCTAAAATTATATCAGCAAGAAACGGACCTTTATTTGTAGCAGATAAAGTTGTAAAAAATATTTACAAAAAATATAGTTTTAAAAAGCTTATTTCAAAAAAGTTTAAAATTAAAAATCTCAATAAGATTAAAATTTTTCTTAAAGATAAAATTTTAAAAGATAAATCCAGTTTAAAAAAACTCGAAAAAATAATTCATCCACTTGTTAGAAAAGAGATGAGAAATTTTTTACAAAAAAATAAAAAAAAAAAATTTACTTTTTACGAAATACCACTTTTAGTAGAGAGCAAATTAATGAAGAATTTTGACTTAATAATCTTCATTAAAGCCAAAAAAAGCATTAGACTGAAAAGATTCCTTCTAAAAGGTGGTAATAAAAAACTTTTTAATTTACTTAATAATAAACAGTTGAAAGATTCAAAAAAAATTGAATATTGCGACCATGTTGTTGTCAATGAAAAAAACAAAAGCGTTTTAAAAAAAAAATTATTAGATATATTTAAAAATTATGAATGAAGTTTTTTTAGATACAGAAACTACAGGTCTTTCATTTAAAGATGGACACAAAATTGTAGAAATTGCCTGTATAGAAACAAAAGACCTAATTTTAACAGGAAGAAAGTTTCATAGACTTATAAATCCGAAAAGAGACGTACCCAATGAAGCTTTTAAAATACATGGTTTTTCCCAGAGCTTTTTGAGCGACAAAGAAACTTTTGATGAAATTGCAGAAGAGTTTTTAAATTTCGTAAAAGGGAAAAAAATAATAATCCATAATGCACCTTTTGACATAAGTTTTCTTAATGGTGAACTAAATTCTATAAAAAAAGACTCTTTAGATGATAAATTTATTATCGACTCCCTTGAGTTAGCAAGGAATAAATATCCGGGGATCTCAAATTCATTAGATTCATTATGTAAAAGGTTTAATATTGATTTGTCTAAAAGAACAAAACATAATGCTTTATTAGATTGTGAGTTATTAAGAGAGGTCTATATTAATCTTCTAGATGCTAAAGAGCCGAAATTTAATTTGCTAAATAATAATATTGAAAAAAATGAAATTAAAAATAGTAGTTATAATAAAAAAATTATAAATATATCTGATAGTGAAATTAAGTTACACAAAGACTTTTTAAAAAAGGAATTAAAAAAAAATTTTTACTGAATTTTTTTCATATCGTAAAGTTTTTGGAAATCTACATTTTCGTTTATTTTAATATCTTTAAACCCAGAACTTTCAAATAAGCTAATAAAAATGCTTCTTAATTCATTATAAATTTTTGAAGGCACATCAACTAAAATTATTTTTTCAATTTCTTCTTTTTCAATATTACTTCCTAATAATTCCACAATAGTAGCAAAAACAATTTTTGTGTTTATCTTTTCAAAATCATTCTTGGTTGGTTTTAGATTAAGAGTAATTAGTATTTCTATAATATTCTCTTTTAATTGATCACTTTTTATATCGATATTAATTTTGTAATTAGATATATCTTTATTTAGTAAAAAAAAAGTTTTTGAGTTAGGTATGTTAAAGTTTAAATCTTTAATGTATTTACCAATTATTTTATAATTCATCTTTTTTATCTTTATCTATAATTTCTCCATCTATTGTGTTGTTTTCCTGTGGTTGTCTTCTAACTGATTTTTTGAAAGAAAATTTTAAAATTATATTTCTTGTTATTGGAAATAATAAAAAAAATCCTATTGTATCAGTAAAAAACCCAGGGATAATTAGCAGTAATGCTGCCAAAGCTATTGAGGCACCAGATATAATTTCATAAATAGGCGCCTTATTTTGATATATATTAGTAATACCTGATCTAAGAGTTTGAATACTTTGTATTCTAGCATAATAGATACCTACTACAGCAGTTAGAAAAACTAAGATTAAAGTGTTAAGAGCTCCTATTTCTCCACCAATTTTGATCATAAGGAATATCTCTAAAGCCGGTAATCCAATAAAAATAAGAAAAAATGTGTTCATTTGTCTGATACAAAATTATATTATTAATGTATATTTATCAAATATGAGCAACAACTTTGGTTATTTAGACATAATTTTACTTGGAATGATTGCAGGATTTATAATTTTGCGATTAAGGAGTATTTTGGGTAGAAAAACTGGTCACGAGTCTAAAGTTTATCCTAGCTTTGCAGATAAAAAATTTAGCATGCCCAAAAAGGAAGCTAATCCTACTAAACAGAATCTAGAGACTTTAGAAGGAAAAGACAAAAAAGAATTCTTAAAAGGAGCAGAAATTGCCTATGAAAGTATTTTAACCTCTTTTTCAACTGGTGACTTAATAAAACTTAAGGCTTTACTTTCACCAAACATGTTTTCAAATTTTTCTGATGCGATCAAAGTTAGAAAGAAAGAAAATATTAAATCAGAATTTACATTCATTGGAATAAAAGAGTCTTCTTTAGAAAAATATGAAAAAGTAAAAGATGATTTGTTTGCAACTGTAAAATTTGTAGCTGAAGTGATTTCAGTAAAAAAAGATAAAGAAGATAGAATAATCGAAGGGAATCCTGATAAGATTAAATTTGTAACAGACAGCTGGAAATTTACAAAAAATATTAATAATAAAAGTCCTAATTGGTATTTATCTGAAATTATTAGCCAGTGATAAAGATAAAGATCTTTCTCAGGAAGATAAAAAAACTTGGGAAGAGTATATAAAAAATCCCTCCGGTATTTACGATAAAGATAATAAAAATCTTAAAAATATCAGAAAAAAAAGATTTAAATTTGATCTTCACGGATTTACTTTAGAAGAAGCAAATAGCAAAGTTCGAGAAATAATTCTATTTTGTATAGAAAAAAATTATAAAGAATTATTATTGATTACTGGTAAAGGTATCCATTCTTTAAATGAAAAAGATACTTATGTTTCTAAAGATTTTGGAAAATTAAAATTTTCTGTTCCAGAATTTATTAAGTCTGACCTTGAATTAAACAGGTTAATTATTTCTATAACTTCAGCATCTATTAAAGATGGAGGAGAAGGTGCAATTTTAATTAAATTAAAAAAATTATAATATAAATTTAGATAGATCTGTATCCTTGACTAGATTACCTAAATTATCTTGTACAAATTTTTTATCAACAGTAATAGTTTCTCCAGCTTTATCAGTCGCATTAAAGCTTATATCATCTAATACTTTTTCTATAATGGTGTGAAGTCTTCT
>MDTA01064561.1_pt1 | contig 10294 bp, 5 predicted proteins | sample 811151 | NCBI WGS metagenome assembly MDTA01 (sample SAMN05326648, study PRJNA326480) | marine metagenome | isolation source: seawater | place: Indian Ocean: South | collected 2010 | reverse complement strand
TTAAGCTCAATGTCAATATCACTTTTAGATTTTTTTGCAGGATAATTAGATGCACAATGCATGCTAAATGTAAGAACATTCTGATCATTTTGAAATATTTCTGAATTCCCGTTACCTTGATGGACATCTAAATCTAAAATTAAAATTTTTTTAGCATATCCTTTATTTTTTAGATAATTAGCAGCAACCGCTGTATCGTTAAAAACACAATATCCTGCACCAAAGTCAAAAGTTGCATGGTGACTTCCTCCTGCTGTATTACAAGCAAGTTTTGAGTCTAGAGCTAATTTACTTGCAAGAACTGTGCCACCAGTTGCTACAAAAGATCTTCTTACAACACTATCGTTTATTGGAAATCCTATTCTTTTTTGAGATTTAATATCTAGTGTCTTATTTTTAATATCGTTTATATACCTTAAAGAATGAGAAGATCTCATAGTTTCTATAGAGCATTCTTTGGGAGTATGAAATTTTTTTACTACGCCAGCTTGCAAAAGATGGTTAGCTAAAGCTCCAAATTTTTTGATTGGAAATTTATTATCATCATTAATTTTAGCCACATAATCAGGGTGATTAACTATAGGAAGTTCCATTGAAAGTTAATATTTTATTTTTCAATACACATTGCAATACCCATTCCACCACCGATACAAAGAGTCGCTAAACCTTTTTTAGCATCTCTCTTAATCATTTCATGAATAAGCGTTACCAATATTCTTGTTCCTGATGCACCAATAGGGTGACCCAGAGCTATTGCACCACCGTTAACGTTAACTTTTTCATCGGGTATAGATAGAGTTTTTAAAACTGCTATACTTTGTGCAGCAAAAGCCTCGTTAACTTCAAAAAGATCTACATCTTTAATAGACCATCCAGCTAATTCTAAAGCTTTTTTTGAGGATGGTATTGGACCAGTTCCCATCAATGAAGGTTCAACACCACAACTTGCCCATGATTTTATAGAAACTAACTTTTCCACCTCCCTTTTTTCAGCTTCCTCACTACTCATCAAAGTTACTGCAGCAGCCCCATCATTTATTCCTGATGCATTACCAGCTGTTACTGTCCCATCGCTTTTAAAAACAGGTTTTAAACGGGACAAAGCATCTAAGTTAAGTCCTTCACGCGGATGTTCATCTTTATCAAAAATGATCTCAGCTTTTTTAGACTTTAGTTTAAATCCAACTATCTCGTCTTTAAATTTATTTTCTTTTTGCGCTTTAATAGCTTTTTCTTGAGACTTTAAAGCAAATTTATCCTGCTCGTCTCTAGTAACTTGAAATTTTTCTGCAACATTTTCTGCTGTGATACCCATATGATAACCATGAAAAGCATCCCACAATCCATCCTTAATCATTGAGTCTATTAACTCTGTATCACCTAATTTCTTTCCATCTCTAAGGTGAATTACATGAGGCGCCAGTGACATATTTTCTTGACCACCTGCTATAATGATTTTCGAATTTTTTGATTTTATACTTTGGTAAGCTGAGGCAACTGATCTTAATACAGAACCACATACTTGATTGACTAAATACGAAGGTTTTTCGACAGGTATGCCAGCTTTGACTGCAGCCTGGCGAGCAGGATTTTGACCAGTACCGCCAGTTAATACTTGTCCTAAAATTATTTCATCTATATCAGAACTTTTTAAGTTTGTTTTTTCAATTGATCTTTTTATTACTGAGGAACCTAGCAAATCAGCTGGAACATTTTTTAAAGATTTTCCCAAAGAAGCGACTGCTGTTCTATTCGCTGCAGTTATTACAATATTATTATTTTTCATAAATTTTTTCTTTTTTTGAAAAAATTAACCCTACAATAAAACTTAAAATAATAAATAAAAAAGTTGAATTTGAAGTAGTAAAAAAACTACCAGTTGTTTTAAAAGGAAATATTTCCGCGAAAAAGATTAAAAAAAATGATAATAAAATTCTTTTTTCGTTAGAGTTAGTCTTATAATCATGAATTTTTTTAAGAGCTAAATAAAAAATCAGAGAAAAAATCGAAATAGTCAAAACTATACCTGCTAATCCTAATTCTGTTGCAATTTCTAGGTAGTAGTTATGAGGATGTGAATTGCAGTTAGTTGCACCTCGTACATTAAGTGCAACGCTTGATACGTTTTTGCAATTAAAGTAAAACGATTTAATTCCTCCACCAAAAAGTTTATTCTGCTTCCAAGTCAGAGAGCCTGTCTCAAATTCTTTAATGTGTGTATTTTCAATTATTTTTAACTCTTCATTCGATAATTTAATTTTAAAGTAATTTACTATTTGATTACTTTTCAAAGCAAAAATTTTGTAATGAAATGAAATATTTTTATTAGATATTAATAAATAAGAAAAAGCTGCAAAAAAAGTAACAAATAATACTACGAGTGCTTTTCTGAAAGTTTTTTCGTAAAATAAAATTATTATTAATATAAGTATAGTCAAAAACAAAGGAATTCTATTTCCTGCAAATAACGAGGCAATTGTAGTTAAAGCAAATACAATAAAAAAAATTACTTGAGTTGAAAATTTATTAGGATTTTTGAAATACAATAAAAGTGCAAAAGGCATAAAAATAAAAAATCGTTGAATAAAACCTCCAGCTATTAATTCATCTCCGAAAGGTCCTGACATTCTTCTACCAGAACTTTCAAAACCGAAGATATCTTTTCCAAAAATGTACTGAATAAGCACGTCTATACTTACGAATAAACTGCATAGACCAAAAAATAAAAAAATTAATCTAAAATTAATAAGATTTTTTAAAACTAAATACTTTATCAAAAAGTATAAAATGAAGAATCTTAAAAAAAGGAAAGACTTTTTCATTATTTCATGTTGATCTGGTGCAGTAGGAAAATCAAAATTAAAAAAGTTGTTGATTATTCCGTTAAGAATAATATAAGTAAAAAAAATTATTATAAAATAATCTAATATTTCTAATTTAAATTTAAAAATTTCAGAACCAAACAAAAGTAAACCAGTTAATATTAGAATTAAAATATTAAGATTTACCATTAAATTTCCACCGATGAAGCTAATAGGAATAAAAGAAATGACTAGATTTATTAGTAAAATTTTGTAATTAATGTTTTGAATTACCATTAAATAATATTAAATTAATTATAAAAATGTTCAATAATAAACGTATAAATAGATTATTTTTTTACAATGCGCCTGTAGCTCAACTGGATAGAGCGCTTGGCTACGGACCAGGAGGTTCTGGGTTCAAATCCTAGCAGGCGCACCATTATTTTGTTGAAATTTCAATTAAAAATTATAAAGTTAAACATGCGTTTTTTTAATAATATTTCTTTGCAAAAATCTGTAGTTTTATTTTTTATAATTGTACTTCTGATATTAATATTGTTCACTTCAATTTTATGAGTAACTTAAAGCTAATAAAATTAACCCTAAACTTATTCTATAGATAACAAAAATACTCAAACTAAATTTTTTTATAAAATAAAGAAAATATTTTATTGTTATTAATGAAAAGAAAAACGATAAAATTATTGCCGCTAAGTTTAAAATAGAAAATTGTAAATTATTAGATTGAATTAAATCTGCCAAACCAAAAATTGAAACAGCTCCTAAGGTTGGTATTGATAGCAAAAAAGAAATCTTTGCAGCATCAAATCTATTATAATTTAATAATCTTGCAGCTGTAATAGTTATTCCGGATCTACTTACACCAGGGATAAGAGAAAGAATTTGAAAGATACCAATTATAATTGCTGATTTAAAATTAAAATTTTCTTCTATATTTTTTTCTAATTTGAATTTATCACTTATGAATAGCAATATACCGAATATAAGCGTCATCCAAGCAATAACTTTTACATTCCTAAAGTGAACTATTAAATCTGTTTTTACTAAAAAAAAACCAACTAGTAAAACAGGAACAGATGAGATTATAATTTTGATAAAAAGATCTCTATTTTTAACAAAGTTTAATACATCTTTTTTAAAATATGTTATTACTGCAATCAATGACCCTGTATGTAAACTTACATCGATCAATAGACTTTGATCTTGAAAGTTAATAAAGTTTGAAATTATTATTAAATGTGATGATGAGCTTATTGGAAGAAATTCTGTAATTCCTTGAATTAAGGAAAGAATCAATATTTCAAACATTGGTATGATCTAAATAACCTAGTTGTTTTTTTAATGACATATTAAAATGCATACCAGATATGCAAAAAAAGATAAAAAAAATAAGGAAAAAAGCTATTATAGGTAAATATTATTGACCATTAAACCCTATTAATATTTATAATTTTTAACTATTTTGGCGAACTTATGAAAAAAAAAATGCTACAGTTTGTAGATTTAAAACAAGAAACTCCTGAAAAAAGAAGTACTTCGACTAGAAAAGGTGATTTCAATGAAATCTATAACGAATTTATAACCGAAAAAGCTGGTGAGCAATCCAGTAGATGTTCCCAATGTGGAGTTCCTTTCTGTCAGATTCATTGTCCATTAAGTAATAATATTCCAGACTGGTTAAAACTTACGGCAGAGGGAAGATTAAAAGAGGCTTATGAAGTTTCTCAAAGCACAAATAATATGCCAGAAGTTTGTGGAAGAATTTGTCCTCAAGATAGACTTTGTGAAGGTAACTGTGTCATTGAGCAATCGGGACATGGAACAGTTACAATTGGATCAATTGAAAAATATATCAATGACACCGCATGGGAAAAAGGGTGGGTAAAGCCTGTCCAAGTTAAGAAAGAATTAAAACAATCAGTGGGAATTATAGGTGCCGGACCCGCTGGTATGGCTTGTGCTGAAGAATTAAGAAAATCAGGTTACCAAGTAACAATATATGATAGATATGATAGACCGGGTGGATTATTAATTTATGGAATTCCAAATTTTAAATTAGAAAAGTTTGTTGTTGAGAGAAGGACAAAACTATTAAAAGATAGTGGTATTAAATTTGTTCAAAATTTTGAAGTCGGAAAAGACAAAAGTCTCTATGAACTTCAAAATAAACACGATGCAATTCTAATAGCTACTGGAGTATACAAAGCTAGAGAAATAGAAATTCCTGGTCATAACCTTCAAAATATTTTTCCTGCAATGGATTTTCTGACTGCGTCAAACAGAAAAGGATTAGGTGATAAAGTTAAACTTTTTGATAACGGTACACTCAATGCTGAAGGCAAAGATGTAGTTGTAATAGGTGGAGGTGATACTGCAATGGACTGCGTAAGGACATCGGTAAGACAAAAAGCTAAATCAGTAAAATGTTTATATAGAAGAGATAGAGAAAATATGCCAGGATCTGCTAGAGAAGTTGGCAATGCTATAGAAGAAGGTGTCGAGTTTGTGTGGTTAACTAGTCCTAAAAGTTTTATTGGCAAAACAAAGGTTGAAGCGGTTGAAGTTAATAAAATGAGACTTGGCGAACCAGATTCTTCTGGTAGAAGAAAACCTGAAATACAAGCTGGATCAGAATATAAAGTAAAAGCCGATTTAGTGATAAAATCTTTAGGATTTGATCCAGAAAATTTGCCAAAATTATTTAAAGCTGACGAGCTTGCAATTTCCCAATGGGGAACAATAAAAATAGATCTTAAGACTATGCAAACTAATTTAGATGGGGTATTTGCTGCGGGCGATATTGTTAGAGGAGCCTCATTAGTTGTTTGGGCAATCAGAGATGGTAGGGACGCAGCAATTCAAATTGAAAAATATTTACAAACAAAATTGAATAAAGATAAATCTTCAGTAGCAGCTTAAATGAATAATTATAAAAAAAATAAAATACTTCTGGAAAAAACATTTAATTATAAATCAGAAATGGAGCATGATGCTTGTGGAGTTGGCTTAATCGCTTCAACCAATGGAAAAAAGTCTAGAAAAGTTGTCGAGTACGGCATTGAAGCTCTTAAAGCTATTTGGCACAGAGGTGCAGTTGATGCTGACGGAAAATCTGGAGACGGAGCAGGTATACAAATTGAGATAGCTCCAGATTTTTTTAAAGAAAAAATTTTGAATACTGGCCATAATGTAGACGAGGAAAAAAGAATTTGTGTTGGCATGGTTTTTCTTCCAAGAACTGATTATTCGGAGCAAGAAAAATGCAGAGAAATTATAGAGACTGCTTTACTAGATGGTAACTATTATATTTACGGATGGCGTCAAGTTCCCATAAATTCTAGTGTACTCGGAAAAACTGCTGATCAAAGTCGACCTGAAATAGCTCAAGTAATGTTTAAAAAGAATGAAAATTTAAAAACCAATGACCTTGAGAGAGACCTGTTTGAAACCAGAAAAAAAATTGAAAAAGTAGCGAGAGATAATCAGTTAAAAAATTTCTATATTTGCTCATTTAGCTCAAGATCCATTGTTTATAAAGGTATGTTCTTAGCTGAGATGCTTTCTGAGTTTTATCCTGATCTTAATGATGAAAAATTAACCTCAAGATTTGCAGTTTTTCACCAAAGGTACTCAACTAATACTTTCCCTAGCTGGGATTTAGCACAACCTTTTAGAACTTTAGCGCATAATGGTGAGATCAATACGCTTAAAGGAAATATCAATTGGATGAAAATCCATGAACAAGACATGTCTAGTTCTTTATTCAAAAATGTAAAAGATTTAAAACCTGTAATTAGAAGCTCATCTGACTCAGGCGCACTCGATAATGTTTTTGAATTATTAGTTCACTCTGGAAAATTAGCCCCCTTGATAAAATTGATGATGATACCTGACGCTTGGTCAAAAAGAAGTAGAACTGTTCCAAAAAATCATCAGGACTTGTTCAACTTTTTAAATAGTACGATTGAGCCTTGGGATGGTCCAGCAGCAATTTGTGCAACTGATGCAAAATGGGTTTTAGCTTCTTCTGATAGAAATGGATTAAGACCCTTAAGATACACTATCACTTCAGACGACTTGTTTTTTGCAGGTTCTGAAACTGGTATGATTAAAATTCCTGAAGAAAAAATTATAGAGAAAGGTAAGTTAGGTCCTGGACAAATCATTGCAATAGATTTAAAAAAAGGTAAACTATTTAAAGACAAAGCTATCAAAGATTTTTTAGCTAAAGATTACAAAAAATATAATAAACAAATTATTGATCTAGAGAAGAAAATTTCTAATGAAAATGAAAAACCAAATTTCATTGGAGAAGATTTAAGAAAAAGACAGTATTTATCTGGATTAAGTATAGAAGATTTAGAATTGATTCTTCATCCAATGGCGGAAGAGGGCAAAGAAGCATCCGGCTCAATGGGGGATGACACACCTGTTGCTGTGTTGTCTAGTCACTTTAGGCCAGTATCACATTATTTTAGACAAAACTTCAGCCAAGTAACAAATCCTCCAATTGACTCTTTAAGAGAAAATAAAGTAATGAGCTTAAAAACTAGATTTGGAAACCTCGGAAATATATTAGACTTTGATAATTTAACCGAGGAAAATATCTATGTTTTAGATAGTCCTATATTAACTAATTCCCAATTTAAGAAATTTAAAAAATTTTTTTCAAAAAAAACAAAAGTAATTGATTGTACTTTTGACATTTCTTTATCTTTAAAAAATAGAATAGATGCTATTAGAGAAGAGGCAGAAACTTCAGTAAGAGAGGGAAGTACATGTATAATTTTATCAGATAAAAATATTAGTAATCAAAAAGCAAGTATCCCTAGTATACTAATAGTTGGAGCAGTTCATTCCCATTTAGTAAAGCATGGATTAAGAGGGTATTGTTCATTAAATATAGAGTGTTCAGATGCCTTAGACACACATTCCTTTGCAGTACTAATTGGAGTTGGTGCAACAACTGTAAACCCTTACCTTGCTATAGATAGCATCTATCAAAGATTTGAAAAAAAATTATTTGGTAAATCTGATTTTGAGAGCTGTGTAGTAAAATTCAAAAAATCAATTGATGCTGGATTACTCAAAATAATGTCTAAGATGGGAATATCAGTAATTAGTTCATATAGAGGCGGATGTAATTTCGAGGCAGTTGGTCTGAGTAGAGCAATAGTTTCTGACTATTTTCCAGGAATGTCCTCAAGAATTTCTGGTATAGGTGTTACAGGTATTGAAAAAAAAATTAAAGAACTTCATGCAAAATTTAATTCAAAAAATATATTTACTTTACCAATCGGAGGTCTTTATAGGTATAGAAAAAGTGGAGAAGATCATCAATATCAAGGTAAATTGATACACTTACTTCAAAGCGCAGTTGGGACCGGGTCTTATGAGCAATATAAAAAGTACTCTGAAGGAATACATAATCTTCCACCAATAAATATTAGGGATTTGTTAGAATTTAAAAAGTCTAAAGCGGCAATAAGTATTAATGACGTAGAACCTCTTGAAAATATTTTAAAACGTTTTGGAAGTGGAAGCATGTCTCATGGAGCTTTATCAGCTGAGGCACATGAAACATTGGCTACAGGTATGAATAGAATTAAAGGAGCTTCTTGCAGTGGAGAGGGAGGAGAAGATGCTAAAAGATTCAAAATTCTACCAAATGGTGATAGCGCCAATTCAAGAGTAAAGCAGATTGCTTCTGCGAGGTTTGGTGTGACAGTAGATTATTTAAATAATGCAAATGAAATAGAAATTAAAATCGCTCAAGGCGCAAAACCAGGTGAAGGAGGGCAACTCCCGGGTTTTAAGGTTACTGAAGAAATAGCTAGATTAAGACACTCAACTCCTGGTGTTACTTTAATTTCTCCTCCACCACATCATGATATTTACTCGATAGAGGATTTAGCTCAATTGATTTATGATTTAAAACAAATAAATCCAAAAGCTAGAGTAGGAGTAAAACTTGTTGCCTCAACTGGAATAGGTACAATTGCAGCAGGAGTAGCAAAAGCTAAAGCGGATATTATTTTAATATCTGGTCATTCTGGAGGCACTGGAGCAAGTCCACAAACAAGTATTAAGTACGCAGGTATTCCTTGGGAAATGGGTTTAACAGAAGCTAACCAGATTCTTACTTTAAATAATTTAAGGCATAACGTTACTCTTAGAACTGATGGAGGATTAAAAACGGGAAGAGATGTAGTGATCGCAGCAATGATGGGAGCAGAAGAATATGGTATGGGTACATCATCATTAGTGGCAATGGGGTGTATAATGGTTAGGCAGTGTCACTCAAATACATGTCCAGTAGGTGTGTGTAGCCAAGATCCTTCATTAAGAGAAAAATTTACCGGTACACCTGAAAAAGTTGAAAATTTATTTAAATTTGTTGCAACTGAGGTAAGGGAAATATTATCTTCGTTAGGATTTAGGTCTATAAATGAAATTATTGGACGTACTGATTTATTATCTCAGGTAAACAAGGGTGCCTCAAATTTAGACGATCTAGATTTAAATCCTTTATTAGTTCAAGCAGACCCAGGTGAAAATTTAAGATACTGCAAAAATAATCATATTAATAAAGTTCCTGAAACTTTAGATGAAGAAATATGGTCCGATATTAAGGATAAAATTGATACTTTAGAAAAAAATAATTTTGAATATGAAATTGAGAATACCTCCAGATCTGTCGGAACTAGACTTTCACATCATGTTTATAAGAAATTTGGAAATGAAAAGCTAAGTGATGAGACAATTAATATTAAATTAATTGGTTCAGCCGGACAATCTTTAGGTGCATTTCTGACGAAAGGAATATGCCTTACAGTCGAGGGTGATTGTAATGACTATGTGGGCAAAGGCTTGTCTGGAGGAAAAATAATTGTAAAAACCTCAAGTAAAAGTAAATTAATTGCAGATCAAAACACAATTATCGGTAATACAGTTTTATATGGAGCAACTTCTGGAAAACTTTATGCTTCTGGTCAAGCCGGAGAGAGGTTTGCAGTAAGGAACTCAGGAAGTTTTGCAATTGTAGAAGGTTGTGGTGCTCATGGATGCGAATATATGACTGGAGGTACTGCAATTATTTTAGGCGGGGTCGGAGATAATTTTGGAGCAGGTATGACTGGCGGAATGGCATTCATTTATGATGAAAAAAATGAATTTGAAAACTACGCAAATCCAGCCTCAATCATTTGGCAATCAGTGGAAACAGATTATTGGAAAAAGTTTTTAGAAGAAAGTATAAAGGATTTCGAGTCTAAAACTTCCTCCAACAAAGCAAAAAAAATACTCGATAACTTTCTAAATGAGCTTAAAAACTTTAAACAAGTGTGCCCTATAGAAATGCTTGATAAATTAGACAATCCTATTAGTTTGAGACCACTTAAAAAGAAAGCTGGTTAATGAGTAAATTAAAAGTCTTTTGCTTTGGCTTTGGTCAAGTTGCAGAAAGTTTT
>MDTA01056887.1_pt1 | contig 10294 bp, 10 predicted proteins | sample 811151 | NCBI WGS metagenome assembly MDTA01 (sample SAMN05326648, study PRJNA326480) | marine metagenome | isolation source: seawater | place: Indian Ocean: South | collected 2010 | reverse complement strand
ATTTTATTGATACTACTAGTTAAAGTTATCAATGCAAAAAATTAAAATTTCACCCTCAATATTATCTGCTGATTTTAGTCAACTAGGAGATGAGATTAAAAGACTCGAAAAAGGAGGAGCTGACCTGATACATGTTGATGTAATGGATGGACATTTTGTTCCTAATTTAACCATTGGGCCACCAGTTATAAAATCATTAAGAAAATACACCAATTTACCATTTGATGTTCATCTGATGATTTCTCCAGTACATAAATATATTAAAGACTATGCAGCTGCTGGTTCAGACATTATTACAATTCACCCAGAGGCAACTAATAATTTAGATAAATCAATTAAACATATTAAAAAATTTAACAAAAAAGTTGGCGTATCTTTAAATCCAGATACATCTGTGGATAAAATTATTAATAATCTTTTAGATATTGATTTAGTTTTAGTAATGTCTGTGTTTCCAGGTTTTGGTGGTCAAAAGTTTATGCCAGAGGTTTTAAAAAAAATTGAAATTTTGAGTAACATTAAAAATCAAAAAGGACTTAATTTTGATATTGAAGTAGATGGTGGAATAAATTTTTCAAACTCAAAAAAAGTAATTAAAGCCGGCGCAAACATTATTGTTTCGGGCACAACAATTTTTAAAGAAAATGAGGGTAATATTAAAAAAAATATAGAAATATTAAGATCAGAATAAATGCGAGTGAAGAATTCAATTTTTTTTTGGGTAAAATTTAAAAATATAATAAATAATAGACTGAGGAGATTTTATTTAAATACAACCTATTACAACAATAAAATTTCCAAAATTGGATCTAAGGAATTAGTATATAAACCAAATCCAAGCATAATAAATTGTATTATAAAATTTAAAAATAAAAGAAACAACATAAACGATTTTTTATTAGATACAATTTGGGAAGGTAAAAAATTAACCAATAAAGAGTTTAACAAACTTCAAAATTTTTTTTGGCTTTTTTCTATAGATTTAAAATCTTCGAACAAAGTTATTCAATCCATCATAGAAAAATGGATAGATAAAAACATAAAGTATGATTATAAAAACTGGGAGGTGGATACATTGTCTAGAAGAATTATCGCTTGGATAAGCAATTATAAGCTTACTTATGAAGATAGTACAGACAACTACAAATTAAAATTTAATTTTATTATAAGAAAACAAATAAATCACTTAATTAATGAGATAAACAGATCTGAAAAAGTAGATGATAAAATTTTAGGATGCTCTGCAATAATTCTAGCTGGTTTAGCTTATAAAGAAGATTTCTTTATAAATTTTGGTTTTAAATTAATTAAGCAAATAATTTCAAATTCTATAGACAATGAGGGTTTTCCAAAATCTAGGAATTTTAGACAATTAGTTTTTTATTTAAGATATTTTATTTTAATAAGAGAATTTTTAAAAGACTCTCAACAAGAAATACCTGATTATATTAATGAAACAATTTATTATTTAGGTCAAGGTTATAGTTTATTTTGCCAATCCTCAGTTCATAGTTATCTTTTTAATGGAAATCATAATTCAAATTTAGATGATTTAGATTCTTTTTTGATACAAAATAACTATAACTTTAAAACCCAGATTTATGATTTAGCAGGATACGTCCTTTTAAAAAATAAAAAAAGTTCATTCATAATCGATTTAGGAAGAGCAGCGGATAAAAAATTTTCAAACAATTATCAATCTGGTTTATTCTCATTCGAGTTTACTTATCTTGATCACAAAATCATTTGTAATTCGGGATATTTTCAGAAAATAAATCATCAGCTCAACAATATTTCTAGGTCTTCAGCAGCACACTCAACACTCATTATAGATAATTGTTCTAATTGTAGATTCTTTAAAGATGTTGATGGTTCAAAATATGTTGACTCAAATTTTAAAGTTTTTGAAAAAAAAATAATTTATCAGAAAGATATATGGCATATAAATGCTTCGAATGATTCTTATCTAAAAAATTATGGAATAATTCATAAAAGAAAACTTGAATTTAGTACAAAAAATCTTAAACTTGACGGTCAAGATACTCTAATAAAAAAAAATAAATTCAAATCATCAACTTTTGAATTAAGGTTTCATTTAGATCCCTCTGCTAAGGTAACAAAAACTATTGATAAAAAAAGTGTGCTAATAGAGATTGGAGATACTGGATGGAGATTTACATGTAAAGATTATGATTTAGAGGTGGATGCTGGCCTTTTTTTTGGTAAAAAAAATAGCTATGTTGAGAATAAAAATATAATTATTTTCGGTGAAACAACAAAAAACGATCAATGTATTTCCTGGCGACTTGAAAAAATATAAATGAAAATTAAAAATGCTATAATTTCTCTGTCAAATAAAGAAGGAATTAAAGATTTATTCAAATTACTTAAAAAATTTAGAGTAAATTTAATAAGCTCCGGTGGCACCTATAAGTTTATTAAGAAACTTGGTTATGAATGTACTGAAATTTCTGATTATACCAATTTTCCTGAAATCTTGGATGGTAGGGTAAAAACTTTACACCCAAAAATATATGCTGGAATACTATCTAAAAGAAATAAAAAACATACAAAAGATTTAAAAAAATTTAATTTCAAAGAAATTGATATGGTTATTTGCAACTTTTACCCATTTGAATTTTTTTTAAAAAAAAGTTCTAATCACGAAAAAATTTTAGAGAAAATTGATATTGGTGGACCAACTTTAGTCAGAGCTGCTGCAAAAAATTATAAAGATGTAGTAGTAGTGTCATCAATCAATCAATACTATTCATTAAAAAATGAGCTTCTAAGAAATAATGGATCAACTTCTCTAGATTTTAGAAGGAGATTATCTTTAGAAGCATTTCATGAAACAGGCTATTATGACTCTGTTATTTCTAGTTACTTTAATAAAATTACGAAAAACAAATTCCCAGAAAAAAAATTGATTTTCGGTCGAAAAGTTGAAGATTTAAGATACGGAGAAAATCCACATCAAAAAGCAGCAATTTATTCTTCAGTTCCACAAACAAATTTTAGACAGTTATCTGGCAAAAAACTAAGTTATAATAATTATAATGATATATATGCTGCACTAAATATTTCAAAATCTTTACCAAAAAATAGAGGAACTGTTATAATAAAACATTCAAATCCTTGTGGCGTTTCAATTGAAAAAAATAAAATAAAAAGTTTTAAATTAGCATTTGATTGTGATCCTATAAGTTCTTTTGGCGGCATAGTATGTTGTAACTTCAAAATTAAAAAATTAATGGCATTAGAATTAAACAAAACTTTTTTTGAAATTGTGATTTCAAATGGAATTGAAAAAAAAGCACTTAAGATTTTAAGAAAAAAAAAAAATTTAAGAGTTATAGATGCTAGTAGGATAAATGTAGATATAGCGCAACAACAAATGGTTACCCATTTAGATAATATTAATATTCAATCTATTGATAATTTTAAATTAAGAAAAATGGATTTTAAAGTCGTTTCGAAAGTTAAACCAAATAAAAAAGAGTTTGATGAATTAATTTTTGCTTTTAATATATGCAGATATGTTAAATCAAATGCGATAGTTTTAGCAAAAAATTTTACAACTGTTGGAATCGGCACTGGTCAACCTAGTAGGATTGATAGTTGCGAAATAGCGATAAGAAAAATGAAGAAATTCTCATTAGATAAATCTGGGGGTTCTTTAGTTGCAGCATCAGATGCTTTTTTTCCTTTTACTGACGGAATTGAAAAATTAGCCATAGCAGGTGTAAAGTCAATTATACAACCCTCAGGCTCAATAAGAGATAAAGATATAATCAAGTTTGCTGACAAAATTGGAATTTCTTTAGTATTTTCTAAAACAAGACATTTTAGACATTAAGAAATTTTATCAATTTTAGCTGCCAACACAAAGTCACTTTCGTGTAAACCATTTATAGCATGAGTAAAAATTTTAACTTTTGTGTAACCCCAACCAAACCAAATATCTGGATGATGTCCCTCTTCTTCTGCAATATTTCCAATATTGTTTACAAAATTTAAACTTTCAGCAAAGTTTGGAAAATTAAAATTTTTAATTAAATAAAAATTTTTTTTTTCATCACTTTTAACTTCCCATCCATCTACCATCTTTAAGTATTTATGTATTTCATTAATATCAAAACTGGGAATTCCTCCCTCACATGGAATACATTTTTTACTAGCTAGATCTGTCATTTTTCCTTTCTTTATTTGGAGCGGGCAATGGGACTTGAACCCACGACCTTCTCGTTGGCAACGAGACGCTCTACCACTGAGCTATGCCCGCAATTTCTTTAATTATAAATAGCAGATAACGCAAATGCAAGATATATTAAATCTATGATAATTTGGCTCGCCTCTTATCCTAAAAGTGGAAACACATGGATACGATCTTTTTTAAGTGCATACTACTTTACAGATTGTGGAAAATTTGATTTTAATTTATTAGAACAATTTAAACAGTTTCCAAGTAAAGATTTTATTAACGATAATATCAAAGATCCTGGATTAATTAGTAATTACTGGGTCCCTATCCAAGAAAAAATATTAAGTAATAAGAAAATTACATTTTTAAAAACTCACAATGCATATATTAATTTAAATAATACAAATTTTACATCTGAAAAATATACTTTAGGAGTAATTTATATTTTGAGGGATCCCAGAAATCTTATAACCTCTTTAAAAAATCACTCTGATATTTCATATGATGAGGCTTTTAACTTTATGGCAAACGAAGATACAGTTCTTTACGATAAAAGATTTAATGATTTTGACACTGCGCATTTTATAAGTTCTTGGTCATTACATTTAAAATCTTGGTATAATGAAAAAAAAATTAGGAAAATATTTATTAAATACGAAGATGTCGAAAACAATACATACGGTGTATTCAAAAGGATAGTTGAATTTGTAAATAATCTAAAAGATGACAAAAATAGCATTGATGAAGGGAAGATGTTAAAAGCAATTGAAACAACTACTTTTTCAAATCTGCAAAAAAAAGAGGAAAATGGTGAATTTCAAGAGAATGTTTATTCTTTTAAAAGAGACAAAAAAATTAAATTTTTTAATCTAGGTAAAAAAAATAAATGGCAGGAAATTCTTCCAGAAAGCGTTAAAATCAAAATGAATAAAAAATTTGAAAAAGAATTGAAATTTTTTAAGTATTAATTAATCTGTATAATTATGAAAATCGAAAAATTACCTGCAGAAGTTCCAATATTTCCATTATCTAATTTTATAATTTTTCCAGATACAACCGTACCCTTAAATATTTTTGAACCTAGATATATACAAATGATAGATGAGAGTATGAAAAGCCATCGTCTCATTGGCATGATACAACCCAAAAAAACTGGAACTATAAAAAAACCTGATATTTATAGTATCGGATGCGCAGGAAAAATAACAAGTTTTAACGAAACTGAAGATGGTAGATACTTAATTGTGTTAAGTGGTGTCTCTAGATTCAAAGTGTTAAGTGAGATTAACACTAATAAATTGTACAGAATTTGCAACGTAGATTTTGAGATGTTTAAAAAGGATTTAGATAAGCAAACTGAAGAATTAAAGTTTAAAGATTTAGAATTAATATTTAAAAATTTAAAATCTCTATTTAATAAACAAGGATATATAATTAATTGGAAAGACCTTGAAAAACAAAGTTTTGATCAAACAATTAATACTTTATCTATGGCATCTCCTTTTTCTTTAGAGGAAAAACAGATATTACTTGAAGCACCAAATATACAAGATAGAAAAGAAAAATTAGAGGAAATTTTAAAAACTTATATATTAGATAATTTTAGCAATACAACAGTTCAATAATATTAAAAACCTTCGTTTGCTAATCTTGAACTTATTGAAGTAATATATTTATTTCTTTTAAGTGTGCTAAAAATTAAATTTGAAATACTTCTTGGTATTTTTTTTTCTAATTCAAAAATTTCGTAAAATAGATCTACACCATTGGCAAATATAGTATTTTTATATTTTGTCAAATCTTGAAACTCTCTTAGAGTATCTTTATCTAATGGTAACCCAAGTTGAATTTTAGTTTCAATTAAATTGGATAAAATTTCAATATCTCTCATAACCATATTAAAACCTTGCCCCGCATGAGGATGAATTTTATGTATCTTGTCTCCAAATGCGAGTACGTTTTCATGATAGTATTTTCTAAATAAAGATAAAGTAAGATTAAAATTTATAATTTTACTAAATTTTTTAATTTTATATTTTCTATTATATTTTAAAATTAAATCTTTAATTTCCTCTTTTTTAAAGAACTTATGTTTATTGCTTATCGAGAATACTATTGAAGTTTTATTTTTACTAATTGGAAGAAATGCTAATGGTCCATATTCAGTGTAAATCTGGTTTGCAATATTATTATTTTTTAAATTGGAATGATATAAATTGGTAACATAAGCTTTACTAAAATAATCTTTATAAATTTTTTTTGAAAAATATTTTTTTGAGAAGGAATTCTCAAGATTAGTATCTACTACAATATCATAATCATTTAAAAAATTTTTATTTAAAGAGATTTTAGATAATTTTGTTTTTTTAAAATTAATATTTTTTTTATTTATCAGTTTTTTTTGAAGATTTCTTAAAATTTTGTTATATTCGATGACCATAAAGTGATATTCTTTATTAGGTTTAAAAGAAATTTTTTCATCATAATGATTATCATAAATATTAATTTGATTTATTTTATTTCCTATCTTAAACACATTCGGTAATATTTTTTTCAAGTTATAAATATTTTTTTCCGTAATACCGATAGTTTGTGAATTGGTGGATTTATAAATTTCTCTCTCGTAAAATACTGTTATTTTAAGTTTTTTTTTGTACAATTTATTTGCTAAAAATAGTGACCCCAGGCCGTTTCCAATTAAACAAATTTTCATAATTAAAAAATAATTTTAACAGTAAAAATTAAATGATACAAAGTGACAACTTTGAGTCGAATAAATGAATATAAAAAAGGTTTTTAATATATCTGTTGGATTTATAGTAAAAAAATTCATAGAATTCTGTGGAATAATTTTATTAATTTTTTCTATCTTATTGCTTGCGTCTTTGATGTCATATGCTCCTGAAGATCCAAATTTTATATATTCTGAAAAAAAAGAAATTAAAAATTTAATAGGTATACAAGGAAGTTATATATCTGATTTATTGCTTCAATCTTTTGGCTTAATAGTATTTTTGGTTCCGGTCTCTAGTTTTGTAACTGGTATAAATATTTTTAAAACGAAAAAACTTTTACTGTTATTAGAAAATTTTTTTTTTATAGTTTTGTATTTAATTACCGGATCTTTGTTTTTGTCATTATTCTATAATGAATCATTTTTATTAAGTATAAATGGCAATGGCGGTTTTCTTGGAGATTATTTAAAGAATCTATTTATTAACTATGAAATTATAACAGATAATTTTTTTTATTTTATATTTATTTTTCTAACTATTTTATTTTTTTTTATATCTATAGATTTAAATATAAAAAAAATTGTTAATCTAATATTAAATTTAAAAAATATAAGAGGCAAAACTTTAGACAAAAATAATTTTAAAAATAATACAACTCAAACTGAATATGTGGATGGGAACCTTTTAAAAAAAGATAATAGAGTTCAAGAAGACCTTCCATTTAATAAAGCTAAAAATAATTTAAATACTAGTTTCAAATTTGTTTTACCAAAATTAAATGTTCTAAATTTACCAGATGAAAAAGAAAAAATTAAAGATAGCGATTATAATTTCGATAGTGAATTCATAGAAAAAATTTTACTTGATTTTGGGGTTCAGGGTAAAATTAAAAAGATTAATCATGGTCCAGTCGTTACATTAAATGAGTTTGAACCTGCTCCAGGCGTAAAGGTTTCAAAGATTATTAATTTGGCTGATGATATTGCTAGAAATACTAGCTCTGAGTCTGCAAGAATTTCTACTATACCTGGAAGTAATATGGTCGGTATTGAAATACCAAATGAAAGAAGAGAAAATGTCTACTTAAGAGAAATAATTTCAAATAAAAATTTTATTAGAAAAGAAAATAAATTACCTATTGCTTTAGGTAAAAGTATATCTGGAGTTCCTATTCTTGGAGATCTAAGCACAATGCCTCATCTATTAATTGCGGGAACCACAGGGTCTGGAAAATCTGTATGTATAAATACTATAATTCTATCCCTATTATACAAACATCCACCTGATAAATGTAAATTTATTCTTATAGATCCAAAAATGTTAGAGCTGTCAACTTATGAGGGTATACCACACTTGTTATGTCCTGTGATAACTGAACCCAAAAAAGCCACATCAGTTTTAGGATGGGTAGTTAAAGAAATGGAAAATAGATATAAACTTATGACAAGGGAAGGAGTTCGTAATATTGATGGTTATAATTCTAAACATAAATTGTCCATGCCTTATATCGTTGTAATAGTCGATGAAATGTCAGACTTAATGCACGTAGCTGGAAAAGAAATTGAAAATTATATTCAAAAACTATCGCAAATGGCAAGGGCATCTGGAATTCATATAATTATGGCCACACAAAGACCTAGTGTCGATGTAATTACTGGAACGATAAAAGCGAATTTTCCTACAAGAATTTCTTTTCAAGTAAGTTCCAAGATAGATAGTAGGACTATATTAGGTGAACAAGGAGCTGAGCAATTATTGGGAAAAGGTGATATGCTTTATATGTCATCAGCAAATAGAATTGTAAGAATTCATGCCCCATTTGTCTCAGACGATGAGATAGAAAAAGTCAATGACTTCATAAGATCTCAAGCTGAGCCTGACTATATTGATGAAATTTTAAATTTTTCAGATAAGAATGAGTCCGAAAATCAAAATGATAATCTGAACAATCAGGATGAACTTTATACAAAAGCAATAGAGATAATTAGAACTGAGAAAAAAGCATCAACATCATTTTTACAAAGAAAGTTACAGATCGGATATAACAGAGCTGCAAGAATAATTGATATGTTGGAAGAAAACGGAATAGTAAGTAAAGCTAATCATGTCGGAAAAAGAGATGTCATAAAGTGAATAGATATTATTTGATTTTAATATTTTTTTTTATTTCTATTAGTGCTGAGGCAAATATAAAAGAAAGGATAATTCGAAACCTTAACGAAATTAACAATATCAATTTTAATTTTAAACAAACTGTCAATGACAAAGAAGAAAAAGGCAATTGCACTATTAAATTTCCTAATAAAATTTTTTGCGAATATGAGTCTAATTTTAGTAAAATTTTAGTATCTAATGGCAAATCTTTAGTAATAAAAAGTGAGAAAAATAAACAATATTATAGATATTCACTTGAAAATACTCCTTTATCAATTTTATTAAATAAAAAATTAATAATAAAAAAATTAATTGACTCTGAGATTTTATTAATAAACGATAAATTTTATAGATTATCAATAAATGAGAAAGACAAAATTTTTAATTTATTTTTTGAAAATATAAACTTTGAAATTGTCGGTTGGCAAACTGAAGATATTTACCAAAATTTATCAGTAACTTATATTTACGATTTAAAAAAAAATATTAAAGTTAACAAAAATTTATTTATTCTTCCAAAATTTGATTAGGCAGATACTTTAACTTTTTCTTGCTTAAAAACTTTCATTCCTCTTGCAAGATAGTTTTTTAATGCATTTTTATGATCCAGGGAGCATGTGTGGACCCAAACTCTATTTGGTAACTCCTCGAAAGATTTTCTAATCGCAAAAGTTAATAAATATCCGCCGTATTTTTTATTTTGATATTCTTCAAGTATACCAAAATAAGCTATTTCAAATTCATTATTTTCTTGATTATAAATTCTTTCAAAAAAACCAATAAAATTTTTTTTTTCCATCAACACAAATGTATTTACAAATTTATTATTTATATAATTTTGCCATACCTGATCAGTCCATGTTAATCTATCGATCCATCTATGTTTTTTACCAATTTGCTTATAGAAAAATTTGTTAATTTGAAAATCTTTAAATTTCTTTACCTCTAAATTTGAAAAATTTTTCGGTACAGTGGACTCTTTGAGTTCTTTATAACTCTTTATTTCTAAATATTGTCTAAAAATTTCAATCATTATTTACCATTTTTCCAACATTCTCGCCCCCAATCAAGTGAAAATGAAGATGGGGAACTTCTTGACCTCCGTGTTCACTAATATTAGCTATAACTCTATATCCCTTACCGTTTAAAGACGAAATTCCTAGCTTTTTTGAAACTATTGATATACTCCTAAATAAACCAT
>MDTA01139086.1_pt1 | contig 10295 bp, 8 predicted proteins | sample 811151 | NCBI WGS metagenome assembly MDTA01 (sample SAMN05326648, study PRJNA326480) | marine metagenome | isolation source: seawater | place: Indian Ocean: South | collected 2010 | reverse complement strand
TCTTTTATTTAAAATTTTCTGTAAATTTTTATTATCTATTTTAAAATTAATTACATTTTTAATTTTTTTTCTTTTAAATTTAAATATCTTATTATTAAAATTTTCTAATTTCTCAAAATCTACCTTTTCATTTTTTGGTTTAATAGAAATTACACTAGATTTAATCTTTGGTTTAGGATAGAAAACTTTATTAGAAACATTAAAAAGTATTTTATAATCAGATAAAAATTCAATAAAAAAATTTAATTTATTTTTTTTGGATAATTCTGTATCCATTTTTATTGCAACTTCTTTTTGAAGCATCAAAATTAAAAAATTAATATTCTTATAGTTTTTTAATAAATATATAATTAATTTTGTACTTATGTTGTAAGGCAAATTAGATATAATATTTATTTTTTTATTTGTTTCATATATGAAATGAAGAGCATCTTCATTTAATATTTCGATATTATTCAAGTTAGAAAATTTTTCTTTTAATAATTGACATAATTTACTATCTTTTTCTATCAGGATAAGTTTTTTTGGTTTTTTTAATAATATTTCTTTAGTAAGCTGGCCTGTACCTGGTCCAATTTCAAGGATTATTTCATCTTTAATTTTTATTGTATTAACTATTTTTTTGCATATATTTCTATCTAGCAAAAAATTTTGCCCTAATGATTTTTTAGGTATTAACAAAGTTATTTCTATTATTAGATATTTTTTTAATAAATTTAATACAATTTATTAAAGATTCAGTTGTAGCTATATTTTTACCAATAATATCATAAGCAGTTCCAAAATCGGGAGAAACTCTTATAACATCTAAACCTGAAGTAAAATTTACTCCTTTATTTTTACTTAACAATTTAAAAGGTATCAAAGCTTGATCATGGTAATTAAAAATAAAACAATCAATTTTTTTCATATTTTTTACTGATAATAATGAATCTGCTGAAATTGGACCAATAATATTTATTTTTTTCTTTTTTAATTTTTTAATAATTGGACATAAAATTTTTTCATCATCATTACCAATAGTATTATTTTCACTAGCATGGGGGTTAATGCCTGCTATTGCAATTTTTGGTTTTTTGATTTTAAAATCTCTATTTAATGATTTATTAATATTATCTATTTTATTATAAATGAAATTGTTTTTTGATAATATTTTATTTACTTTTTTTAAAGGAATATGCGTAGTTAAAGTTACAACTATAAGTTTTTTATAAATAAAAACCATATTAGATATTTTTTTATTATCTAATTTTTGAAAAAATTCAGTTTGTCCTATAAATTTACTATCAAGATTTTTTATAATTTTCTCTTTATTTAAAGGTAGAGTTATAATTCCTTTAAAATAATTTAATCTTGTCAATTTGTGACTATAAATAATAGAATAATATGTATTTTCAAAGTTATTTTTAGCACTGAAATCAAAAATATTTAAACAATTATTAAAATCTATTTTTTTAATTTTTTTTTTATTTAAATAATGGTTAACAATTTTCAATTTAATTTTAATATTATTTTTTTTAAAAAAATTATTTAAAATTTCTTTATTTGAAAAAAGTATAAAATTATTATTTTTTTTATTTTTCCATAATTTTATCAAAAGTTCTATCCCGATTCCTTCAATATCACCAATCGTAATAGCAAAAAAATTATTATTCATTTATCAAAATCTCAAATTTCTTATTTCTATTTTGCAGAAAATCCTTTTCAATTTCATTAGCAATATAACTAATTTTTTCATCTCTATATATCTTTTTAAAAATATCTTGATTATATGAAATTTCACATAAAATAGCATATACATAAGAACTTTTAGTCGATAAATCTAAGTAATCATTTTTTTTTATAAGTTTTTTTTGTAATTGTTCATTTAATCCTGAGAGTTTAACATCATCAAATTTAATAATTTTTGTTTTATTGAAGTTTTTAATATTATTTATATTATCACAAACAAGTTCTTTTTTTTCAATAATATTTTGTGATTCAATTTTATATATTGATATATTTATTTCTTCAGTTCTTTTATATTTTTTTTCAATATTTCCCATTATTATGTTATCACCTAACTCTAGCAAAAAAGTATTCTTATTGCTTAAAATTAATTTTTTAAAATCTTTATTTAAAGTATCAAAGTTAGTCACTTTTTTATTTGAATAATTATAAAGAATTTTATTTTCATCAAAAAATTTTAAAACTTGATTTAAATCACTTAAATTAATTTCATTTTTATTTGATAAAACAAATTCCTTATCTTCATTATTTATAGATAAATATTGAATAAAAATATCAAAAATTAATATTTCATTATTATTAAATTTATTAATCTCATTAGTTCTTTTTTGAATCATTTTTTCTATAATTTTTCTACGATTTAAATCATAGTTTAAATATTCAATATATATTCTTTTATCTAGACTATAAAAATTTTTTTTAAATTCATCTTTATTATCGACTAAGTCAAAATCTTCTTTAATTTTGTTATATAACTTTTCAGCTTCATCTAGTAGGTTCATATCTTTTTTATTATTTTCTAAATAAAATAATATTGTAGTTATATAATCTTCAATAATTTCTAAATCAGTTCCAATATTTTGGGTTAGTCTAATTGATTGTAAATATTTTTTTCTATTTTCAAGATCTATGGATGTATAAATTTCATTTTCTACTGTAAATGCAATTTTATTCTCAATAGCTTTTAAGTCACCAATATTATAAATTAGAATTAAAACTATTAAATATTTAATAAAATTCATTTTCTTCATCTCCAAATTCCCATTCTATATCTTGTTTATCAGTCTCTGAAACTGCTAAATTTGATGACTTGTAAGAACCTAGGTTCTTAAATGAAAACATAATTGTTAATTTGTCAGTAGGTTCTATATCAGCTTCTTCATAAAATAATCTTTCGAAATTTATGCTAATACCAAAACACTCATCAAAATAACTATATCCTAAACCATATTCATTATGTTGATCATCGATTAAATTATATGAACCATCAATAAATATTCTTGAATATTTTTTGAATTTAGAGCTTGTAAATTTATAAAGCAAACTTTCATTGCCATCTGTTAATATATTATTTGTTTCTTTTCTTTCATCTAAATATGATACATCAAAATCACCAAATTTATTATTTTCTGAATAAGCAAAAGATTGATTTTTAAGCCTACTTATATCTGTGTCATATCTTATATTGTAAGTTATTTGACCATTATTTTTATTTGAATAACTTAATCTTGATAGAATATCACTTAATTTATCATTATTTCCCATTTCACTATGATAATTACTATTATTGCTTAGCTCATATAGCTGTGAAAATTCAAATTTTAACTTTTTTATTGATAAATCTAATCCAAAATTTATTCTTTTAGAATTATCAAGTTTATCAGTTCCGCTGTAACGATTAAGATTATAATTATTTTCTATAGAAAAAGTATTGTTACTTGATATTTCATTAGATATTTTTTCACTATTTGACTGACTGCTATTGGCTATTAGAGAAATTTTAGGAGTTATAAAAATTTCTTTACTCTTATGTTTAAAAGGAGTTTCTATAAAAATTCCAGACATTGGAAAAAATTTATAATAATTTGTATTATATTTAATATCATTAACTGATTTACCTTGAGTTTGAAAATATTGGTTATGTAATTCAGATTTAAAATTTATTTTGCTATTAAATGAAATTATTTCTTTTTCTAGAATGTTTTTCATTGTTAATCTTTGTTGCATTTCAGAATGTTCAGAAGTTCCCTTATCTCTAAAAATATAGTAATATGTATATTCATTTTCATAATTAAATTTTTCTTTTTTATTTATACCTGTTTGATAGCTAATAAAGGGTAAAACAGTTGGTGTGTTAGCATTATCAACATTATATTCTGCTACTTGATAGCTAGAAATATTAAGTAAGAACTTATCATCAAAATTTCTTAAATTATAACCATGTAAATTTAATGTTGTTGATAGAGCAGTATTATATGCCAAATCATTGTTGGGATCTGTCTTTTGCATATAGCTAATTGATGTTTGAAAAGCAGAATCAATGTCTATTTTAAATTTTTCATTAATATTTTTTTCATATTTTGTTATTAAACTTGCATCTTGAAACCATTTTTCATTATTCTTATTTTCTAATGTTGTATCTATACTTGCATTAAAACTTAAATTACCACCAGAAATTATTTGATTATAATCGCCAAGCAATCTTTGAGATGAGTCAACTCCACCACCATAGTTAAAAATTGGTGTAAATGTTAATTCTTTATCTATGTCTATATTGAAATAATAAGGCAAAGATACACTCTGTTCAACTTTTGTATTTATAAAGTTAAAACTTAATGTAGGAATTAAAAATCCTGATTTCCTATCTTTTCTTAAAGGTGATGGTGATGCAAAATAGGGTAAATAAAAAACTGGTAAATTAAAAAGTCTAATTTTTGAATGTTTTTGATATAAAAATAAATTATCATTATTATGTAATATTTTTTCTCCATCTAGTTGCCATATGGGACATTTAAAGTCCTTAAATTTTATTTTTGATTCACAAGGAGAATATGAACCTTTAGTTATTATATCAATCTCATTTTTTTTAATTGCAGATTTACCTACAATTCTAGAACCATCATTAAATAATAATTTAACATCATTTATTTCAGCATTTTTTAAATTATCAGAAAATTCTGCACTTGACCCATAATAGTAAACTCCATTTTCATCTTTAAAATAAAAATCTAGAGGTAAGGAAATTTTTTTATTAGTCTTATTGTAGATCATGATTTCTGAAGTTAAAATTTTAGTTCCTGAGATGATTTTAACATTTCCTTTGGCAACTATATTTTCTTGAGAATCATAGTTTATATCATCTGCATAAATCAATAATTCATTAGCATATTGTGTTTGAGTAAATAAAATTATTATTATGAAACATATGATCTTAATTATTTTTAACATTCTAATCTTTTTCAATTTTTATTATTTGATAAAGACCAACTATAAATGGGACAGAGAATATGATAAAATATGAAAACAAGTAAGATAGCCTTAAAGATGTGGAAAAAGCAACAACTACCTCTTTTAATAGAAAAATAGCAAATCCTATTAGTATTGATATAAATAAAACTTTGAAAAAATTTTCATTTCTTCTGAATTTTCCTGAGAATCCCATTACAACAAATCCAATTATTATTAAAAAAAATGGTTTAGTTAATTCTGAAATATAATAGAGGGCTACCTCTGGCGAGTATAGATTAAACTTTTTTAAGTTACTTACATGACTTTTATATTTATAAAAAGGTATAAATTTGTAATTAGAAATTGAGTCTACTATATTTAATTTATTAAAATTTAAATTTAATTTAAATGTATTTAATTTTGTATACTTATTAGTATTAATATCGAATACTGTTACATCTTTTATATCAAAATTTTTATCATTAATTTTTCCACTTTCCCCAGTTATGTATTTGTTTTTGTTTTTATTCAAACTCAAAATTTTAACTTCTTTTGTTTTCATTGTATTAAAATCTATTTTTGAAATGTTTATAAAATTTGTCTCATTTTCATTTAAGTAATTTTTAATCCACAGACCTTCATTAATAATTCTAATGGAGTATATATTTGTAAAATCTTTAGAAGTTAAAGAATCAAACTTTCTTTCAAATTTAGCTGCTATAGGGTTAATTAAAATTAATGATATTAATCCAAATATTAGTATAACTAAAGCTATAGGCTTATAAATATCTATAATTGATAATCCAATATTTCTCATTGAAATTAATTCATTATTATTGATTAGATATCTAAATAGAAAAGCAAGTGATATTATTATTACAAAAGGAAGAGTTTCAATAAGAATGGTAGGAATTTTTAGATAAGATAAAGTTAAAAATGAATTAAAATTCGAATTTTGATTATCAATTAATCTTGAAATTTCAAGTAGATTAATAAAAATAACAAGAATAGCAATTAAACTCATATTCATAAGAATATATTTTGATGTAATTTTAAATAAATAAAAATTAATTTTTTTCATGCAATTTTCAATTTTCTTGATATTAAAAATAGATAAACAATTAAAATATTTAAAAAATTTAATATTAAATATACATAGAAATTTAAATCTATATTTTTTATAATATTATTAATTATTAAAACTAAAATACAAATACTTATATATTTTAAAATATGCAATAATGATAAATTATTTTCTTTTAATATAAACAAATAAAAAAATATTATTATTGATAATAAAATTAGATTTTCAAAAATTTTTTCTGATAGTAGGTAATAATTTTTTTCTTTTATAATAGTAATAATATTAACTGTATTTTTATCTTTAGTGTTGTGTTGAAATCTAACTTCTATAGGCAAATTAATATTATAATTTTTAAATTCTAATTTTTCTATTTGATCAGGAAAAATATTTAATTTGTAACCATTAATTAAATTAAAAACATACTTATCATTTTCTTTTATAATTTTACCAGTTTTTGCATATATTAAACTTTCATTATTTAAATTATAATTTATAAATATATCTTCAAATTGATTATTATTTTTTTTAAAATCTAAAATTGTATTTCTATCAATTTCTATAAAATTTGAAATATTGATATTATTAAAATCTATATAGTTTCTTATTTCAAATTCTTTTTTTTTATACTTTTCATATATATAAGGTGATAAAAAAAAATTTAAAAATATATACATAATTAAAATTAAAATACTTACAATTTGTAAAGGTTTTTTTATTTCATTTATTGATAATCCTAAACTAAAAAAGGCTATTAGTTCTTTGTCTTTATCAAATTTGATAAATGTTAAAACTAATCCGAACATCACAATGAATGGTAAAATAACATAAGCTAAGTTAGGAATAAGAAATGTTGAAATATGTAATATTTTAGTAACCTCTATGTTTAAATTATTCATTATGGCAAAAAGTCTAGATATTTGCGTTAACCAAGCAATTGAAACAAAAATAAAAAAAATCAGTGTACAAGATTTGATTATTTGAATAAAGACGTATAAATTTATCTTATTCATATGACTGTGACATTAAAACATTTAGACAAATTAAATTCAAATAATAATAATTTTTTTATATTTGTATCAAATTTATCGCAATTAAAAACCTTAATTCTTCCATTTAAGATAAACAATTTAATTAATAATGCAGAATTTGTGCGAAAGTTAAGTAATAATAAATCAGTAGAAATAAATAATTTTTTAGAAAAACCAAATTTTCTTATAAATTTTAAAATTTTCTTGATTGAGCCAAAAATATCAGATTCCGTTAAATTTTTAAAATTAGGTGCAAAAATTTTATCAAAAAATAAAAAAAATAAATTAGAAGAAGTAACTTTCGTTTTTTCTAATTTTCTCATTTCTAAGCATAAAAAGGCTATCACTGATATTATTTTTGGTTATCAATTAAAATCATATGTATTTAATAAATATTTGTCACTTAAAAAAAACAATTTGAATGCAATTTTATTGAATTTATATAAATTAAAAAAAATTAAGGAAATCAATTATAATAATAATTTATTATTTTCTATTAATTTTAGTAAAAATTTAATTGCTGACCCAGCCAATATTATAAATCCAATTTCTTTTTCAAAAAAATGTTTAGAATTAAAAAAATATGGCTTAGGAATTAAAGTTATTAATTTAAATCAAATTAAAAAAATTGGTATGGATGCTTTATTAGCTGTTTCACAAGGCAGTATAAATGAACCAAGAGTTGTAGTGCTTGAATGGAATATTAAAAAAAATAAAAAACCAATTGTTTTAGCTGGTAAAGGAGTTACTTTTGATTCAGGAGGAATATCACTCAAACCTTCTTCAGGTATGGAAGAAATGATAATTGATATGAGTGGCTCAGCTGTTGTTGTTGGCTCAATGATTAATGCTGCACTTAATAAATCAAAAAAATCTATTATTGGTATTGTAGGTTTAGTAGAAAATATGCCAGATGGTAAAGCACAAAGACCTGGTGACATAGTTAAATCTTTATCAGGAAAATCTATTGAAGTTTTAAATACAGATGCTGAGGGTAGAATGGTTCTTGCTGATATTTTAACTTATGTTCAATCTAAATATTCACCAAGTTTGATAATAGATTTTGCGACATTAACTGGTGCAATTTTAATAGCGTTAGGTGTTCATCATGCTGGTTTATTTTCAAATAATATTTCTTTGTCCAACAAGCTTATAAAGGCAGGTAAAAATTCTGGTGAAAAATTATGGCAAATGCCATTAGGTGACGAATATAATTCTGAAATAGATTCTAAAAGAGCTGATATTAAAAATATAGGTTCTTCAAGATATGGTGGCTCAACTCATGCAGCACATTTTATTGAGAGGTTTATAAATAAAAATACTAATTGGGCACATCTTGATATAGCTGGTGTTTCATGGACTTCAAATCCAGAACAGAACAGTTTTTCATCACTACATTCACATGGTCCCACTGGGTTTGGAATTAGGTTAATTGACGAATTTTTGAAAGGAAAATAAAATGAATAAAACGCTATCTATAATTAAGCCTGACGCAACTAAGCGAAATATTACAGGTTCTATCAATAAGATTATAGAAGATAATGGATTAAGAATTATTGCTCAAAAAAGAATTATTTTATCAGATGAACAAGCAAAAGAATTTTATAAAGTTCATAATGATAAGCCATTCTTTAATGATTTAATAGAATATATGACTTCAGAACCTGTTATTGTGCAAGTTTTAGAATCCGAAAATGCTGTTGAAAAATATAGAAATACAATGGGTTCAACTAATCCAGAAGATGCCAAAGATGGTACAATTAGAAAATTGCATGCATTAAATATCCAAGAAAATTCTGTTCATGGCTCTGATTCTAATGAAAATGCTCAAATTGAAATAAACTTCTTTTTTACAAAAGAAGAGATAGTAGGCTAAATTAGATATAATAATTTAATATATAATTTACATTTTTTTGCCTTACTCTCAATATAAGTAAATCTATGCATATCATTATAAATAAACATTATTATTAATTTTGTTTATTAAATTTTTGATAATTTAAGTATGATTTATAAAATATTTATAATTTTAATAATCTTTTTAATTTCTTTTAAATTAAGTGCTTTTAATCAATTATATGAAACTAAATTTTATTTAATTGAAATAGATAATGAAATTATTTCAGATGCTAAAAAAAGAGAAATTGAAAAGATTAAAGAATTGAGTTTTAAAAATATAATAGAAAATATTTTAAACTATAAACAAAATAAGAAATTTAATAAATTATTGAATCAAGAATTGAATCCCAATTTTTTTATCAGAAATATATTAATCGAAGATGAATTTATTTCAAAAACTAAATATAAATCTAGAATAAAAATAAATTTTGATAATAATGAAATCATTAGTATATTGAGAAATTATAAAATTAATTATAGTGATTTAATATCACCTAAATTTTTATTAGTTGTTGCTACAGATACTAAAATTTCTAATGAAGGTTTATCAAAAAATAATTTAATTTATAATTTTGATCAAACAAATAATATTAAATCTTTAAAAGTTGTTAATCCAGATTTATCTTTAAATGATAGATATATATTGCCATACAATAAGATTATTGAAAGAGATCTAGATGCATTCTCTAAATTCTCCAATAAATATAATATCAACAATATTATTATTATAGATTTAAATAAAAATAATAATAATTACAATCTAATATTTGATCATTTTATAAATGATAAAAAAGTAATTGAAAAAATTGGCTTTCTAAATTTAAACTCTAAATCTGATTTGAAAAAAGAAATTTTTTATTATTTAGATGAGTGGTGGAAAAATAAAAATGAAATTGATAATTCAATAGTTAATAATTTGCCATGTTACATTAAAAATGCAAATATATTTGAATTATATTTCATAAATTCAAAGATTAATCTTATATCTCAAGTAAAATCAAATAATATAAAATCGATATCATATGGTAGAAATTATCAAAATATAACATTTTATGGTGATTTAAATATACTTACGACAAAGTTATATAACGAAAATATTGAACTTGAAATGAATTCAAATAATAAATGTATAATTAAATTAAAATAAACATGAAACAAACTTTTTTTAAATATGATTTAAAAACTCAATTCAATAATGACAATTTTTTTGTTAGTTCTTCAAATTTTAATGCTTATAAAATTCTTATTGATAAAAATTTTTCAAAAAATATTCTTTTATATGGTCCAGACAAATCAGGAAAAACTCACTTAGGTTTTATATGGAAAGA
>MDTA01171664.1_pt1 | contig 10296 bp, 8 predicted proteins | sample 811151 | NCBI WGS metagenome assembly MDTA01 (sample SAMN05326648, study PRJNA326480) | marine metagenome | isolation source: seawater | place: Indian Ocean: South | collected 2010 | reverse complement strand
TAATTGAATTCTGTGATCTGTGCTCGACCAAAGACTTTACATAATTTTAAAAAACTTCCTGGTTTCTCGGGAATCTTAATGCTGAACAGTTTTTCTCTATTTTCACCAACCACAGATCTTTCAACGATATAGCTAAGCCTTTCAAAATTAACATTTGCGCCACTACTAATTGCTAGTAAGCGTTTATTTGTAATTTTTGATGCATATTTTTTCAGTCCTGCTAATGCAAGGGCTCCTGCAGGCTCAGAGAGAACTCTTGTATCTTCAAATATATCCTTAACTGCTGCACACAACTCATCAATGGTAACGGTGATAACTCCGTCCACACATTCTCTTATTACGTCAAAGTTATGCTTGCCAATAAGTTCTACAGCAACTCCGTCGGCAAATAATCCCACCTCTCGAAGTCTTACTCTTTTCTCAGCTTTAATTGCTTCTGCCAAACAAGCTGAGTCATCTACCTCAACTCCATAAATCTTAATATTTTTTTTAGTTTGAGCTACCCAAGCACTTATACCTGCTAAAAGACCGCCTCCACCAACAGGAACAAAAATAGCATCAAGATTATCTTTTTCTTCTAAAATTTCTTTCCCTATAGTTCCCTGTCCTGCTATGGTTAAGGGATCATCAAATGCTTCAATAAATTCTAACTTCTGATCTTTAGCCATTTGTTTTGCCTTCTTTACGGCTTGATCAAAACTATCACCATATAATAAAACTTTAGAACCGAATCGTTTAACAGACTTAACTTTGATCTCAGGTGCAGTAACAGGCATTACTATAAAACAGGGTACTTTTAATTTCTTACATGCATTCGCAACTCCTTGCGCATGATTTCCAGCAGAAGCAGCAATAACCCCCATCTTTTTTTGTTGAGCTGTTAAATTTGCAATCTTATTATAAGCACCTCTAATTTTGAAAGAAAAAATTGGTTGCATATCTTCACGCTTTAAATAAATATCATTTTTTAACTTGCTAGAAAGATTGACTGCAAATGTTATAGGAGTCCTTTCGGCGACGTCATATACTTTTGATTTACAAATTAAATCTAAATATTTTTTTGAAGATTTGTAAGAACCTGATTTTTTTATTTTAAGTCGCATAATAATTTAAGTATTATACCCATAATGAGCAATTCAAAATTAAATGCTTCAATTGAAGCAATTAAATATATAAATCCAAAAATAAATTTTAATTCGATTATTGGTGTTGGAACAGGCTCAACAGTAAACTATTTCATTGAGGAACTTGCAAAGATTAAGCATCTTTTCAAAGGCGCTGTTTCAAGTTCAGATATATCTACAAAATTATTAGAAAATAATGGGATTGAGGTATTTGAGCTAAATGATGTCAGTGAAATTGTTGTATATGTAGATGGAGCAGATGAAGTAGATCCTTTGAGTAATTTAATAAAAGGTGGTGGTGGTGCACACACAAGAGAGAAAATTGTTGCATCAGCATCTAATGAGTTTATTTGTATAGTAGATCAGTCTAAATTAGTTGAGGTTTTAGGCAATTTTCCTCTTCCATTAGAAGTATTGATCAAAAGCAGAAGCTATGTCGCACGAGAAATAGTTAAATTAGGTGGTGTTCCTATATTGAGAGAGAATTTCTTAACAGATCAAAATAATCAGATTTTAGATGTTGAAGGCTTGAAAATTGAAGATCCACTAAAGCTAGAGCAAGAAATCAATTTGATACCGGGTGTTCTAGACAATGGCATTTTTGCGAAATGCAAACCAAATAAGGTAATTATTGGAAAGGATTAAAGTACGGATTGAATAGCTGAGACTAGTCTTTCTGATTCTGGTGTTACGCTAGATTTGTAATGTTCGATGACTTGTCCATCTCTACCTATTAAGTATTTTGCAAAATTCCACTTTGGCTCTTTACCTGATGCAGCAATTAATTTTTTATAGAATGGATGGGCTTTTTTTCCACTAACTTTTGCGGTTGCAAACATAGGAAAATCCACTCCATACTCTGTGCTGCAAAATTCAGCGACTTTCGATTCAGCAGAAAATTCTTGAAAAAAATCTCTTGAGGGGATCCCTATTACAGTAAAGCCATCATCCTTGTATGTGTTGTAAAGTCTTTGTAAGCCTGCATATTGTGGAGTGTATCCGCATCTACTCGCAACATTAACTACCAAAATAACATTACCAGAATATTCACAGAGATTTTTCTCATCATCTGAGTCTAATACTCTAAGAGTGCTATCAAGAATATCTGAGCAAGAAAATGTAAAGGATGAAAATATTGCAGATGTAAGGATAAAAAGGTATTTCATCCGAATAATATTACACTACCGGAGATATTGCGTAAACGGAGGATATAAAAATGGTTACTAACGTAATAAGTTCAAATTGTTCAATAATTTTATCGTTCATAACTAACCTTTGAAGAGATGGAGGGCGTTGAAACCCTCCATAATTCCAGAGAAATATCCAACAAATCATAGGGGGAGAGAAATGTTGGAATGATCATTATACAAATTTATAATTAATTATCAAGAAAAATGATAAATAATTTTAAATTATTTACTGATATATTGAAAATTAATAATATAAGAATTTTGCTAGTAAAGAGGCCTAATTTCATCCTAATTCTATAAAAAAATATATAATTTCAAGTTAATTATTTTATTTAAGGATAGATATGACAAATGAATTAAAGGGAAAGGTTAATTACAACATTAATGGAAACATAGCCATTTTAGAAGTAGACAATCCCCCTGTAAATCCCCTAAGTAGCGGTGTTAGAGCAGGATTAGCAGAGTTTATCGAAAAGGCTAATTCTGATTCATCAATCAAAGCAATCATTCTAACTGGTGCGGGAAGGTCTTTCATTGCTGGAGCAGATATATCTGAATTTGGAAAAACATTTGATGGTCCGGACCTTAACTCTGCATTAAGAGCTATAGAATATAGTAAAAAACCTGTTTTAGCAGCAATCAATGGAACTGCACTTGGGGGAGGATTAGAGACTGCTCTTGTGTGCAATTATCGAATGGGCACTAATAAAGCAATTGTTGGTTTACCAGAGGTAAACCTTGGATTATTGCCTGGAGCTGGAGGAACACAAAGGCTCCCCAGGCTTGTAGGACCATCTCAAGCATTAAAAATGATGCTCTCTGGCACTCCTTTATCTGCTAAAAAAGCATTAAATCTGGGTATTTTGGATGCTATATCAGAAAATTCTCTTATTGATGATGCCATTAAATTTCTTCATGACAAGATTGATTTAGACGAACATCCAAAAGTAAGAGATAAAAATGAAAAAATTCTTGAAGCAAGAGGATCAGAGAACATTCTTGCAGAAGCAAAAGCTTTGGCTGCAAAAACAAGACGGGGACAATTTGCTCCTGGCCAAATTATCGCATGCGTTGAAGCAGCTATTAACGAAGATGATTTTGATGTGGGATTAAAGAAAGAATCTGAATATTTTCTTGAGTGCCTTATGAATCCGCAACGTGAAGCAATGATTCACATATTTTTTGGAGAACGAGCTGCCTCAAAGATTTCAGACATACCTAAAGATACACCTTTGATGCCAATCAACTCTGCTGGTATTGTTGGGTCTGGAACAATGGGAGGTGGAATTGCAATGAATCTGGCAAATGCAGGTATTCCAGTATTTGTTCTCGATCAAGATGAAAAAAACCTTCAAAGGGGAATGGGTGTAATTGAAAAAAATTATCAAATGATGGTGGATCGAGGAAGAATGAATCAAGAACAGAAAGCAGTTGTTATGCAATTGATCAAACCTACCCTATCTTATGACGATTTAGCAGATGTGGATATTGTAGTTGAAGCAGTATATGAAAATCTTGAATTGAAACAAGAGATTTTTAAAACTTTAGATTCTGTAACCAAGGATACTGCAATACTTGCTTCTAATACTTCTGGTCTTGATGTAGATGCACTAGCTTCAGTAACTGAAAGGCCTGGAAAAGTAGTGGGCACTCACTTTTTTAGTCCTGCAAATGTAATGCGATTGCTCGAAGTAGTGAGAGGCAAACACTCTTCTGATGAAACCATGGCAACTGTTATGTCTCTCGGTAAAAAAATGGGTAAAGCAGCAGTTGTTTCACTGAATGCTCCTGGTTTTATTGGAAATAGGATGCTGGCTGGTTATACATACCAAGCAAACATGCTATTACTTGAGGGTGCATTACCCAGCCAAGTTGATGGTGCGCTAGAGTCCTTTGGTATGAGTATGGGTCCATTTAGAATGTTAGATTTAGTTGGTTTAGATCTTGGCTGGAGGGCACGAAAATTGGCAAAGATGGAAACGCCGCTTGTAAATAAAATATCTGATGAGCTTTGTGAAAGAGATAGATTTGGTCAAAAAAATGCCAAAGGTTTTTATAATTATTCAGAGGGATCAAGAGCTCCCAATCCAGCACCAGAAAATGAAGAAATATACAAAGAAGTGTCTGAAAAAAATAATATACAAAGAAGAGAAATATCAGATCAAGAAATTATAGATAGATGTATTTTAGCTTTAGTAAATGAAGGTGCTAAAATTTTGGAAGAGGGTGTTGCTCAAAGATCTGGTGATATGGATATTGTTTATATAAATGGATATGGTTTCCCAATCTGGAGAGGTGGTCCAATGTTTTATGCAAATCACCTAGGGCTAGAGGAAGTTATAAAGAAAATGGAGGTTTTTTCTGAATCAGACAGTGATTTCTGGAAGCCAGCTCCATTACTTCTAAAATTAGCTGGTGAGTCTGGATCTTTTGGGGAAGCACCACCATTAGATGAAAGGGTAAAACTCTTAAGTTTTAAGCAAGCTAATATGGGTGGCGTATAGAGAAGACTTAGATTATAAATATATATTTACGGTTGTTTCAGTTGGAATAAGCTTAAAAAGCTCCAAAACATCATGATTGAACATTCTTATACATCCATGTGATGCTTTGCTTCCTATCAGGCCCTCTTCATGAGTTCCGTGTATATAAATATATCTATCAAATGAATCAACGTTCTTACCTTTATTGAATCCCTCATTTAAACCAGAAAGCCACATAATTCTCGATGTTATAAAATCGTCCTCGGAATCTATATTTTCATGAATAATATTTACTTTTTGAGATATGTGTTCACGACTTACAAAAAAATGATATTTGTCAACATTCGTCCCTATTTTTTCTTTGATCTCATGCATTCCAAGAGGAGTTTTTAATGAATTTTCAACCTGACCCTCACCATATGCTGAGCTAGAAACAGGATAACTTCTTATTAATCTATTGTTTTTAAGCAAATATAATCTTTGCTCAGAAATGCTTATTTCAACAGAATAGCTTCCTGAGGATGGAAATGAAATAAGAATTATAAATATAAGTAAAGCGACCTTCATTTACGTAATCTTAATATAATAAATGATATAAAGACAAATATAGATAGTATTGGAATAATCATGTATCCAAAATTATAAAAAAAAGTAGATTCTCCAGATTTATATATCTTTCCAATGAATGAATTACTAATACCCTTACTCATTTTATAAACAATTGTTCCATTATTATCAACAATTGTTGATATTCCATCAGATGTTCCCCTTGCTATCCATTTATTTGATTCTAAAGCTCTTGCTCTAACTATTTGAAGATGCTGATATGGTCCATATGATCTTCCAAACCATGTATCATTGCTAACGTTCAAAATAAAATCTGCCTTTTTAATCTCATCTATGAAACTAAGAGGAAAAGCTACATCGAAACATATCAGTCCGAGGACCTTGAATCCTTTAATATCAAACAACGTCTGATTAGAACTTCCCTTTGTTATTGAGGACATAGGTAAATCAAAAAAATTAATAAGGCCCCTTATAACCTTTTCAAAAGGAACATACTCACCAAAAGGCACTAAGTGCCGTTTATGATAGGTCTGATTTGTTCCAAGTATTGTTAATGAGTTAAATAATTTATTATTGTTATACTCCCAAGTGCCTGACACTATAGTTGGATATTCATCTAATTTTTTTAGAAGTGATCTCATTTCTGGACTCTTATTAAGATATGGAAAAGGAGACTCGGGCCAAAGAATTAGATCTGCATTCAAATGATTTTTTGATAATTTAAGCAAAGTATCTTCAATATTTTTTTCTTCTTCTACTTTAAACTTTTTGAAGGGATCTAATGATGGTTGAATAATTCCTACAGTTAAGCCTTCATCTGATTTTTCAAACTGAGTATTACTTTGTGGGAAAAAAATTAAAGTGCACAAAATTGATAAAATCAAATAGATTTTTTTCTTAAAGATAAAAGAGAAGGCTATAAATCCAGATAAAAAATAAATAATAAATGAAGCTCCATAAACACCAATAATCGGTATAGAAGGTTGTGCTAATGTATCAATAAAAACTAAGCCAGGTAAAAGCCACGGAAAGCCACCCAAAAATGTGAACCTTAATAATTCCAAAATTGTTAATAAACTGACAAACAGTAGACTTAACATGAAAATATTCTTAGAGGGTTGTAAAAATTTAAGAAGTGAAATAGGGGCGATGAATATCATTGATAGTAAAATTCCCATAAGTAATATTAATAGAATAGATACAGTAATATGTGTATTTCCATAATAGTAAATACTTACTATTAGCCATCCCGTTCCACCTATCCAATAACCAAAACCCCAGACAAGTGATCTTTTGAAAGCGTCAAAAAAATTAATGGAGCTTGCTACAGAGTATATAAGGATGGTGAGGCTTAAAATTATTGCCGGCTTTATATTAAAAGGACTAAAAGCAAAAGTGGAAAGTGCTCCAATTAATCCTAAAAATAAATAATTTATAGAAGGGTATTTATTTAGTTGTTTTAATGGTGATACCAATTTTTTTTATTTTTCTTTTATCAGCAGCTGTGACAGCTAAAATCATATTATCAAATTCAATTTTATCGCCAACCTTTGGTAAGAATCCCAATTTGTTTATGAATAAACCAGCTAAAGTCTCTGCATCAATGCCATTAAAACTCTTTTTAAATTTTTCCTCAAATTCTGAAAGCTCAAGAGTAGCATTTGCAATATACTCATTTTCGCTGACCTGAATCAAGTCCTCATCTTCTGAATCATGCTCATCTTCAATTTCACCCACTAGTTCTTCTAGAATATCTTCGATTGTAACAAGTCCAGAAATTGTTCCATATTCATCTATAACGATAGCCATATGAGATCTATCTTTTTTAAATTCTTCAAGGAGTGAGTCAGCCTTTTTTGATTCTGGCACTACCTTAATTTCTCTAATCAAAGAAAGAATATTGAGGTCTTTTAAATCTTTATTAATTATTGGGAGTAAGTCCTTTGCAAGCAAGATTCCTTGAACTTCGTTTTTTGCAGGACCCAAAACAGGATATCTTGAGTGACCAGAATCAATAATACGGGAGATCATATCTAGGGGTTCTTCATCAGGAGCTAATATAACCATTTCAACCCTTGGAACCATTATCTCTTTGACAGTTGTATCCCCAAGCCTGATAGCTCTCTCAGCTATAAACTGTGCTTCTTTGTCTATCAATCTTGCGCTTAGAGCGTCTTCTAGCAAAACAGAGACATCATCTAGACTAGATGGCTTAATTGTAAAGAAGCGCTTTATTTTATTTAAGAAACTCGATGGAGGTTGATCTTGGTCAGTATCTTGGTTGGTCATAATTTATATGGATTAGCTATTTTAAAATTTTCCAAATATTTGATTTCTTGAGCCTCCATAGTATTTGCTTCTTTATCTTGGTTATGATCAAACCCTAATAAATGAAGAATTCCATGGGCCAATAAGTGCATCATATGATCCTCTAGATCTCTATTCAAGTTCTCTGACTCAGTTTTTATATATGGGATACTCATAGCAATATCTCCAAGCTCACCAGAAATTTCTTGTATTTCTTTACTTGCTGGAAAAGATAAAACATTTGTATCAAGATTTTTATTTCTAAAATTCTGATTAAGCTTTGTCATTTCACTACTAGAAACAAACTTAAGGTTTATATTGAAATTATGTTTTCTTTGATCAGATAAAACATGTTCAGCCATCAAATTTAATTTCTCCTCCAAATCAGCAGAAAAGTCATTAAATTTATGGTTGAAAATATTTAATCTCAATTTTTTTGTTGATCAAATTTATGGTATGCATCGACAATCTTTCTAACCAATGGATGTCTTACAACGTCTCTCGAATTAAAAGTTGTAAATCCGATGTCCTCTAACCCATCTAAAACTTTTATAACATTAGAAAGTCCAGATTCAATATTTTTTGGCAGATCAATCTGAGTCATATCTCCATTAATTACTGCATATGAACCGAAACCCATTCTTGTTAAAAACATTTTCATCTGGTCAACGGATGTATTTTGACTTTCATCCATAATTATAAATGCGTTATTTAGAGTTCTTCCTCTAAGATATGCTAGTGGAGCAACCTCAAGGATCTCTTTTTCAAGAAGTCTTGCAGCCTGCTCGAAGCCAAGCATTTCATATAAAGCATCATAAAGAGGTCTTAAATAAGGATCTACTTTTTGAGATAGATCTCCTGGTAAAAATCCTAGCTTTTCACCAGCTTCAACCGCTGGGCGAATAAGTATAATTTTTTTTACGTCTTCATTGACAAGCATCTCGACTGCCTTAGCGACTGCTAAGTATGTTTTTCCAGTGCCTGCTGGACCAACTCCAAAGTTGACCTCATATTCACTCATGTTAGATATGTAATTATTTTGATTATTACCCCGTGGTTTAATGATTTTTTTTGGTGTTTTAATGATTTGCTCTATCAAGTCTTCAGATGTGGTATCTGGATTTATACCTTCGTTTTTATTAATCACCATGTGTATTTGCTCCTTGGAAAGCTCACTGCCATTTGATGTCGACTCATATAGATCTTTGATTGCATTTGAAGCTCTTCTAGTATTTTCTTTATCTCCTGAAATACTAATCTTATTGCCATTTTGGAATATTTTAACCTTAAAAATCTTTTCAACTATTTTAAGATTTTCATTCAATTCACCAACAAATCTAATTAAGACATCGGCATCATTTGGATTTAGTTCTAAACTGGCAGAAGTCGATTCTTTTGACATTAATGTTCGAGGTTGCCTCTAAGGCTATTAGTTAAAGCTTCTTGTATTTGGATATTTGCAAAGTGGCCCACCAAATCTAATTGATTTGATTGGAAATTTACAATTCTATTACAAATAGTTCTTCCCTGGAGTTGGCCAGGATCTCTCCTAGATTGACCATAAATTAAACATCTCTGAGAGGTGCCCACTTTTTTACGACTATAACCGAAGGATAATTGATTAAGCCTTGATTGCAATATATTTAAACGTTCTTTTTTTTCTTCTGGCGATACATCGTCTGGCATTTCGGATGCTGTGGTATTTGGCCTAGGACTATAAATAAAACTATATGACTCATCAAATTTTACTTCATTGATAATATTCATCGTATGTTGAAAATCTTCGTTGGTTTCACCTGGAAATCCAACGATGAAATCGGATGAAAAACTCATATCTGGTCTTATAATTCTAATTTTTTCAATCAGCGATAAGTACTTATCTGCGTTATATCGTCTTCTCATTAATTTTAAGATTTTATCAGAGCCGCTTTGAACAGGTAAATGAACATGACTAACCAATTCAGGCACCCTATCATACACTTCGACAAGGTCATCCTTGAATTCATGTGGGTGACTTGTGGTAAAACGAATTCTTTCAATATTCTCAATTTTTGAAGCTAATTCAATTAAAACAGCCAAAGATGACTTCTCCCCTTTGAAGGTTCCTTTAAAGTTATTAACATTTTGTCCCAAAAAATTAATTTCTCTTGTTCCTTTATCAGCCAAAACAGATACTTCATTTAAAATATCTTCAATGGTTCTTGAAACTTCATGACCTCTAGTTTTTGGAACTACGCAAAATGAACAATACTTGTTACAACCCTCTGCAATGGAAACGAAGGCTGATGGTTCTCCTTTGCCTTTAACTGGTAAATGATTGAATTTTTCTAATTTTGGGAAGGAGATGTCTATCTGATTAAGGTTCGTTTTTTTCTTTTCTTTATAGAGGTCGGGTAGTTTATGCAAAGTCTGTGGGCCAAATACTATATCTACAGCTGGTGCTCTATTAATAATTTCTTTTCCCTCTTGAGAAGCAACACAACCGCCAATAGCAATTTTTAAATCAGGCTTGTCTTCCTTTATCTTTCTCCATCTTCCAATCTGATGAAAAACTTTTTCTTGAGCTTTTTCTCTTATAGAACATGTATTTAATATTAATAAATCAGCCTCATCTTCATTTTTTAC
>MDTA01041412.1_pt1 | contig 10296 bp, 15 predicted proteins | sample 811151 | NCBI WGS metagenome assembly MDTA01 (sample SAMN05326648, study PRJNA326480) | marine metagenome | isolation source: seawater | place: Indian Ocean: South | collected 2010 | reverse complement strand
CTGACACCACCCCCCCTATTCCTGTTTCCCAGGTTGCGGTTGTTGCCGTTTCCCAGGTTGCGGTTGCGGTTGTTGCTGTTTCCCAGGTTGCGGTTGCCGTTTCCCAGGTTGCGGTTGTTGGCGCGGCTCGTGTTCGTGTTCCCGTTTCCATTTCCCAGGTTGCGGTTGCCGTTTCCCGCGTTGCGGGTCGTGTTGCTGTTTCCCACGTTGCGGTTGCGGTTCGCGTTGTTTTCGAGGTTCTTCTTCTTCACCGCCGTGTTGGTCGAGTTATTACTCGGGGTGGTGAACCTCTTGATCACACCGCTGAAAAACCCCTTGTTCTCCGCGACGGCCTTGGCGGCGAGGATACGTTTCTTGGTGATCTTCACCGGCTCGGCCACTTTCAGTTTCCTCAACCTCGTCTTGACGGCCTCGACCAAATCGGTCTTGGACCTGTCGTCGACTTTCAAGTCTAATTTGCGCGCGATACGCTGGATCCTGGGAAGCGTCGTGTCCTCGTCGAAGAGACGTTCGAAATCCCTCGCCGTCAGGGGGCTCTTTCTGTCGGTCAGGTACTTTCGCGACCGGTTGAGCAACATCGGCGGCAGGGGTAACCGGCCAGCCTGAATATTTTTGCGCACTGCACATATCTGTTCCCTTGTCAGTCTAAGGTTCTTTCCGGTGTTGAGCTTCACCTGCTCCCGGAGACCGTTGATGTCCGCGTCCGGATCGCAGGCATCCATATACTATAAACTGACAAAAAAATGTATCACGGCGAGTATCCCATGTAATATAATTTAATCTTATCTTCGTAACTCATGGTAAAATCGTATATGTTTACGTCTTCTATTTTAATGTCTATCTCCTCTATCGGCCTGTCGTAGCGCACCCGGTTCGATAACGCGGACCGCACGAGCGTCTCCACGAACTCCTTCGGCGTTTCGATATCTTCCTGATAAATCCTGTTTGTGGTTATTTTCATGCACGTAACCTCGTGCGGCTTCTTATCCAGGAACGGGGTCAGCGGGTATTCCTCCTTGGTCCCGCCGTCGACGTACGTGTTCCCCATGTACTTCCCGCACGAGAATATGAACGGCACCGCCATGGACATGCACACGGCGTCGATCACGTGCATGTCGGGATGCGTGTCCTTCGAGAAGTACACCGTCTCCGAAGAGTTGAGACAGAACGCGGAGACGTAAATTTTCATCTCGAGCTCGGCGAACGTGGGATCCGAGCCGCAGATCTCGACCAACTTCTTGCGTATGGGCTGCACGTCCACGAACCCGAACTTGGTGAAGAACGAGCTCAACTTGATTTTGAAAAAGTTGGCGATGTTGACGGAGAGTGCGGTCTCGAATATCTCGTCGACCGACATCCCGACAGCCAGAAACAGGGCCAGGATCGATCCCGCCGACGAACCGGAGATCTCCTCGACGCCCGCGAGGTCGGATTCCATCGCCTTGAGACCTCCGATCAGGGAAAATATTCCCATGCACGCCGGTCCCAACACGAGATATTTCATCTTCCTCTTACCTAGTAATACTGAGGAAATTGACGTCGCAAAAGCGCAAAGACGATCGCGTAGACGATGGAGTGGGTGAGCGCCGCGGTCACGCTCGTCTGACCGCTCTGGAGGACACCCTTGCTTCCGGGGGGTAAAGTAAGGAGAAGACCGGGGGAGAGGACCAGGAACAGAGACGTGCTGACGAGGAGATCGGTCTTGGTCAGGACCAGGCCCATGGCCTTGGCGATCAGACTGTACACCACGAAGAACACGAGCGCGTGGAAGAACACGGCGTGCGGGTTGGTCTTTTGGTTTGTGAACGAAAGCTTTTCCCCGTTGGTCGTGATCAGGACCCCGGGGCTGAGCGTTAAAAAAAGGGCGGCTGGAATGGCGACGCGCTGAGCGGTAAGGTTCGGCAACATTTAGTATATATTCATATAATTTTTACACAGGTTTAGAAAACTGTTAAACGTCGCCCCTCGCATCATCTTTTCGTGCAGGCGGTTATCGTTTACCGTCTGTCTGATCTTCCTCCACACGTGCGCGAGTCTCTCCTCGAGCCACGTCGTCTGTTCCTGGTACTCCCACGTCACCTTCGGTATCGTGTCGTGCTCCACGCGACAAAATTCCACGAAATCGACGAACCGGCCTGAGTGTGAAATGCCTGCGTCGTAGAGAAGGAGTTGAATGGTGTTCCACATTCGAGTGAGTTCATCTGAATATTCGACTTCCCAATCTTCGATATTCAGAGGAGCGTCTTCGCGTGCGTCATCGTCGTCGCTGGCGTCGGGGTCGAAGCCGGTGCTAGCCTCCCACACGTACTGACTCCACACCATTGTTTATACATCTTTTTGTGGCTTCTCTTTTATACCCGTGAGAGAGATGCTGGTCGTCTCTTTGGTCTGCAGGTTGTCCTTGATGGCGTTCAGGGCACCCTCCACCTTGGCCTCGTCGCCGGAGAAGAAGGAAAGGAGACCGGCGGAGATGGCCTCCTTGTTCATGCTGCCCTTTCTGACGGACTTGCGGATACTGATTTTACCTTTCCTTAGGTTGATGGTATCAATGCCCTGATCGACCATGGCTTTCTTCACGCGCTCCTTGAGCCGCTTTTCTTCCTGGTTTAGGATCTTGATATCAGATTTTGCATCGGAAAGTTGTTTGGTGAGTTCCACCAGCTTCGAGACCGTGTCGGAGAGATCGGATGATACGTTCGTCATTATTTTGAATACTACGACACCCTAATCTTTAAGCTTACGCGCAGAGACCGCGCTGCATGAGGTCGGGAACGATGGTCGAGTTGTTCCACACGTAGGGTTCCTTAGGGTTCGGGGGATCCTTGCGAATCTGCTGGTTGGCGTTACGGAGCGCGCCGCCGACAGTCTCGGGGAAACCGATCTGGGCACGGGGGTCGAGGAAATTTTGTCCGGCGAGGACGTCCTCTGGAGCGAACTGACCGAAGTCCTCCTCGGAGGCGATCTCGCGGGGGAGGAGGGAGGACGCGAGGCCGGTGCCCTGGCTCATGCCGGCGGAGGGACCCACGGCGGGGCCGACGGAGGGACCGACCGAGGTGTACTCACGCTCGGTGATGGTGTAAGAGGACTTGGAGTTGAGGTTGCAAAGAAGGAAGACGAGTGCGGCCACCGCGACCAACATCATAATCGATTGGTTACGACCCTTGAACATCTTTTATAGTATATTAACAAAAAAATAATTTACTGGTCGACAAATGCGTATTCGTCTGGGTAAGTGTCGAGCACCGGCTCGGGATGGAGCCTGACCTGGACGACATTCCACGTCGCCGCGAAATTTTTCTTCGCGAACCAGATGCCGGAGAATTCGAGGATGACGTCGCACGACCTGTCCTTCTGGAGAGAGTCGATGTCGACGGCCTGCTGCTGGCTGTCGAAAATCTTGGTCGCGCCGATGCGCTCGCACTCGATGAGGAGGTCGCCCGTCGCGCTGGGGGTGTACGCTCCCCTGACGACAGATTCGGGGAGTTCCTTGCCGAACCACTCCGCGGAGTGCTCGAGCGCGGCGTCGACGTTCTGCGCGTCGATCGCGCTCACCTTGTCGGCGGCGGTCTCGGAGACGAGGTCGAAGACGATCTCTTCGTCACTGACATCGACGACCTTGACGCCGTTGAGCTGGAGCAGCACCTTTCGCTTGTTGTCGCCTCGGGCCTTGACGAAACGAAGGCCGTCGTCGTTCTTGCTGATAGTATCGAAGATCATCTTATGGTGTATCCGCGTTTCATCTTTTTAAGCCAACGAAGGGAATGGCGGCAGCCCTATTCAAGATCGCGTCCGACACCCACTTGTTTCTCCTGGGTTTGTGACCGTACAGCGTTCTGCTCACGTTGATTTTCTTCGGCAACTTTTTCGCCTTCTTCGGCCTGAGGTTGGCCTCGTTCTTCACGTACGAGTCGTCGGTCACGTTTTTCCACCTCAGGGTTTTCAGATCAAACTCCTTGTTTCCTGAAGACCTACGGTACCCCCTGACCTTGACGTCGCTCGACATCGTCTTGAGACCGTGCACGTAATGTCTCGAAAGCCGCCCCTTAGACGGCGCCGTCGTGTACTTTTCGTACTTGTACGGGTTGATTTTCGCAGCCTTGCGCATGGACACGCGACCGTCCTTCTTCGTCGCCGGTCGTCTCCTGACGATTTTTTTGCGGACGCGTTTGAAGATGGCCTCGATCGAATCGTCTTTCTTCACGCCCCTGACGAAGAGCTTCGAGAGCTTCAACAGGCGCTGTCGGTCCTTCTCCTTCTTCTCCGGCCGCAATTTCAATTTGTGCATGAGGTAAATGTCTTCGACGAGAAACTCCTTGCTGGCGATGAAAAGTTTCCTGTCGGTGACCGTCTTGCCGGTCGTGAGGTTCCGATACTTGACGCCCCTGTGACGCGAGAGGACCACCTCGTAGCCGAATTCCTTGGGTCGCATGAAAGGAATGTCCAGTATCCCGCCAATCCTGGTGCTCTCGACCCTGCCCGTCTTGGTGGAGAGGTACTTGACCCGGTTCAGGTCCAGCGCGAAGAGCTCCACGTCTATGAACACGTCACCCGCGCTCGTTTTATAGTCCTTCCTGATCTTCCTCTTCTTGATCATGTGGAACCGCCTCGTCACCCACGGCCCCCTGGGTTCGAACCCTATGCCCAGGAACTTGAAGATCTTGGCGTGCTTGCGCCGCACGGCCTGGATCCTTCGCTTGACTTGAGTATCCAGCCTCTTGGCGACCTCACCGATCTTGTCCCATATGATGAGTTTCGTCCCTTGGAGTTTGCCGAAAAACTTGGGACTCACCGACATGCGGGGTACGAACTTCGCGTCTATGTCGCTCGTGACCACCCTGTCGGCTTTGCACGTGTACATGTTGAAAGCCTCGCCGCCGGAGATGACGAGATCGCCGCTCGTCGCCATGTGACTCGAGATCTCGCCGACGGCTTTTAGGATGATGTCTCTGATCGAATCGGTGACGAGGACGTACATGAACTTTTCGTACGTCTGAGACGCGTGCTTCGACTTGACCCGGGCCCTGAACTTCCCCTGTAGACCCTTATCGAAGTACTCCCTCAACTTCGCGTCCCTGAAGAACAGGTGTTCGTGCATGAACTTATCCCTGGTGGACTTGCAGTAGATGACCTCGTCCATTATTATATTGGGATATAATAATATGGCGTGCAACGTGATCGACGAGTGCAGGTGTTACCAGCTGAGAGGTAACCCCAACCAGTTCTGCGCCGTGCGGAGAGGCGAGCGGGTGTTGAGGTGTCCAGAGGACTGCTGCGCCGGTGGGTGCGTCAGCGACGGCTCGCGACAGCCGTTTCGGTACATCGACATCCCGGACATGATCGACACGGAGCCGCTAAAGACGATGGACCGCGGCAAGGCTTTTAACTACATCTTACAGGCGTTCATATGCCTGTGTGTCGTGCTTATTTTAGACTTAAAGATTAGGGGTCTAAGAAAGGTATAAGATGTCCCTCGAAACCATCCAGACCGAGCTCTCTGCCCTCCGTATCGATGTCAAGAACCTCGCCAAATTGGTTCGCAAGATCAGGAGCACCCAGGAAGACCCCGACGGCGAAAAGGCGAAGAAGCGCGCCGAGAACAACGGCTTCAACCGCAAGCAGGAGATCACCCCCGCGCTCCGGGAATTCCTCGGCCTCGCCGACGGCGAACTCGTCTCCCGATCTGAGGTGACGAAGAGCGTCAACAAGTACATCACCGACAAGGGCCTCAAGCACCCGGAGAACGGTCGCCAGATCGTCCTGGACGCGAAGCTCAAGGAGCTCCTCGCACCCCCCGAGGGTGTGCAGGTGACCTACCTGAACCTCCAGAAGTTCCTTTCGCCTCACTACGTGAAGAAGTAGGGCTTAAAAAAATAACGTTACTTATTATTAATACGAAATGATCGATAAAGCTCAAGTCGAGCAGGTTGTTGGTACAAAGATTAAGAACCTTTCCTTGTACCAAAAAGCCTTCACTCACAAGTCTGCACTGAAAGAACATGAACACCTCACCGAATCGTTTGAAACCCTCGAGTTCATCGGCGATTCGGTGCTGGGATTCGTCATCACCAAGTACCTGTTCGATCGGTACGAAAACAAACAGGAAGGGTTCCTCACGAAGGCGCGTACCAAGCTCGTTCGTGGCGAAACACTCGCGCACATCGCCAACCACCTAGGCCTGAGCCAGTGGGTCGTCATGGACGAGAAGGGCATGCGTAATAATTGGAACACGAATGTGAAGATATTGGAGGATGTATTCGAGGCCCTCGTGGGTGCCATCTACATGGACATCGGGTTGATCCATGCCAAGGAATTTATCCTGAGGCTGTACCAGGATCCGAAGGTGATCGACATGGGGACGATCATGATCGACGATAACTACAAGGACCATCTCATGCGGCACTGTCAGGTCAACAACTGGGAATTGCCCGATTACAGGGTCGCCGGGCACCATGAGGGGACTTTCTACATAGACATCTACGTCCAGGGTGTGTTTTTCGCTCGGGGTGTGGCGCGGTCGAAAAAGCAAGCCGAGCAGAACGCCGCGCGAAATTACTTTCAGGCGTTGAGCACGTACAACATTTTAACTAAAAACGAGTTTAGTTAGCTTAAAAGGTAGCGTGCACGACTATGTAAGAAACATGCATCCCAACGTCAAGGCGCTGATCGAGCGCGAATACGCCGCGCAAAAATCCGAAGAATGGCTCGCGCTTCGCGGTCAGATGCTGACCGCGTCGGACGCGGCGACCGCCATAGGTAAGAACCCGTACCAGACGCCGCACGATCTCCTCTTGAAAAAATGCGGCCTCGGCGAAAAGTTCACCGGCAACGCCGCGACGAAACACGGCGAGAAGTACGAGGACGAAGCCAGGATCCTATACGAGCAACGGCACGGCGAGGTCGTCCACGAGATTGGCTTGGTCCCTCACCCCGTCCACACCTGGTTGGGCGGCTCACCCGACGGCGTCTCCGAGAGCGGCAAGCTCGTGGAAATCAAGTGCCCGCCGCAACGGAAGATCGTGCCGGGAGAGGTGCCGGAACACTATATGCCTCAGCTACAACTCTGCATGGAGATCCTTGATCTCGAGGAATGTGACTTCATCCAATACAAGCCCGCCGAAACGAATTGGCCTCTCCCGGAAGAATTCGACGTGGTAAACGTGAAAAGGGATCGCGCGTGGTTCGAGAAATACCGGCCGATCATGCGGATATTATGGGACCAGGTATTATATTACCGTGACCGTATAGATGAATTGAAAATTTTGGACGAACAAATGAAACCTAAGCGAGCTCCTAGGAAGAGAAAAGAGAAGCCTCCGGTCACGTGCGAAATCGTCGAATTACCCGGCGAGGATCCGTACGAAGATGACTGACGACGATTATAAATTAGCGATTGCCGAATTAAATGGAAGATTATTCGTACCGTATCAAAGAGAGGGCGTTCAATGGCTCCTGAAGAAGGAACGCCACCTCAACGGCCCGAAAGGGGGATTCCTGTGCGACGAGATGGGTTTGGGGAAGACGGTCCAACTGATCGCCATGATGCTCGGTAACCCGAAAAAGCGGAGTTTACTCATCGTGCCGAAATCCTTAATCGCGCAGTGGGTCCAGGAAATCGGCAAGTTCGCGCCCGGTCTCGCCGTCCGCGTCTTCGACGGCCCCAAGCGCGAACTCGACGACGCGCTCCTCTGCAACCCCGAAGCCCGATCCGTGACGATCGCGCCGTATTCCGTGCTCAGCGCGAAGGGTCGCAAACCGGAAGCGAAAACGCCGCTTCACAATCCCAGGTGGGACCGAATCATCCTCGACGAGGCGCACGAGATCAGGAACAAGCGGTCAAAAATTTTCAAAAACGTGTGCACGCTGAAGACGGAAGTTCGGTGGATCGTCACGGGAACCCCCGTGTTTAACTCGATGGAGGATTTCGTGTCGCTCTGCATGTTTCTCGGTCTCGATCGGCAACACGTCCTCGATAAACCCCGCGATGTCAAGGACGAGTACATACTGAGAAGGACCAAGGAAGATCTCGCCGCGATAAACGAGCGGCTCCGGCTTCCGCCGTGTACGTTTGAAAACGTGGAACTCGACATGTACGACGATGAAAAATCCCTCTACGAGTTCGTGTTCCGGGACGCGCAGCAAACCATTCGGGAAGCCTTCAGGGAAAGCTCCTCGAGCTACAAGAACATGGTCATCGTGGAGTGTTTACTCAGAGCGAGGCAGGCGATGGTCTGGCCGCAGATGTACTACGACGGCGTCGCCCGCAAAAACGGCGTCGAGCCCGAGAAGTTCACCGGTCGATCCAATAAGATGGAGACCCTTTTCGGCTTTTTGGAAGAGCACCCGCAGGAAAAGGCGTTGATCTTCTGTCAATTCATGGGTGAGATGAATCACCTGGAAACGATCTTCACGGCCATTTACGAGGAGTACGGGCGCAAAATTTTCAGGATCGACGGGTCGGTATCGAAGGAGGCGCGCGTCCAGCGAATCGAGGCGTTCAAATCTTCACCGCCGGGATCGATATTTCTGATGCAGATTCGGTGCGGCGGTCAGGGTCTGAATCTCCAGGAGGCGACGCGAATTTACATCACCGCGCCCGCGTGGAACCCGGCGACAGAACTCCAGGCGATCGGCCGAAGTCACCGAACCGGTCAGACCCGAGCCGTCCACGTGAAAAAACTGATCTATAAGGAATGCCCGAGGTTTATCAGCGTGGAGCAGGAGATGATGGCACTGCAGGGGCACAAATCGGTGGTGTGCTCGGAGGTTTTGAACGACGAGAGGATCAAGAACCAAATCCCGACCGGTGACAGGAGAGTGAAGAAGATTTCAATCCTCGACATCAAAAAATTTTCCGCGCCTAATGTAAATATACAATGACTTTTGCTAAAACTGTCGGTACCCGCGCTGAAGTTTTCCACGGCACCGCCGAAAAGACCGGTTACGGTAAGGGTGCCCTCAAGAAGAAGGATCTCTTCAAGGGTCGCAAGGACGGCCGGATCAAGTCCAGGAAGGTTTCCAAGGCGACCAAGAAGTCCCTCAAGGACAAGGATCACGGTTTCAGGGCCTACCGCCTCGCGGCGAAGAAGACGAAGGGCGGCCCCTTCACCCTCATGGTGTGAGCGTGAAAAAATTTCAGAGGTAATAGTAAGGAACAATGTCGCTCGCGAAATGGCAGGACTCTGTTAAAATCGCCAAGGTCAGGCTGGGCCTGGACCCGAAAAAGTTCATCAAAATTAAAGGCAAGCTTCTCAAGGAGGCTCAGAAGGTATACTCTTTCCTCCTGTTAAAACAATCGTCTAAATAACAAACTGGAAACCTTTCAAGTTCTGCGGCTCGTAGACGACGAGCTGGTTCAGTTTCCAGGTCAACCCGAACTTTCTGTTCAAGAAATACACGCTGTTGAGCTCGACCATCGCGTGACCGCTGTTTCTTGCATAGAGACCGCTTTTAACCTCGTCGCGAATGGGGTTCCTGTCCGCGTCGAACACGGCCGCCTTGATCATTTCGTCGACCGTGGTATCCACCTTCACTCGAAACTTCGGCTCGCGATCGGGCGCCTCCTTGACGTTCGAGTTAAACATGGGAAGGAGCTCTTCCTTGGTCATGGGTTTCCCGAAGATCGCCTGACTCTGTTCGACCACGGCGTCGACGACCTTATCCTCGAGCGCTCGAAGAGAATCGTAATACTTCTTCATGTAACTGTCCTCCTCGTCGTAGCCCTTGATGGCGAAATCGATGTTGTACTTGGTCGGGCCGATCTCGGGGACGAATCCGGACACGCCGAAGGGCATGTACATGCGGGGGAATTGGACCCGCATGGGCGTGCCCTGTTTGGTCGACAAGACGATGCGTCTGTTGTTGTACGCGTTGATCTGGAGGTTCTCGAGCGCCTTATCCATCGTTTCTGTTTACTCATGTCACGTTCCAAAACTTTAAGCAGAACACGCCACGCAGGAATCCGGCTCTAAGCTGAACTGGATCGGCCGCGCTTTCGCTTTCGAGCGTAGGTAATACATGCCCGTCTTGAGACCAGCCTTCCAGGCGTACATGTGCATGCTCGACAGTTTCGAAAGCGTGGGACTTTCCATGAAGAGGTTCATGGACATGGACTGATCGATGAAGCGACCTCGGTCGGCTGCCATGTCGATGACACACTTCTGACTGATTTCCCATACGGTTTTGTATAACTTCTTGATGTCCTCGGGGATATCTACGATGTTTTGGACGGATCCACCCGCCTTGACCATGAGATCCTTCATCTCCTTCGACCACAGTCCCCTTTCTTTTAGGGCGTTG
>MDTA01214375.1_pt1 | contig 10297 bp, 12 predicted proteins | sample 811151 | NCBI WGS metagenome assembly MDTA01 (sample SAMN05326648, study PRJNA326480) | marine metagenome | isolation source: seawater | place: Indian Ocean: South | collected 2010 | reverse complement strand
CCCTAAATCATCAATAATTGCTAATGCGGTTAGGAAAACTTTTAAGGATACTGGAACTCTTTTTCCTAATAGAGAGAGCACACCTAAAGAAAAAGCTATATCAGTGGCTGATGGTATTGCCCAACCATTTATAGTTGTTGGATCTTTGTAATTTATTACAACATAAATTAATGCAGGAATTACCATTCCACCTACAGCACCAATTATTGGTAATAAAGCCTGTTTGGGATTTGATAATTCACCCTGTATAAATTCTCTTTTAATTTCTAATGAAACTAAAAAAAAGAATACAGCCATTAAGACGTCATTGATCCAGTGTAAAACACTAAGTTTTATTCCAAAATTTTTAAATCCTAAATGAAGATAGGTATTTAAAATCTTGTTATAAATTAAGCTAAAATCGGAATTGCTGACAAATAGAGCAACAATAGCAGCTAATAAAAGAACTAGGCCAGATGCTGCTTCTAATTTAAAAAACCACTTAAATGGCTTAGAAATATATTGTATCATTCGAGTTATCTTTATGAAATTAGATGTTTCTCTTTATATACCTGTATACAACGGCGAGTCCACAATTGAAAGTGTTTTAAAAAGTGTTTTTGAACTAGATCCAGGGCCAGATGAAATTATAGTTATTAATGATGGATCAACAGACAACACGTCTAATATACTTAAAAATTACGAGAAAAATATTACCGTAATTAATAACAAAAAAAATATGGGGCTTGCCTTCTCAAGAAATGTAGGTCTTTCTAAATCAAAAAATGAAAATGTCGCATCTATCGACTCTGATGTCGAAGTGTCTAAAAATTGGTTAAAGCATCTTAACGATGTAAAAAATAATTTCAAAAGCGCTATATCTGGTTCAATGCTAATAGAAAAATACAAAGATAAAAATATATATAATCTATGGCGACATTTTTATGCTACACAAAATTCATACGGCCAAATTGATATTGAAAATATAAATAGACCATTATCAGGATCAAATACATTGTTATCTAAATCTGCTTGGAAAAAAGTTGGAGGTTATGAGATACAATATAGAACAAATGGCGAGGACTCTAATTTTTGCCAGAAATTGCTGAGTAACAATTTTAAAATTTCATACAGCTCAAAAGCTAGATGTTACCATTTAAGAAATGATAATCTAAAAAGTTTAGCCGATGCATCCAGGAGAGGCTATATTTATGGAGCAGGACTAAAAAAACCAACTATTATGAGATTTATTCAAAGGTCTATTAGGCATTTTAAAGGGTTTTTAAGAAATTCTTTTAACGATTTAAAAAATCTAAGATTTAAATTAATTTTAGTTGGTTTTGCAATTTTTGCTAATCATGTTGCTAAAGAATTTGTTGGGTTAATTAAAAATAAATCAGATCATGTATAAAATAATATCTTATAAATTTTACTGAAAATTAAATTGTATTTTGTTTATCTTATTATATCTAGTAAAAATAATCGTATTAAATCATACGTTGGATATACAAATAATTTAACTAAAAGAATAATTGATCATAGTAGGGGTAGGGGGGCAAAAAGCACTAGAGGAAGAAAGTGGAAGTTAATTTATAAGAAAAAATTTCAAAATAAGTCAAAAGCAATGAAATATGAATACTATTTAAAAAAGAATTACAGATTAAGAAATGAAATTAAGAAAAAATATATCTAAGAGACGCGTTGTAATTTTAAAAAATGATGCAGTTGGAGATCTTGTTCATAGTTTAAAAGCTATAAACAATTTAATTAATGACAATGAAATTGAAAAAATAACAATTTTTTTATCAAATTTAAGTAAAAATTTCTCTTTTTTAATTAAAAGCAGAAAAGTTGAGGTAAAAATTTTGAATTATAATCTAAAAGTATTTGAGAAATTAAAATTGTTTTTTTATTTTTTAAATAATGAAATTGATGAAGTTTATATTTTATCACCTAAAAATTTCTATTATTATCTTCCACTTATTTTTTTTAGAACTAAGTTTAATGCTATTTGTGTTAACAATATTAATAATTATAAAAGACCATCTTCGTTTTTAAGGGGTTTTTTAAATAATTATGAAATTAATGACAGATCAGCTATTTTTAAAAGAAAACCAACATCGGAAATACAAAATAACTTAGTTCAAAAAAGAAATATTCCTGAAAATATAGAAATAAATTTTCCTTTACCTAGTAAAAAATTAAACAAGTATCTCCCTAAAAACTATTTCTATTTTCACTTAAACAAAAAAAGATTAAATGCCTTAGGTTGGAGAATAAATGATCTTAAAATTCTTTTTAACGAGCTTCTTAAAAATTGTGATTATTTAGTCATAACCAAAGATATTGAAATAGATGAAAATACAAAAATCCTGAAAGATAATTTTACTACAATAGATTTAAAAAATGAAAATTATATTGATAAAAAAACTAAAATATTATTTATAGAAAATATTCAAGGTATTGACTTATATAATTTAATAAGGTTTTCCAAAAAAATCATATGTTTCCATGGAATGATGACAAATTTAGCATCTATTGAGAAAAAAAAGGTATTAGATTTATGGTACTGTAGAAACAGAAATTGGGAGGATTATAGAAATTCAAGAAATTCTTTTTATGAATTTAAACCTAAATATGAGGGATATGATTTTATTATTCCAAGTAAAAGTATAGAAAAAACTATCAGAAAGATGAAATTTTCATTCAAAAATGAAAAATAAATTAATTATAAGAATGTCTAATGATTTAGGAAATCAAATGTTCATGTATGCATTTGCTTACTCCTTTTCAAGAAAAATTAATAGGGAACTTCTGATTGATAACGAAACAGCATATAATTTAAAAAAAAATAAAAAAAAATTTAAATTAGATATTTTTAATTATTCCTCAAAATTAGCTCCTAATGAGCTTAAATTCTTAGGTTTTAATGGGTACATTAAGAGAAAATATTTAATGTTAATTGACAAATTTAAAGCTAATAAATCGTTTTATATTGAAAAAAAATCATTAAACAAAACAACTTTTTATAACAATGATTACTTGTTGGGAAATTACCATAATAATCTATTTATAGAGGGTCATTTCGAAACAGATAAATATTTCAATGATTGTGTTAATGAAATTAAGCACGAATTCTTATTTAAAGATATAGATAAATTTAAAAGTGATCCTCTTTATAGACGTATACAGAGCTCTGAATCTGTGTGTATATGTATTAGACAACACCGTTTTTCAGAAAGATTTAGAAATATATCAAACATAGATCATAAAGATTCAAAAATTTTTATGGAAGATCAAATAAAATATATAAAAAGGGCTATAAATGTTTTGAAATCTAAAATAAATAATCCTGAATTTTATTTGTGGTCTAATGATTTGAATAATCTTGATCAGCATTTTCCATTTGATACATATCACCCTGTTAATAAAACAAATATTGGGCTTGAACTTTTTTTAATGACACAAGCTAAACATTTTATTGTTATTCCTTCTACTTATAATTGGTGGGGGGCATGGTTATCTAACGCTAAAAATAAAACAATTATTAGACCATCTGAGAGAGTTTTTACAAATTTTGAAGTTAATAATAAAGACTTTTGGCCAACTTCTTGGTTAAAGGTTTAATTTTCTTTTATTGGCACAAAAAAGTAATTATTTTCAATATTTAAATTTTTTAGATTTATAGTTTTTTCCAAAATATTATTTTTCACGAAGTACGATTCATAACCTAGATTATTTATAAGTTTAATTGTTTCGTCAGTTGGATTTCCGCTATGTCTTTCCTCAATTTCTACCATGATAATAGGTTTATTTTTTTTTATTATATTTAACGAACCATTTATCACTTCTCTCTCATGACCTTCCACATCAATTTTAATAAACGAGATAGATTCATTAATTAATTTATCGTCAAGCTTAACCTTTTTAACTAAAAATTTATTGTATTGATCTATTTTATTACTCTTATGCACTGTAGCACAGCCTAGTTTATACAGCTCTTCGTAATTATTTTTAAATAAGGATTTGTTTCGGTTTGGGATTTTTAATTCAATCTTTCCGTTAGAGTCTGAAACAGCTAGATTTTCTATTGTCATATTTTTTATTATTTTTGTAAGATTTTTTTTTAAATATGGATATATCAATGGATTTGGTTCAAATGAGTGTACATGTTTAAATAACTTTGACAATTTATAACTGTAAATACCTCTATAGACTCCTATGTCTACAGCATTTCTCTCTTGATCTTTAAACTTATCAATTACCGATAATTCTTTTTCATAATTCTTTCTAAGGCCTCTTTTTAATCTTTTTTCTAGTAGAAATTTTTCTGAGAAGATTATATTTTTAATGAAAAATTCAATATCTTTAATCATATTTTAATTTTATTTAATGCATTATTTTTAAATAAATTTGCTTCTTTAATATATCTTCTCACCATTTGCGTAGTTTTATGACCTGTCATAGCCATGATACTTCTTTCTTCTGCGCCTAATCCAGCTGTTGATGTTGCAAAACCCGATCTTAAACTGTGTCCTGAATACTTACTTTGATCCAATCCTGCTAATTTTACATATTTTTTTACTGTTAAAGCAACGTTCTTATCAGACATTTTAAAAACTTTTCCCGATTTTATATCTGCTTCTTTAATCCAATCTTTTAAAGATATTACAGGGCAATATGAAGGGTTAGTGAAGTAGGGGATGCCCTTAGTCATTCCTTCTCCTGACTGATCAGTTTTTGATCTTTTAACAAAAATTTTAACACCTTCTTGTACAAATTCGATATCATCTATTGTTATTTCAACTAGTTCTGATCTTCTGAAACCTCCAGCAAAACCAACTAATAGTAATGCTTTATTTTTAGATCTTCTTGTTTTGTTTTTATCTTCATTTATTACTTTAATAATTAATTTTAAATCATTGATTAATATAGGTTTTTTAGCTTTCTGATATGTACCTTTTACCCTTTTTATTCCTAATAAATTCTCAGTAATTACAGGATGTTTGGTGTCTAAGTAATGACCATTTAGTCTATGTACAACGCTTATAGACGCTAATCTTCTCTTTAGTGTGCTGTATTTAGATGATTTGGATAGATTGGTTATATATAAAGTTACAATTTTCGGTTCAGAGGGCATGGAGGTGAAACCATTTTGCTGACAAAATAATGCAAAATCTCTAAAGTCAGCTTTATAAGCTCTCAAAGTGTTATTTGCTTTAGAGGTCTTTAAATTCTTTAAAGTTTCTAATTCAAGAGTTTTAATATTAGTTACTAAGTCATTCATATAAATTTCCGATAACCATTAATTATCGGAACTTTATAAATTATCAATTTTCATATGTCAAGCTTTGAATTATTATCTTTAGATATGATTTTTAAGAACCGCAAACGCGTAGTTTTAGACAGAGGTCCGAGTTGGCCAGATTATGATAAAGCTGAACCATTTATGGTTCGATATTATCCTTTGTTTCGAAAAAGACCTAAGTGGTTCCCTTTTAATATATTTGTTCATCAAATCTTAAAAAGCGATAGAGGCGATCTGCATGATCATTATTGGTCGTATTTTACAATAATCCTTAAAGGCGGATACTGGGAAAGTAGAGATAATGGCACTTTTTGGAGGGGTCCTGGATATATGGGCTTTAGAAAGCGAACTGATAGACATAGTTTAAGGATACCTGAAGGAAGATCAGCCTGGACTTTGATATTTGTAGGTCCAAATAAAGGGTCAAAGAAGTATTCGAGATATCAAAAAAATAGTTAAAATGGACCTTTTATAATGCTAAAAAGCCATATTTATCAACGTTTTTTGCAATCTGAGGATGTATTTATTTAAAAATCCACATATTATGTGGTGTATGAGAGCCTTAATCAATAAAAGTTAAAAATAGACCCATGTATGGTCGATTAATCGCTATATTCAGATACTGCAATGCTCTTTAATTCAAGCTTGTATTATTTGGCTTTTAAACCCATTTTTTGCTGATTTAATCATTACATTTACAATTTTAAACTGATTTCTCTGCCCTATTACCCGATTTATAAGGTTAAAAAGTAAAAATCCTTATAAATTAAGGTTTATCGATTTTTTATTTATTATAATGATAATAATTCAATAAAAACAATTACTTATAAGAATAACTTAAAGTAATACTTCAATATATAAGACAGTAATACTTACTTAATTAAAAAACTTTAAAGATATATAAACGACAATAGGAATTGTAATAAACGACATTAAAGTCGAAGAAACAATGACGCTAGCTATATTGTCTACTGCCCTTTTTTTAGAATACATAGATCCAACTAAATAAGTAAGAACAGCACTTGGCATAGCAGATTGTATTAAAAGAACACCAGCCATGAAACCGGTTAAACCAAGGAAATTGATTAAGGAGAAACCTATTATAGGGCCTAGTATTACCCTTACAGCTCCGAGAATAGCTGCATGAGTCCAAGAAACAACTTTTAGCCTTGTCAAAGCAACACCTAAAGCCATTAAAACTAAAAAGATTGTAGTATATGTTAATAAGAAAGTCGTATTCTCTAGATAACCTGGTACATCCAAGTCAAAATATAAAAATAATACTGCAGCGATTATACCGTAAATGGGGCCATTTTTAATTAAAATTGTTAAAGAAAATTTTTTACTAGCTAATAAAATTCCTATCGTGAAGTGAAACAAAATAATAACTGATGCTATAGCTGATGCTACACCTAAACCTGATGTGCCATATGCAAATAAGCAAATTGGTACACCCATATTACCTGTATTTGGTAGAAATAAAGGAGGAAGTTCAGTAATAGGATCTTTTTTTAAAAGAATCAAAAAAAGAAAACCAACAACAGCAAAAGCACTTAAAATAATAACAGCATAAATAAAATATTCTATGAAGATTTCTAAAGTCACTCCTGTTGTTGTTATAGTATAAAAAATCATAGCAGGCGTTCCTATTGTGCCGGCAAAATTTGTGATAAATTGAGTATTAAATTTAGGATCTTTTTTTCCAATATAAAAACCTATACCGATTATAAAAAAAACTGGAAAGAGAACGTCTATAAGTTTTAGGTAGAGCTCCATTAAGCTCTTACATCAGATTTGCTCGGTTTTCTCAAGGGTTTATTAAACTGGATTGCTTTTTCAAATTCATTAAGCCTTTTATAAATTGATCTTAATTCTGTTATTCTTGTCCAATTTTGCAGAAATAAAGAAAAGCTACTCTGCACTTCTCTAAAAGCGCTAGAAGTTTGTATCAAAATTCCAAGAGTCATTGCTCCAGTAAATAAGCCTGGTCCCATTAATATATAAGGAACAATTATCATTGATTGATTATACATAATTAACCAAAGATCAAAATATCCATAATGCAAAAAAAGCCTGTGATAATTAAATTTTATTCCAGTAAATAATTCAAGAATTGTTGGTGGTTTAACATAATTTTTTCGATCATCTTCTCCATAAACAAGTTCCTTACGAAAAGCTGCTTCCACTTTTTGATTGTTATATTCCAAACCAGGTAATTTAATTCCAACCAACCAACTAATTATCAGACCACCTAAACTAGCAGTTAAAGACACCCAAACTAAAGAACCTGAGATATCCTTAAAAAATGGTATAACAACATTTGAGGATAATCCCCATAAAATAGGTATAAAAGCAATTAATAACATAATTGCTCGAACAACTTGTAAGCCCAAGCTTTCTACAATTTTAGCAAAGTTCATACAATCTTCTTGAATTCTTTGAGATGCACCTTCAACTTTTGCGTCAATTTTTCTCCAATAAGGCATGTAAGAGAAAGTCATCGCCTCTCTCCACCTAAATGCCCAAAGTCTAGTGAAGTAATTAGTTACTGTATAAATTATTACATAGGGAATAGCCAATTTCATAAACAAAATAAGACCATCATAAAATTCAGATATGTCTCTTTCTGTTGCTTTTTGAAGAAGATCGTAAAAACCTTTGTACCATTCGTTAATTTTTACATCTATCCAAGTCTGTGAAAGCAATGATAAAAATATAAAAAGTGCCCCACCCCAAGACCATAAAAGCCATTTTTTTTCAGTAAAAAAACTTCTCCACATTTCAGTCTTTCAAAAAATTATCTGCGTAAGATTTAATAATAAAATCGGTTTTTTTTGGTTCTAATAATTCAAAATTAATATTATTTTTCTTAGCATATTCGATAGCCTTCTCTTTTGTTGAAAATTTTAATACGACTTCACCCATGGTGTCATTGCTAGACTCCCATCCCATTAATGGGTTTGTGTTGCCATGCCTAGTTTCAAATTTTAATATCCATTTTTTAGTTTTACCTCTACCTGACTGCATGGCTGTTTTTGTTGGTATGTAAATTTTTGCTTTTTTCATAAATTATGTTATTGGCAAACTACAGATTTCTCCTTTAACCAGCTTATTATTTATATTTATTTCAAATTCTTGAGATATTTTAGAAAATTCTATTTTAACCATAGCAATTCCAACAATTTTACTAAAACTAGGTGAAAAAGCCCCTGATCTTAATTCACCAATTACACTATTTTTAGATTTTAAAGGTATCCCCTCGCTTATATCAATAGAGTTTGCATCAATTTTAACGCCCATAAGTTTTTTTTTAATACCTACTTTTTTTATGTTTTTTAATTTTTCCTTACCTAAAAAGACTATATCTGATTCTAGATCAACATATTTATCAAAACCACATTCTAAGGGATTGTCTCTATTATCTATATCGTTGCCATATGATAATAATCCTCCCTCAATTCTTTCTATTAAGTTTGGTGAACCCTCTTTTAAATTAAATTCACCGCCAATTTTAAAAAAATAATCGTACAATTCTAATCCAGAATTAATATTTTCAATATGAATTTCATATCCACCCTGTTTTGAATAACCTGTTTTTGAAATTAAATGCTTAACACCTTTAAATTGATAATATTCATAATTAAAAAATTTTAAATCTTTAATCTTGTCACCAAAAACTTTTTTCATTAACTCTTTAGATTTAGGTCCTTGAATAGCAATTGTATTTACGTTTGCTTCACTAATTTCAACATCAAATTTTTTTCCGTAAGCTAAACCTTTAGCAAAAAACAACACATCAGAATCAGCTATACATATCCTCCATTTTTTGTCTTCAAGTTTAAAAATAAGAGGGTCATTTACTAAATTTCCATTATCATCTATTAATGGAGCATAATAACATTTTCCAACTTTAGCTTTTGACAAATTTCTACATGTCATAAGTTGCACAAGCCTATCAGAATCTTTACCACTTATTTCTATTTCTCTTTGAACAGATACGTCCCAAATCTGAACGTGACTTTTTAAATGGACGTATTCATCCTCAATTGATCCAAAAGTTACGGGAAGCAACATGTGATTATAGACCGTATAACCAGACACTCCAGCTTTTTCGATTCTCGAAGTAAAAGGCGTACTTCTTAATCTTCTGCTTTTTATTATTGGGATTTTTTTCATTTTTTTAAAAATTCAACAACTTTTTCTCTCATTTCAAATGCATTCTCAAGTATTATCATGTGACCACAATCCTTTATGATATGTGTTTTTGATCCAGGTATTAAGCCTGAAAATTCCATTCCTTTATCAAGTTTTATCATTTTATCAAGTTCTCCAAAAATAAAAAAGGTTGGACATTTAATTTTTTTAATACAATTAATTCCATTTTTATAGTTATTACATGCTATTAAATCTTTAGCTAAAACCTCCCTGATTTCTCTGGATGAATTTAGAATTTTCTGAAGAGGATTACCCCCTATAAATTGCTTAGAATAACCATATGCCCATTTCATCATTAAATTAATTGACTCCAAGTCTCCTGAATTTGCAAGATCTATTAAACTTTTATTTACAGGTATTTGATATGAACCAGCAATAAAAATTAGATTTTTAATTTTTTCAGGAAATTTATTTGTGTATTCTAAGCTTATTAAACATCCTTGAGAATGTCCTAATATTGTTAGATCTTTTATACCTATAACCTTGATAACTTTGTTAAGCCAATCCGCCATTTCCTCTATAGTCTGGAGACAAGAACCCTCTGAATTACCATGTCCTGGTAAATCTAGTGCAAATACGTTGTATCCTTGATCAGCAAGATATTGGTCTGTTAATGACCAAACTACATGTGATTGTCCGCTACCATGTAATAATATTATAGTGTGTTTATTTTTATCGAATAAATGACCGATATCAGAAGAAAAAACTTTTTTCTTTTCTACTTCAAAAATCAATTTAATTCCTTGGCTTTTTTTCTTAATTCAAATTTTTGAATTTTACCTGTAGATGTTTTGG
>MDTA01159222.1_pt1 | contig 10297 bp, 7 predicted proteins | sample 811151 | NCBI WGS metagenome assembly MDTA01 (sample SAMN05326648, study PRJNA326480) | marine metagenome | isolation source: seawater | place: Indian Ocean: South | collected 2010 | reverse complement strand
ATGTGAAGATGGTATAAATGATAATAATATGTTTTGTTATAAAGCCCAGTGTTATGAGACAACAAAACTAATAGCAGACAAACTAGCTCTAGATAAGAAACAATACATAACTACTTTTCAATCTAGGCTTGATAATAAATGGATCAAACCATACACAGATGATATAATGAATGATTTGATTGAATCTAATAATCTTAGAGTACTAGTGTTATCTCCAGCATTTGTTAGTGATTGCCTTGAGACTTTAATCGAAATTGGTGAAACATATGAAGAGGAATTTAAAGATATGGGAGGTAAAGAATTCACTTTAGTCCCGAGCCTTAACCATAGTGATAATTGGGTTGATTCTATTTTTAATATTATTGAGTCAAATGATTAAAGAGGTAGTGATTATTGGTGCTGGTATTTCAGGTCTAACTTCTGCTTTTTATCTTGAAAGTAAAAATAAATCCTTTACAATACTTGAAGAAAAACCATATGCCGGTGGTGTTTTGCAAACGAAATTTAAAAATGGTTTTGTAATAGAAAAAGGTCCTAATACTATTTTATTATCAGACAAACGTACTGAAATTATGTTTAATAAGTTAGGCTTAAAAATTGAAAATGCAGCTACAAAATCAAAAAAACGTTTCATTGTCAAAAATAAAAAGTGTATTCCCCTTCCCCTTAATCTTTGGCAGCTAATATATTCAAATCTATTTTCACTCAAGTCTAAATTTCAAATTTTAAGAGAATCTTTCAATAGAAAAAAATCATTATTAGATGAAGAATCAATATCACAATTTTTTATTAGACGTTTTGGTAAAGAAATTCTTGATTATGCTGTAAATCCCTTTATAGCTGGTACATACGCAGGTAATCCAGATAGTTTAAGTATAGAGCATTCATTTCCAAAAATTTTTGAAATTGAAAAAAAATATAAAAGTGTAATAGGAGGTTTTTTAAAAAAAAGTAAAGAGAAAGAACAATTTAAGATTAAGCCCAAATCAATATCATTTTCTGGTGGTACTGGTGATTTAGTTAAATCACTATCAAGAAAATTTCATAATTCAGTTAACTATAATTGTAAAGTAATTAATATAGACTTTCACAATAATGAATATGAGATAACGTATAAATGCCAAAATAAAATTTCTAAGATTAAATGCTCTAAACTTATATGTACCGTACCAACATTTAAGTTAAAAGACATAACAATTAATAATGAAATTTTTCAGGATTTTACTGAGTTGAGAAAAATTGACTATCCCCCTGTTATTTCAATTTCTCTAGGCTACGACTCAAAGGACATTCCTCATCCACTTGATGGTTTTGGTGTATTAGTACCTAAATGTGAAAATATGAATATACTTGGCATATTATTTCCAACATCGACATTTACCAATAGAGCACCTAAAAATAATTCCTTACTTACAGTCTTTATGGGAGGCGAGAGAAACCCTGAGAAATATAATTTATCAACTGATGAACGACTGAATCTTATCTATAATGATTTAAATATTCTCCTAGAAATTGAAGCAAAACCTCATTTTGTTTCAGAAACTATATGGCCTCATTCAATCCCTCAATACAAAGTTGGTTACGGACATTATAAAAGTATTTTTAGTATAATAGAAGCAAAGTTACCTGGCTTTTTTTTAGCAGGTAATTATGTAAATGGAATATCTATTCAAGATACCATTTTAAATAGTATGAATTTAGTAAATGAAAAATTTTAATGTAATTATTTAGTTTAAAAATATATCTTTATGAAAAACAAACAATTTAACATACCAATTAGACCCAGACGTCTTAGGGAAAATAAAATTTTAAGAAACCTAGTGCGAGAAACTTTTGTTACAAAACATGATTTAATTTATCCATTATTTGTCAGAGAGGGTAAAAAAATAAAAACTGAAATTTCATCAATGCCTGGTGTGTATCATTTTTCGCCAGATTCAATTCTTTTTGAAATTGAATCTCTCTTAGATCTTGGTCTTAACAAAATTATTTTATTTGGAATTCCAAATCATAAGGACCACATAGGCTCAGATGCTATATCTAAGCATGGAATTATACAAAAAACTATTAAAACTATTAAATCAAATTTTCCAGAAGTATTTATTATAAGTGATGTTTGTCTGTGTGAATATACTAATCATGGCCACTGTGGGATTGTAAAAGATGATAAAATAGTTAATGATGAAACTTTAAAATATCTACAACGACAAGCTATATCACATGTAGAATCAGGAGTAGATATGGTTGCTCCATCTGGAATGATGGATGGAATGATCAAAGCAATTAGAACTGCATTAGATGAAAATAGTTTTGTTAGTATCCCAATTATGAGCTATGCAGTTAAATATGCATCTGCATTTTATGGACCTTTTCGTGAAGCAGCTGAATCAACACCTCAATACGGTAATCGTAAGCAATATCAAATGGATATAGCTAATTCTCGAGAAGCAATTAAAGAAGCAATGCTAGATATTAAAGAAGGTGCTGATATACTGATGATTAAACCAGCTATGTCTTATTTAGATATTGTACAAAATATTAAAAAAATATCAAATATACCAATTGCAGCTTATAATGTAAGTGGTGAATACTCAATGGTAAAAGCTGCGTCTAAAAATGGTTGGATTAATGAGACAGATATAGTAAATGAGATATTATCATCTATAAAAAGAGCTGGCTCAGATATTATAATTACTTATTTTGCTAAAGATTTTATAAAAAATATGGATAAATAAATGACTATAAAAAAGAATGAATCAAAAAAATTATTTTTAGAAGCACAAGATCTAATGCCTGGTGGTGTTAATAGTCCTGTAAGATCATTTAAAGCAGTTGGAGGAACTCCACATTTTATATCAAAAGGTAAAGGTGCATATATTTATGATGAAGATGGTAATAAACTACTTGATTTCACATGTTCTTGGGGTCCCTTAATTCATGGACACTCAAATCCTAAAATTCAATCTTCCATAATAAAAGCTATAAAACATGGAACTTCATTTGGTACCCCAACCAAGAGGGAGAGTATTTTAGCAAAAATGATTATTAAAACTGTTCCATCAATTGAAAAAATAAGATTTGTTAACTCAGGTACTGAAGCTACCATGAGTGCAATACGATTAGCTAGGGGCTATACTAATCGAGATTTAATTATTAAATTTGAGGGCTGTTATCATGGACATAGTGATTTATTTTTATCTAGTGCAGGATCAGGATTAGCTACATTAGATCAGCCATCTAGTCCAGGAATTCCTAAATCAGTAGTAGAATCAACTATTACTTTACCCTTTAATGATTTAAATTCCGTTAAAAATATTTTTAAAAAATATCCTACTCAAATAGCTGCTATAATTCTTGAGCCTATAACTGGGAATATGGGTGTAATTAAGCCAATACCTGGTTTTTTAGAAGGATTAAGAAAACTAACTGATAAGTATGAATCAATTTTAATTTTTGATGAAGTAATGACTGGTTATCGTGTATCTTTAGGTGGTGCCCAAAAACTATTGAATGTTACACCTGATTTAACAACACTTGGTAAGATCATTGGAGGAGGGTTACCAGTTGGTGCATATGGAGGTAAAAATAAAATAATGTCAAAAATTGCCCCTGAAGGTACTATTTATCAGGCTGGTACATTGTCAGGAAATCCAATTTCAATGGCAGCAGGGATTGCAACGCTTGAAGAGTTAAATAATAAAGATGTGTATAAATATCTAAACCATATATCTAAATATCTTGCTGATTGCCTTGAAAGTATTTCTAAAAAATATAAAATTCCCACAGTTGTTAATCAATTTGGATCAATGGTAGGAATATTTTTTTCAGATACAGAAGTGAATAATTTTAAAGATGTTACTAATTCAAGAATTGATATATTTAATCAATTACATAGATTTTTATTGCAAAACAATATATATTTTCCGCCATCAGCATATGAAGCATTATTTTTATCTACTAAACACACAATTGAAGATATTGATAAAACCATAGATATTTTTGATAAATTTTGTAAAAATATTAGTAAATAAAATTTCTAAAGTGGCCAAAAGTAGAGTATTAATGGAGTACCTATTAAAACAATAATGATTTCCAAAGGCAGTCCTAGTTTCCAATAATCACTAAATTTATATCCACCTGGACCTAATATTAATGCATTACATTGATGGCCTATTGGTGTCAAAAAAGCACAAGATGCACCAATTGCTACTGCCATCAAAAAAGGATCAATACTAACACCGAATGAAAGAGCTATACTAACACTTATTGGTCCCATTATAAGAGCTGTTGCTGCATTATTAATAATATCTGACAAACACATAGTTATTATCATAATTAAACCCAAACAAAACCAAGCAGGATAACCTTGAGTTAAACTCACTACTTGGTTTGCTATAATAGTTGTAGTACCTGTACTCTGTAATGCTTCACTTAACGGAATCATACTCCCTAGTAATACAATTATAGGCCAATCTATACTTTTGTATAAATCTTTAACTGGTAATAAACCAGAAAATATATAGATAAGAATTGCTCCTATAAATGAAATTGATGTTGGAAAAATATTTAAAAGACTCAGGCATATAGCTATTAAAAAAATCCCTGTGGCAAAAAAAGCTTTTACAGGATTTCCAACATTTATATCTCTAGCTGCTAAAGGAAGTAAGTTTAAGATTGCAATAACATTTTTAAGATTAAGCTCATCACTATGAAGTAATAGCACATCACCAATCATAAACTTAATATTACCCAATCTTTTATGAATTGGCTTTCCTTGTCTTGCTACAGCCATTAGGGTTAATTGATTTGATGATCGTCTTCTTAAATAAGTTCTTGATCTTCCTACCAATGGAGAATCTGATGTAATTACTACTTCTTGAAAAGTTGATTTATCAGTTTTGAGTAATTCCATCCTTTTTTTCAATTCTTTGCTTAAATCTAATTTAAACTCATCCATTATTGCGTTTAATTCAGTGGGATCTGCCATTATAAGAAAAGTATCATCAGCTTTAATCTTAATATTTAAATCAACATAACGTGATTTTTTATTAATTATTTTTCTAAAAATAGTAAACTTATCACCAGTGATTAAATTTGCTTCATTTATTGTTAAACCTACGAGTTTTGAGTTTAGTGGTATAGAAATTTCAGTAACATATTCATCAATTGAAAATAATGAATTAGAATTTTTATTTTGTTTAATGCTCTTAGGTATTAATCTCCAGCCTACTAATGCTACAAATAATACACCAATTAATGCTATTGTTCCTCCAACAGGTGAAAAATCAAATAAAGAAAATGTAGTAGGTGTGAAATTTTCTACTCCAAAGTATTTCTCGACATATGATTGTAATGATTGATTATTAATTGATTTATCTAATATTAATTGCTGCTGCTCTTTTCTTAATATAGATATAATAATATTTGGAGGTGTACCAATCATAGTCATCATACCACCTAAAATACTAGAAAATGCTATAGGCATAAGTATTAAATATGGCGCTCTTTTTTGATCCCATGCTGTTTTTAAAGTAACTGGTAGCATCAATGCGAGTGCACCTACATTATTCATAAATCCAGATAAAACTGCAATCAATCCACTTAAGCTTGCAATATGTATCTCTTTAGTTTTAGTAAATGGTTTTATCATTCTTGATAAAATATCAATTATGCCTGAATTTTTCATCGCGTGACTAATAATTAATACTAAGGCTACTGTAATAACCGCTGGATGTGAAAAACCATTAAAAATATTATAAGAGTCAGGGATAAGATTGGAATGATTATCGCCTAAAATAAAATCTACAAAAAATAAAATAAACAATGATACAATTGAAACAATATCATATCTCCACTTACTTTTGATAAACAAAACAAAAGTAAAAAAAATTATTAATAATATTGCTATTTGATCAGGCTTCAACTTATTTAAATAAATGTAAATATTTCACTATATATAAAGCATGAAATATATAATAACACCTGTTATAGATACATAAATCCATACAGGGTAGGAAAATTTTACAATTTTTTTATGCTTAGAAACTTGATTATTCCAACCACGATATAATGAAACTAATGCAAGCGGTAGTACAAGTACTGCTAAAACTATATGTGTTAACAATATTATGTAATAAAAAGTAATCCACTGCCCATCATAAAGTTTTGGGCCAGCTTTGAACCAATGATATACTACATAGGTTACAAGAAACAATGAAGATGTAGCAAAAGCCGTTAACATAACTTTTTTGTGAGCATCTACATTTTTTCTCTTTATGAGTATAAATGCATAAATTAGAAGAACTGTTGTAATACTATTGAGTAAAGCATTTATATGTGGTAGTAATGATACATCTAATGCACCTTCAAGACCTTCAGGTCTTGGACCTAAAATTAAAAATGCAACAACTAGAGAAATTATTGCTGATACTATATATATTATCTTTAGCCAAAATGAATCATTCATAAAAATATCCTTAATTATCAAAAATTATTAGTAAAAGTAGTAATGGCAAATAAATTATTGAAGCAAATAGTAAAATTCGAGCATTAGTATTATTTTGTCTGTATATAACATTAACACAAACTGCTAAAAATGCAAACCCAAGGATAGCAGCACCTGCTGCATAAATTATTCCTGCTACTTTAAGTGTGTATAACCCAATACTTGTCCCAATAAGAGCAATTGAAAAAAATAAAATATGATAATTAGTCCTACTTGAATTTGGATACTCACCAGGCATCATTTTAAATCCCCCATCTTTATAATCCTTATTATAAATTATAGCAATTGCCATAAAATGAGGGATTTGCCAAAAAAATAAAATACCAAACAAAATCCAAGCTGGAGCTGATAAGTTTCCTGTAGAAGCTGCCCAACCACCAAGTGGTGGAAATGCTCCTGGTATAGAACCTATCACCGTATTCCAAGTACTTACACGTTTACTTGGAGTATAAATAAATAAATAAAGAATAATTGTAAGTAAAGAGAGAATAGCTGTGAGAAAATTTGTGAAGATATATAAGTATATCACTCCAAAAGTTGAAATTATGATACCAAAATACATTGCACTCTTTAAACTTATTTTACCAGATGGTATTGGCCTTAATTTCGTTCTTTTCATTTTAGCATCATGCTCATATTCTATGACTTGATTTAGTACAGCAGAACCACTCGCAGTTAAAAATGTGCCAAGTAACAAATTAAATAATAAAAATAATTGTTCCATTGTAAACAAATACTGATTCATACTGCGTATACCAAGATAGAAACCTAAATATGAAGTAACTATAACTAAAATAGTAATTCTAGGTTTCATTAATTGAATATAATTTTTAAACATTTTTTCTGATAGAATCATTAATAATCATGTACAAACCTATAATTATAGATATACTAATTGATGCACCCCACATATGAAGTAATCTTAGATAAGGTGAAAAAGAGACAAAAACCATCAATTCTCCCATAAATACTTGAAAAACGAATAGACTAATTAAAATCCGGCTAAATATAATAGCATTATCTCCAGGAGTACTTTTCATCATTACTTTATTCCAAATCAATGCTGTTAATATGAGTAACGATATACCCATGCCAGTATGTAAGTATTTAAATGCACCTAACGTCGTTAATAAAAAATCTGATGTTTCATTTGGAAATGCTTTTGAAAGAGTCTCAATTCCTTCACGCATATGGGCGCCCAATAGAATTTCAAAAACAGTGACTAACCATAATATCTTTATATATGATGGTAGTGATGAATCATAATAAATAGATGTAGAACTTTTTATACTTAACTTTATTTTCATGTAAGCATACATTTGTAAACTAACAATTACTAAAGCAAATAATAAGTGAATTGTAATAATGAAAGAAGCTAAATGAGATTCAACAACTTTAGCACCAATCCAACCTTCAATTAGAGTCAAGAGAAATATTATAACTGAAGCTATAAAAATATTACTGTACTTTTTTCTTTGAAAAAATGCAATAAGCATAGTGATAGTTATAATTAACCCTGTTAATACACCAAACAAACGATTAAAATATTCCATCCAAGTATGATTTGGATTAAAAATAGCATAATTATGCTTTTCATAAGAATGCCAGTTTTCATGAGCAAAAATATTTGATGAATTAAAGTTGAAATCTGAAACCCAAAGAGTATCATTTCTAATTATCATATCTCCAATATTATATTCAATATTTGGTTTCCAAGATAGCTGCTCTATGTTTGTTGGTGGAATGAGCCTGCCAAAGCAAGTTGGCCAATCTGGACATCCCATACCAGAACCTGAAACTCTTACCAATCCTCCAATAGAAATTAAGATATATGTAACAATTAAAGATATTAACATCCATCTTTGTAAAATTTTCGCACTAAACAAAACGATAATCTCGATAAAAATTTAAGGAATCAGGATTAGCAATTGAATCTTGATTAGTTATTGTATTTCCATTTATAAGTTTTTTAACGGCTACCTCTACTTTTTTACCATTTAAGGTATATGGAATATCTGGAACTTGAACTATTCTTTGTGGTATGTGTCGTGGTGAACAATTCTTTCGAATAGATATAATGATTTCATCTTTCAAATTACTATCAAGAATAGTGTTTTTATCTAGTTTGACAAATAAAACAATAACCTCATCACTTTTATTACTATATCCAACAACAACTGAATCAATAACTTTGTCAATTCCCTCAACCACATCATAAATTTCAGCTGTTCCAATCCGAACACCACCTGGATTTAATGTTGCATCAGATCGTCCATATATTTGAACACCTCCATTACTATTAATTTGGATATAATCACCATGTGTCCAGGTATTTTTAAAAATATTAAAATAAGCATTGATAAATTTTTGACCATCGGGATCATTCCAAAAATAAACTGGCATTGATGGAAAAGCTCTTGTGCAGACCAGTTCTCCTTGTTCATTAAATACTGGCTTTCCATCATCACTATAGGACTCAACACTCATTCCTAATCCACGACATTGTAACTCCCCCCTTCTGACAGGTAAAGTTGGATTACCTAAGGCAAAACACGATATAATATCTGTCCCTCCAGAAATTGAACTAAGCTGGACATCCTTTTTCCAGTAAGTATAAACATAATCATAAGACTCATTTGATAAGGTTGATCCAGTTGACAAAATTACTTTTAAATTATTAAATGATGAAATATCAGATGGAATCACACCATAAGACTCTAGGGATGATATGTATTTAGCTGATGTTCCAAATATACTTATTTTTATATCATCTGCAATATTAAGTAAAAACTGTGGATTAGGGTAAAATGGGTTACCATCGAATAAAACAACTGTAGAACCAACATATAAACTAGAAATAAGCCAATTCCACATCATCCATCCACAAGTTGTATAGTAAAAAATTGTATCTTCTGAAGTAAGATTTGTGTGAAGAATTAATTCTTTTAAATGTTGCAATAGAGTACCCCCAGCAGAATGAACGATACTCTTTGGCACACCAGTAGTTCCTGATGAGTACATGATGTAAAGAGGATGACTAAATCTTAGTGATTCAAACTTTAATTCAGTATCTGATGAAAGTGAAAAATCATCCCAATATATACTATTTGGAATTTCATTAATACTAGAATCTTGAATATATTTAACAATAATAGTTTTTTTTATTGATGGTAAAGCATCAATAATCTTTGATAATTTTGATGAATTACTAAAAGATTTTCCCTTAAAATAATACCCATTCGATGTAACTATAACTGAAGGATTAATTTGAGAAAAACGATCTAATACACCTTTGACACCAAAATCTGGCGAACATGATGACCAAACTGCTCCTATTGCTGATGAAGATAACATAGCTATTACTGCTTCAGGTATGTTCGGGATAAAACCTACAATCCTATCTCCCTTTTTTACTCCAAGCTTTCGTAAAGCTAAAGAAAAATTTTTTACTTCATTAAATAATTCTGTATATGTTAATTCTCTATGTACAATATTTTCACCAAAAAAACGAATCGCAACTTTATCACCTTGAAAATTAAGTAAGTTTTGAGCAAAATTTAATTTTACATCAGGAAACCATTCTGCACCTGGCATTTTATTGAAATCATGACATACTTGATTGGATGAACCATTATACTTAATTTTACTAAAATTTAAAAATGTTCGCCAAAATTCTTTTGGGAACTTTATAGACCAATTATAAAGATCTGAATAATTCAAAAATTTATAGCCAAACTTAGAATTTATATATTTTCTAAATTTTGTCATTTGAGATTTATCAATATGCTTTTT
>MDTA01058513.1_pt1 | contig 10298 bp, 9 predicted proteins | sample 811151 | NCBI WGS metagenome assembly MDTA01 (sample SAMN05326648, study PRJNA326480) | marine metagenome | isolation source: seawater | place: Indian Ocean: South | collected 2010 | reverse complement strand
TTCCTATTTGTATTGCCAAAACACAATATAGTTTTTCTACAAATCCTTCTTTAAGAGGTGCCCCAAATGGTTTCACTGTCCCGGTAAGAGAAGTAAGATTGTCTGCTGGAGCAGGATTTATAGTTGTTGTAACAGGTCAAATTATGACAATGCCTGGTCTTCCCAAAGTTCCTAGCGCAAATTCAATAATGTTAGATGAAAAAGGTTTAATTCAAGGTCTATTTTAATTTATCAATTTAATTCTCTATACCCTATTTATGGGGTATATTTATTTATGTACTCTAAAACAACCAATGGAGTAACAGTTACTGTAACTCCATATTTTTTAGATGACCAATCATCACCTCAAGAAGGACATTACGTTTGGGCTTATCAAGTTATTATCAAAAATTTAAGTAACTCAACGGTTAAGCTGAGCCAAAGAAATTGGCTGATAATTGATGGTAATGGCAAAATTATAAATGTGCAAGGAGAAGGGGTTGTCGGAGAATTTCCAATATTGCATCATGGCGAAAGTTTTGAATATATGAGTGGCACTCCACTTAAAACAACTAATGGTATAATGCAGGGTTTTTATCTAATGTCTCAGTCTAATGGAAAACAATTAAAAATAGATATTCCTGCATTTTCTTTAGATAGCCCTTATAGTAAGAAAAATCTTCATTAAATAATTAATTTTATGTTTAATTTAAAACCTATCGCTCTGGTAAGTGGCACTGTTGTATGTACTGTAGGTTTTCTATTATTTATTCCTTTAATCACTGAGGTTGTTTATAGGTCTGAGAATTGGCAATCTTATGCTGTTCCTATTTTATTATATTTAATTGTTGGAGGTTCATTAGTAATTACTAATAGAAATATTGAGTTCAAAATTTCTTCAAAAGAAGCTTTTGTTATAACAGTACTATCTTGGTTATTGTTATCTTTTTTATGTAGTGTCCCGTTTATCTATACAAAAGCTGACTTATCAGTCATCGATGCATTATTTGAGTCCATGAGTGGAATTACCACTACAGGCGCAACCACAATATCAGAACTAGACTCTTTGCCTAAAGGTATTTTAATATGGAGAGCATTATTACAATGGTTGGGAGGTATTGGAATAGTTGTAATTGCTTTATCAATACTTCCGTTTTTAAGAGTCGGGGGAATGCAGTTATTTCATTTAGAGGGGGATGATCCATATGAAAAATTTTTACCAAAAATTTTGTCAGTAATAGCAAAGATAGCTGCTATATACATATTTTTGACTTTTATACTCTCCTGCCTTTATTACTTGTATGGAATGTCTATCTTTGACTCCTTGGCACATAGCTTCACGACTATTTCAACTGGAGGTTTCTCAACTCACAACGAGTCATTTGCATATTTTCAAAATAACTCAATTTTAGTTATTGCTATTATTTTTATGATTTTAGGAAGTTTTCCTTTTCTAGTATTAGCTCAAACTAATTTAAAATCTCCTTTTGCAACTATTAGAGACCACCAAGTAAAAATTTTTTTATTAGTTCTTACAGTATCAATTTTTTTAATATATTTTTTTGCTGCGCAATACTTATCTGGAACATGGATAGATAAATTAATTTCAATATCTTTTAACACAATTTCAATTATATCAGGTACTGGATTTGTAAGTGAAAACTTTGAAAATTGGGGGAACTATGCCTCAATTTTATTTTTAATTTTAATGTTCATTGGTGGATGCGCAGGATCAACTACTGGAGGATTAAAAATTTTTAGATTTCAAATTTTATTTAAATTTATACTGATACATTTGAGGAAAATGTCACAACCTCATGCCATCATAGTAGGTAATTTTAATGGGAAAAAAATTCAAGAATCAACATATGAATCTGTGATGATTTTTTTCTTTGTCTATATTTTAACGTTTGCCCTTTCTACACTTCTTCTATCTTTTAGTGGCCTAGATTTTGTAACTTGTTTTTCCGCTGCAGCTTCTGCTATTTCTAATGTTGGTCCCGGCCTTGGAGATATTATTGGACCAGAGGGAAATTATAGTTTGTTAAATAATTATTCAAAAATAGTGTTAATTTTTACAATGTTTTTGGGCAGGCTTGAGATGCTAACAATTTTAATTCTTTTTATTCCTTCATTTTGGAAAAATTAATATATTTCAATTAATTTTTTGCTAACACTATTTATGGCTTGATACATAATATTTAAAGCAAGATTTTCTTGATCTTTAATTGAGAAGTCGCCTTCAATACTTCCATATTCTGAGGCTTTAATTTTATATGTTTTACTTTTTTGTAAACTTTCTTTTTTTTCCTTAAACTCCATTATAATTTCAAGTGAGAATTTAAAGTAATCAATTTTTTTAATTTCAGAAATATTAATATCTTCAACTAAAACCTCCAAAGTCCCTTCAAAACCATTTACTTTTATTTTGTTTTCAAACCAATAATCAAGAATTTTTTTCATTTCTTCTAAATTAGGATTTTTATCTGAAATCTTGTAAACCAAATTCTTACTAACTGAATTAAACTTGATTTCCTCAATATTAAATTTTTCTGGTTTAATTAGTTGCTGGCTACTTGTCTTGCATCCGAAAAAGGTGAATAAAACCAAAAATGCTATATATCTAGCCATTTTAGTACTCCCTTCTGAGCATGTAATCTATTTTTTGCTTGTTTTATAACAATTGATTTCTTTCCTTTTATTACCTCTTTTGTTACTTCGGACCCAATCTTAGCTGGAAGACAATGCATAAATACAGTTTTTTTTGAAGTTTTATTAATCATATCTTCGTTTACTTGAAAATCCCTCAAAATATTTTCTTTATTTTCACTATCATTCATTGAGTTAAAAACATCAGTCATAATACAATCTGTTCTTTTTAAAATATCGTCATTTATTTTGAAATGAAAATGAGTTTTGTCTGCTTTTTTAAACAATTTTTTCTTTTGATTATATATATCGATATTGGTAAAAACGTGTAAATTAACATTATCTAATAGTGAACAAGTTTCAGACAAACTATATAAGACATTATTAATATCTCCCATCCAAACTATTTCTATATTTTTTGTTCTTTTAAAATGTTCTTGGAGAGTATAGATATCAGAAATAGCCTGGCAAGGATGTGATAAATCAGATAAAGCATTTATAATTGGTTTCTTAAAAAACTTTGAAGCTGTTAATAGTTTTTGATGACTCTCTGTTCTATAAATAATTGCGTCTAAATAACATGACATTATTTCAAAAGTATCTTCAAAGGACTCAAATCTTTTTAGATTTAAAGCATCCAAGTTAATATCAATATAATTACCACCAAGATCGTTTATACCAACTTGGAAAGATAGTCTTGTTCTAGTGGAGTTTTTTTCAAATATAAGACCGATATTTTTTCCTTTAAGCAATGGCTTATTATTAGAAGATAATTGTTTTGAAAATTTAATAATTTGATTAAAATCTTCTTTAGATAAATCACTGATATTAATTAAGTTTTTACACATAGAGGGGCTATTAATTTAAAATACACACAAATTATTAATCAACTCAAAATAGTTATGATTAATTTTCTGTAATGAGTATTGTTTAGATGAAAGATAGGAGTTTTTACACATAATTTTGTATATTCTATCATTCATATTATAGCTATTTTCTATAGCTTTAAAGATTGAATTTATAGAACCTTTTGAAGTTAAAATACCGTTATATCCGTGACTTATAACATCGTTACAGCCTGAAGTATTTGATGTGATTACAGGCTTACCCAGACTTAAAGACTCAATTATAACTTTTGAGACTCCCTCTCTGTAACTTGGTAAAATTACAAATGATGAATTAAGAATGTATTTTTTAATATTTGATATGTAGGGAAAATAATTAGCTCGTGACTTTTTTATTAGATCATCAAAAAAAAAATTAAGAGTGTTATTTTTGTATTTTGATCCAATTATAGTAAAATTTGCTTTTCTTGGATATTTTCTATTGAATTTAACTATAGCTTTTAATAATTCAATAACTCCTTTTTCTTTTATAATCCTTCCAATGAATACAAATGAATTATTTTTATATTTAGTCTTATTTTGATTATATCTAAAATATCTTTGATCTACACCAGATCCTTTAATTATAACAACTTTGTCAATATACTTTTTTTTTAAATTTTCTGAAATATAATTAAAATCTGATTTATGTTGGCATACAATCTTATCACTGAAACCTAAAAATAATAGGTATAGTTTTCTAAGAAAAATATAAAAATTATTATTGTTTATAAAAACATCTCCTAAGCCTGTAATATTAGTTATTAATTTATATTTAAAAAAAACTTTTAAAATACAAGAAAAAAAATTAGGTTTAATTGTAAATGAAAGGACTAGTTTTGGCCTAAATTTAAAAAAGGAAATTGAAAGCATTAAAATAGTATATAAATTATTAAATAAACTTAAATTTCTTGATGAGAGATTGATATTATTAATAAAAATATTATTTGGAAGATACTGTAGATTTTTTTCAAAACCATCATAGTTTCCTAATAAAATGATTTTTAATGATGGATACTTTTTGTTTAATGATTTGATTAAATCCAGCCTAAACTTAAAAATATTTTCATAATTATTTGTAAAAATTAATATACTCATATTCTATGATATTTATCAAACCACATTTGAAACATTAATAAATCCCAAATAGCATATTGACTATCTGTGTTATTATTGAAGAAATCTCTTATTGTTTTCTTTATGAAATTCTTGTCAAAAAAATTGTGCGATAATAAATTATCACTAAGATAATAATCTAAATGTCCCTTAAGATCTGTTTTTAAAATTTCTTTTATTGGTAAACTAAAGCCCTTTTTTTTATTTTGTATTAGTTTTTTTGGAAGGTATAAATTTAATAATTCTCTAATTGGTGATTTATAACCATTTCTAAAAAATAATTTAGAGTCAAGTTTTGCTGAGTATTCAAAGACTTTTTTAGATAAAAATGGAGATCTTACTTCTAGACTACTAAACATTGATGCTCTGTCAGATTTAACCATTAAGTCATTTGTAAGAAAATTTTGCAAGTCGTATAACATCATTAATTTATGATTATCATTAAGATTATCAAATTTAGTATTTTTATAACTATTTGAATTTGCAAACATTTCATTAAAGTGAAAATGAGAAGTTAAAGAATTATAAAAATTATAGATATCTTTTTGAGATAATGAATTTGAAAGTCTATCTAATTTTTCATTTAAATATACTACATTGGTCTTTTCCAAGATTTTTTTTAATTTAGAATTTGATAAAATCTTCATAATTCCTGAAATAAAAAATTTATTTTTACTCTCAAATAATTTTACACCAAAATTATGTCTTAAATATCCTCCAAATAATTCATCACCACCATCTCCACATAGAACACCTTTAAAATGTTTTGATGTATTTGAACATAAAAAAGAATAAGGTATCTGCGATGAGTCAGAAAAAGGCTCAGAGTAGATATCAGGTAATTTATTTACTGTATCTAATATATTTTTTTTTGATAACACATACCGATTATTTTTAACCCCAAGATAATCTGAGATTTTTTTTGCATTATTTGACTCATCAAATTTTATTTCCTCAAACCCAATAGTATGGGACTCTGTAGATACAGATAACTCTTTAGTTAATGCCAAAATTAAAGAACTATCTAAACCGCTTGATAAGAAAACACTAATTGGAACATCTGAAATTAAGTGTTTCTTTACAGAGTCTATCATTATTTCATTGAATTGATTAATAGAAAAGTTTTGATCATATGAAATAGGAAACTTACTTTGATAATTATAATAAATTTCACTTTTTGGATAAGATAAATTTTTATTCTTAAATTTTATTGAAATCTTTTCACCCTTTGAAATTTTTTTTACTTTTTCATAAATAGTATTAGGAGAATGAATACAGTTCTTTTTAAAAAATTGTGAAATTGATTTTTTATCGATAGTTTTATGAAATTTAGAGTTAGTATGTATTGTCCTTAAGTCACTTGAAAAGAATAATCTGTTATTCTGCAAGGAATAATAAAGTGGTTTTTGACAAAAAGGATCGCTTAAAAAAAAAATTTCTTTTTCAACTAAATTTATAAAAACTATCGAAAACATCCCCTCACAAAATTCTAAGAAGTTATTGACTCCATAATTTTCTATATATTCAAGTGCAATGCGTGTATCTGAAATTTGATCGTTTAAATCCATTTTGGTAGAAAGTATTTTTTTTAATTCGCTAAAATTATATATTTCTCCATTAAATAATATTAGGGAATCGCGTGAAAATGAAAACATTGGCTGTGATCCGTTTTCAGTGAGGTCAATCATCGATAATCTGTTAAAAGTTAAATAAATTCCTAAATCATTTAGAATGAGATTTTTGCTTTCATCAGGTCCCCTGAAATTTATTAAACTTGATGATTGTTTAAGAATTTTTTCATAATCAATTAAATTACCTTTAAAATCTATAAAACCTGTAAAACCACACATAATATTATTTTAGATTATTTTCTTTTAATTTTTTATAAGAGTAAAATAATATGCCGATTACTATTAGAATAGGTATATTTGTCCATCCATGATAAAAATTATGCGAAGGTATTAGTGGAAAATACACTGTTAAAATTGTAATGGATGACCCTAAAAAAATTATTTTATCTCTAGAAAAATTGTGCGATTTAAATTTTAACGAATAAATAAAACATAAAGAGTACATTAAAGAAATCAAAATAAACGAAAAAATTCCATTTTCTGAAAATATTTGCATAAAAAAGTTATGTGGGTGTGTGGAACATGAGTCATATTCATTCAATTTATTTGTTTTTTGATCTGTCCAGATCCGATATATATAAATATATTCTTTATCAGAGCATTTATATCGAAATTGATTAGTACCTATTCCAAAAAAAAAATTGTTTTTAATCATATTAAATGAAGTAATGTAATGTCCCTGATGATGTGGTGAGTATATATAATATTCACCATCATCATAAATTTGATTAGTTATATTCTGTGTCAAAGATTTTCCTTTAGATAAATAATTATATGTATCAAATGATATAAAGGAAAATACAATAACTGCTAATAAAGATAATATTAAAAACCTTATATTTTTAAAAAAAATTATTAATAAAATATTTGCTATAATAAACTGTACTATAACTATTCTTTGAAAACTAAAGAAAATTAAGATAATAGAACAAAAAAATAAAACAATTGTAATATAGTGGTTTTTGGAAAAAAATAATAAAGAAAAACAAATTAATAGTGGGTAAAATCTTATGATAAAACTACCCATAATTTCGTTTTCAAAAATTACTCTGTGGATTGGTTTTGAATTACTCTCATTTAAATAATATTTTACCTCATTAAAAAAATAATCATTTGAAAAAATTAAATCAAAGATAAATACACCAAAAATAATAATAAATGTTATTAAACTTGAATAAAAAAAATATTTTAAGATATCTATTTTTATTTCTGTATTATTGAGATTGAAATAAATTCCCAAGATGAAAAAAATACTAAGTAAAATTGAAATGTTCGATTTTACTGAAAAAAAAAAATAATTATTAAAATTTATAAGACTTGATAAAAATCCAAATAGAAAAAATAAACTGAGAAGTAAAAAAAATTTATTTTTAAAAAAATAAGATAGATTATTTTTTTTAATAAAAAAAAATGTATATATAGTAAAAATAGAGTAAAAAATAGCTAAAGTATTAGTTAAAGATTGACCAAGAAGTAAAACAAAAGGAAAGGCTAATAAAATATATTCAAATCTAAATATATTTTTAATATGAGTCAAAATTTAAAAAATCTCCTAACTAGCATACCTCTATGATAATAATAGTTTTTAAAAACTAATACAAAAAAGTTGACATTAATTTTAATATTTATTTTTTCCTTTCTATCATAAAGGTAGCAAAATACTAAAGAATTAAATTTATCTCTTACTTGTTTTTTTTCATAAATTTTATTTATAGAAATAAAATTAATTAAGTTCTTATCATATATAAAATTAGTATTTTTAAATGATTTTGATAAACAAATTATTATTGAATTATACCTCTGACTATACCCATGATTAACAGATATATTGTTGTCATCTATATTTAATGTAACTAAATATTTATCAGAAAATATAAAAATTGACTCGTCTAAGTTTGATAATTTTGTCCATGCTTCAAAATCTTGAGATACAATAAATTTTTCATTATAAAAACCAATTTTTGAAAAAAAATTTTTTTCAATCATTACGGACGAGTGGGCAATAGGATTTTTAAATTCAAGTATTTTTTCTAAATTTTTACTTTCTTTAAAAATATTTCTTTTTTTTGTTTTATTTTTTTTTTTAATATAAAAATTAGAAAAACAAATTTTTTTATTTTCTGATTTTTCTAATAAGTTATATTGTTCTTGTAATCTATTTTTTTCTGACACATCATCCTGATCATTTCGCATAATATATTTACCCGATGAATTTTTAATTGCAATATTGAGAGATTTAGTTAAACCTATGTTTCTTTCATTTTGAATAATTTTGTATTTAATTTTTTTATAATTTTTTTTTTCTAAATCTGATATTAATTTCTCTTTTAAATTTATATCAGGATTATCAATAATTATTATAATTTCATAATCTAATGAGGTAATTTGATTGAATAAATTTTCTAAAGCTAATAAAGATAAATAATCAATTTTTATTATAGGAAATATAACACTTACATCTTTCATTTAAGTATAATAAGGTTAATTTAATTAAACTTAATTTTATTAAAAAAATACATTTCTTTATCTAATATTTTATTGATTGAGTGATTATCAATAATATAGTTTCTAGCATTATTTTGAATATGTTTCAAAGTATCTGAATAAAGTAACTTATCTATAGTTTTGACAATAAACTTTTGATGATTTAAATAAATCAATAATCCATTTTTATTATTTAATATATCACTTATTCCAGTTGTGTTTGCGCCTAAAACACACACTCCACAGGACATTGCTTCTAAAATCACTTTTGGATTACCCTCATACTTAGATAATAAAATTAAAAAATTATATTTAGAATATAATCTGGGCATTAAATTATTTGAAATATTCTTGAGAAATTTAATTTTAACATTCTTTCTATTTGCGTAATTTATAATTTTACTTTTAAGTGGTCCTTGTCCCAAAATATCAAGTCCATATTTAGAGTCAGATAAAGAATTAATAATATTGAAAATATTTTTTTGTTTCACAAGCCTTCCGACAAATAATAATTTCAATTTATATCTACTAGATTTATCAACGTTAAAAATCTCCGTATCAACGAAATTAGGTAATATATAAACATTTTTACTTATAAAAAAATATTTCTGTATAAATTTTTTATAAAATACTGTTGGCACATATACGATGTCGGCAGATTTATAAGCAATAAAACAAATTAAATAGGAAACTATAATTTTAAATATATTTTTTTTATACAGAGAAAAATGAAAAAGGTCATATCCTCCTCTTGAAATAAATTTTTTTTTATATTTAAATTTTAAAAGTGCTGCGATCCAACTACCATAATTTTGATTTGATTTGTAATAATCAAACGATTCAATTTTTTTGTTATATTTTATTATGAAAAATATAGATTTAAAAAGATTCAATATTTTAAATTTAGATTTTTGTATATTTTCAAATATTGGAATTATTTTAATTGACGAATCATGTGGAATAAATTTATAATCATTTTTTCCACCATAAGTTAAAAAACAAATTTCTAAATTAAGTCTTTTTGATAAACTTTCATAATATTTTAATTCTCTTACGAGAAAGCCCTTATCATTCCAATTTTTTAATGTGACATCAAAAGTGAAACACAATAAGAGTCTTTTCATTTTGAGTTAATGTATTCTAAATACCATTTAACAAATTTACTTATCCCCTCTTGAACTTTAATTTTGGGTTTGTATTTAATTATCTTTCGTGGATTTTTAATATCAGCAATTGTTGCGTGAACATCTCCGGGTTGCATACCCAAATAATTAATTTTAGCTTTTTTATTTAAATTATTTTCTATCACTTTTAAAAAGGTTTTTAATTTAACTTTATGCCCTGACCCTAAATTAAAAATTTGATAAGGTGCTGTTGACCTATCTTCTTTTAATTTTTTAATATTTGAGATTTTAGGTTTTGATTTCATAGCTAATATAATTCCGTCTACTATGTCTGAAATGTATGTGAAATCTCTTATATGATTTCCTTTATTGTATAAGTTAATTTTTTTTCCGTTATAGATCTTATCAACAAAGTCATACAAAGCCATATC
>MDTA01188721.1_pt1 | contig 10299 bp, 7 predicted proteins | sample 811151 | NCBI WGS metagenome assembly MDTA01 (sample SAMN05326648, study PRJNA326480) | marine metagenome | isolation source: seawater | place: Indian Ocean: South | collected 2010 | reverse complement strand
TATTTTATATGCCAATGATACTTCTTGGTGTACCTGTAGAAGTTTTTATTGCGGTTGCTGGTGTTAATCTTGTTTACCAATTTTGGGTTCATACGGAACATATTGGGCATCTAGGTTGGATGGAAAAAGTTTTCATAACGCCGATGAACCACGGAATACATCATGCCAAAAACAAGGAATACATTGATGCAAACTACGGTGGTGTATTTATTATTTGGGATAGAATGTTTGGCACATACACAGCTCAAAGGCCTGATCTAAAACCAGTATATGGAACAGCTACTCCTTTAAATAGCTGGAACCCACTTTGGGCAAACTTCCAGGTATTTTCAATTATGATTAAAGATACTATTAAAACTAAATCATGGCGCGATAAAGTTAAAGTATGGTTTTCACAAACATACTGGAGGCCAGATGACTGTATCGAAGAAAAAAATCCAGATGATTTTTATAAAAAATTTAATCCTGAAGTAACTTCAGATATTAAAATATTTGGTTTCTTTCAAATGCTATTCACAATAGCTGTATCTGGATCAGTTTTAACATTTGTTTCATCGCACGCATATCATGAGATTGCGGCATTCGGAATTATTATTGTATTTATATCGTCTCTAACTGGTTATCTAATGCAAGCAAAAGTATTGGCATACCGAATGATATTATTCTTTGCTTTCTTCACTATCCTGGGAATATATTATTTTGAATTCATAAGCTTGGATTTGCTTTCCACCAAACTACTGTTGGCACAGTTATATATGAATATACTAGCAGTGATTGCAACATATTCGATGCAATCACTACAAAATATAAAAATACTAGAAACTAAGTAATTTACTGAACGTCAAATCTATCTGCATTCATTACTTTGTTCCATGCAAATATAAAATCGTTAGTAAATTTGTCACTTGAATCATCTTCAGCATATACCTCTACAATAGCTCTTAACTGAGAATTTGATCCAAATACAAGATCTGACCTAGAGGCAGTTCTTACCTTTTCTCCTGACTTTCTATCAAATGCTTCATAGGAATTTCCAGTTCCATTAGGTTTCCATTGAACAGACATATCAAGCAAGGTTTTGAAGTAATCATTGGTTAATTTATTGGTATCTTCAGTGAATACTCCGTATCCATTCAAACTTATACCAAGTGATCTCATCCCCCCAACAAGCACAGTCATTTCAGGAGCAGTTAAACCAAGAAGCTGCGCTTTATCAAGCATAATTTCTTCAGGCGCGGTATTTACTCCACTTGCATGATAGTTTCTAAATGCATCTGACTTAGGTTCAAGTACTTCAAAAGATTCAATATCTGTTTGCTCTTGAGAGGCATCACCTCTTCCTGGTGTAAAAGGAACTTCTGCACCCGATGCCATCTCTATAGCAACATTACCAGCAAGTACAATAACATCAGCAATTGAAGCGCCTGTTTCTTTCGAAATAGATTCATATATTCCCATTACTTTAGTTAATTGGCTTGGATTATTTGCCTCCCAATCTTTTTGAGGAGCCAACCTAATTCTGGAGCCATTGGCTCCTCCACGCATATCAGAACCTCTATAGGTTGATGCGCTAGCCCATGCAGTTTCTACCATTTCTTGTATAGATAATCCGGAATTAGCTATGATATTTTTTACGTTATCAATATCGTAATCTATATCTCCAGTTGGAACTGGATCTTGCCATATTAGTTCTTCCTCAGGCACTTCTGGTCCCATATATCTAGATTTTGGTCCCATGTCTCTGTGCAGGAGTTTAAACCAAGCTCTAGCAAAAGCATCTGCAAACTCATTTGGGTTTTCATGGAATCTTTTAGAAATTTTGTTATATTCTGGATCCATTCTCAAAGCCATATCAGCAGTAGTCATCATGGTTGGGACTTTTTTGCTAGAATCTTCTGCATCTGGTGCCATATCTTCTTCTGTTTGGCCAACTGCATGCCATATGTGAGCCCCAGCCGGACTTTTTGTTAATTCCCATTCATAACCAAACAATAAATCAAAATAACCATTATCCCATTTCGTTGGATTCGCAGTCCAAGCGCCTTCAATGCCACTTGTTATTGTGTCGCTGCCAACACCGGAGCCATAATTGCTCGTCCAACCAAAACCCATTTCTTCTAGTGGCGCGCCCTCAGGTTCAGACTGAACATTTTCTTCACCACCTGCTCCATGTGCTTTACCAAAAGTATGTCCTCCTGCAACCAAGGCAACAGTCTCCTCATCGTTCATAGCCATTCTTCCAAATGTTTCTCTTATATCATGAGCGCTTGCTAACGGATCTGGGTTACCATCGGGCCCTTGAGGATTTACATAAATCAAACCCATCTGAACTGCTGCAAGGGGATTATCTAATACTCTTTCACCTTTATAACGTTTACTTTCAAGCCACTCTGATTCAACACCCCAATGAATATCTTCTTCAGGGCCCCAAATATCTGGTCGACCTCCGCTATAACCAAATGTTTCACCACCCATAGACTCAATAGCAACGTTTCCAGCTAGAATGAGTAAATCAGCCCAACTAATCTTCTTTCCATATTTTTGTTTTATAGGCCATAAAAGTCGTCTTGCTTTATCAAGATTTCCGTTATCAGGCCAACTATTAAGAGGAGCAAATCTTTGAGCGCCAGTTCCTCCTCCGCCTCTTCCGTCTGTATTTCTATATGTTCCAGCTGCATGCCATGTCATTCTGATAAAGAAAGGTCCATAATGACCATAATCTGCAGGCCACCAATCCTGAGAATCTGTCATTAAGTTATTTAAATCATCTTTTAAAGCTTTGTAGTCAATTTTCGAAAACTCTTCTCTGTAATCATACCCCTCATCCATTGGGTTGGATTTTTTATCATGTTGGTGAAGAATATTAAGGTTTAATTGATTTGGCCACCAATCTTTATTAGATGTTCCGCTTGAACTATGCGTTGTCATTGCCCCATGCATTACAGGACATTTACCTTCAACTTTATCAGTCATATAGACTCTCCTTAAAAATGTGCAATTAAAAAGTAGACTTTAAATATACTACTAAAAAATATAAAAAAAAAGTATAAAAAATGTAATTAAATGGTGGAGCTACGCGGGATCGAACCGCGGACCCCCTGCTTGCAAAGCAGGTGCTCTCCCAGCTGAGCTATAGCCCCACATTTGATTGAAGTATTGTACTTTAAAGAAAGATTTTTTGAAGAGTTAATCTATATTCTTTTTGTTATTAACTGGTGCGAGCTTTGAATCTTTGAATTCAGAAACTAAAGGGTTATTGTTATTCTTTCCAGAAACAGCCTTTGTTCTTGATTTGTATTTGTTAAAAACTTCAAAGAGAAGATAAAACCAAAAACCATTTACCATTGGCTCAACCAAGGCATCGATAGCAGCTAGATTTAGTGGAGCTCCAGTTAGCAATCTATTACACGTCATAGCAATAAATATATGACCTATTGTATAGACGATGGCTAAGTAAATACCTAACTTAGCATTAGAGATAAAATTAATTGAATTGTTGTTAATTTTTTTCTCAATATTGGTCTTTATATAGACAAGTAAGAAATAAAACCAAAAACCATTAATTATAGGCTCGACAAAGGCATCAGCGGCAGCCATATCCAATGTAGCTCCTGTGATTATCCTATTACAAGCCATGGCAATAAGGATATGTCCGATGGTGTATATCACAGCAAGTATGATGCTGTCGTACTTAAGAACCTGCGTGTCGTCGTACTTAAGATAATTTCTCATAATTGCATTCTACTTGATTTAAAAAAAGGGGCAAATAAATTTGCCCCCTTAGATTTTAGGGGTATTGTCTAACACCCCTCTCCCAAAAATTACTTAGAACTTCCTTGTTAGAGAAAGTCTTACATTCATAGGCTCTCCTACTGATGCCTGATGTGTGCTGTGTGAATGAGGGAAATATAACTCATCAGTTAAATTCTCTGCATTTAGACGCACTGTAAGGTCATCTGAAACATCGTAATAGACGCTAAAGTCTACTCTTGTGTATGAAGGCAGAACTAAAGTCGGTTTATTATTACTAATTTTAGACTCACCAACTTTCATTACACCAAGACCCCATCCAAGTTGATCATTTACATCGTATGTAGCCCATACAGTCAATGTATTGTCAGGAATTTCTCTAGGCTCTCCACCTGAGCTAGTCTCACCATCCATATCAGTGTATCCCACTACAACATTCATTTTGTCACTGACTTTTCCTTTAAGCTCAAGCTCAATACCGTCAACCTGAAGTCCAACAATTTCACCACTTTCACCTGTATCATCTCTTACAGCTACAACTTGTTCGCTATCAAAGTATGCTGCAGTAAAGCTCAGAACATCAGATATTGCCCATTTGACACCAACTTCGCTACTTTCATATACATCAGCATCAAGTCTTGCGTTACTAGCTGATAAAGATTTGAATTGTTCACCTGATCTAGGTAAAAAGCTTTCACTGTAGCTGTAGTACCATGAAATATTATCTTGTGGCTTAAATATTACTCCAGCTCTTGGTGAGAATTTTGAATCCTTTTTGGATTGAGCTGTACCACCTTTTAGGTCTGTTACAGTTATATCAAATGAATCGTGTCGTCCACCAATCATTAACTTAAGATTATCAGAAACATCAATTTGATCTTGGATATAAATTGAAGTTACATCAATGTCAGATTTAGTTCTGCTTTTTAGGTCAGCAGTATAATCATTTCCTGTTGCAACCCCAGCAGCGTTAACTGAGAAATCCATAGGTCTTGTAATATTAAATACTTCATTATCATCACTGGTTGTTGACCAAAATGTGTTGTATCTATAATTATTATTAGTTGTATCAATTACTTCGGCTCCCATCAAGATAGTATGATTACCAACCTCGTTCACCATGCTTCCAGAAATAATTGTATTTTCACGTTCTGTTGGATCTAAATACCCATCCATAGTTACAACAGTTTCACCAGCTGTATATCCGGATGCGTAATAGTTTTTATACAATTTTTCAAAATCACTTGAAACAATTGATAAGTTACCTTTTCGAGTATCTGAAAACTCTTTACTTAGAGTCGCTCTGAGGATATTAGCTTTCAAAGTAGTTAAGTTATCATTGCCGCCAAAAGTTATTTTCTCAAATCTTTCTACAGGCTCACCATTTTCAGTAGGTATACCTCTATCAATGTATCTTTCATGATCTGCATGCTCATATGAAACGTCTAAAGTAGTTGTGTCGTTAAGCTGAACTTTAAGAGTTGGGTTAAAACCAAGTCTCCTTCCGTCATAATGGTCTCTATGGTTTTCTAGAGCATCGCTGTGAAACATTACACGAACAGCAGAATTATCACCTGTGTCAGTGTTATAGTCTAAAGCGATATCATTTGCACCAAAACTATCAAAACCAAAATCAACTGAACCAAATGTTTCTCCAACAGAAGCTTTCTTTGAAACCCTATTGATTACACCACCTGTTCCGCCTCTTCCAAATAAGAGAGCATTTGGACCTCTTAAAATTTCAACTTGTTCTACATTGTATAAAGAACGATAGTACTGAACATCATCTCTAGCGCCATCTTGAAAAAAGTCAGCTGTTGACCTAACTCCTCTAAATACCACTGCATCACGGTGCCCTTCACCTTGTGATGTGTTTACACCTGGAGTATATCTAACGATATCACCTATTTCTCTTAAACCTTGTTTACGGATATCATCATCTGTAACAATTGATACAGTTTGCGGCACATCCATTATAGGTACTGGTGTTTTTAATGCATTGACTTGATCTGAGTAAAGAACATTACCTTTTACAACAATTTCTTCAACATCATCATCATTATCTTGAGCACTTATTAGAAAAGATGATACTAGTAAAACACCAATCATAAAGATAGGAGAAATATCATCAAAAAATCTATTTAATATCTTATTCATTTTTATCCTCATATATTAATTAAAGTGAAAGCTACTTTTTTTCGCCTAAAGATTTTTGATTATAAAATCTAAAACTGCACACTTTTAGGGGAATGACCAATAAAGTAGCTTTCATGAATGAGAATGATAATGATTCTCATTTAGATTTGCAACAATTTTTTAAAAAATAATTGATGTGAAGATTTTTTCTAATTAAAAATGAAGTTAACTGAATTGAGTTTAAGTTTTATTTGTTACCTTTTATAGCAAAATATATGCCAAGTATTAGTAAAAATATTTGTTCACTCATGAAAAGTTTTTTTGTCACTAGCCAATCTGAATGAGCAATTAATATTGCTCCAATCATGATAACTGCAACTGCACCGCCTGAGACTCTAGTAATTAAATTACCTACATGAGTCTTAGATAATCCACCAAGTATTATTCCAGCGCCAGCAGCAACCTCTCCTATCGCAACCATACTAGTTACTATTTCAGGATACATATAGCCCATGCTTTCAAACCAAGTAACCATCTTCTCTGGAGGAAGTGGAAATTTCCCAATACCATGAAGTATAAATGATGTGCCTAAACCCAGTCTTAACAACCAAGAAGTAATTGGCATAAAAGGTTTAGCGATTGATTCAAGAATATTATCTAAGTTTTTCATGTTTTTAAATTATGTTTCAACTGATTCAAAAATTATATCCTCATCACTGCAAAGTTCAAACCCATTCAAATTTATAAATTGGTCTAATTCATCATTACCAATCTTAATATTTGCAAACATTGTTCCATTTGATGAAACTTTTTCTTCTTTAACACATCCCATATCAAATAATAATGATCTTATGTTTCCAAGATTATTCTCTATTGATACCCATCCTTTATATATCCCATTAAAAAGATGTTTATCTATCCTCGACCTCAAGTCATCAAAATCAGTTTGATTTTCTGCAGATATGAATAATTGATTAGGATTTCTATTCTTTAAGGATTCTATCTTTGAGCATAAAACTACATCACACTTATTGTTAACAATAATTTGAGGAATATTATTTAATGATAAGTCATAGAGAATCCTATTTACTTCATTTATTTTAATTTTGTAATCAACATCAGAAACATCAACGACATGCAACAAAAGGTCGGCTGTTTTCAATTCATCTAATGTAGCTTTGAATGACTCAATAAGCTGAGTCGGCAAATCTGAAATAAAACCAACTGTATCAGAAAATAGTATTGGGCCATGTTCAGGGTTTTTATTTTTTCTTGTTACAGAGTCTAAGGTAGCAAATAATTTGTCCTCTGCGACTTGGAAGCTCTCGGTTAACTTGTTAAAAAGTGTAGTTTTTCCAGCATTTGTATATCCAACTAAAGCAACAAGCTTATTCCTGCTTTTTTTTCTTGAGTATCTATTAATTTCTCTTTGCTTGTGTGCTTTATCAAGTCTTGCATTAAGCATTTTCATTCTTTTACTAATTAACCTTCGGTCTGTTTCAAGCTGTGTTTCACCAGGACCCCTTAATCCAATTCCGCCCTTCTGTCTTTCTAAGTGAGTCCAGCCTCTTATAAGTCTTGTTGATAAATGTTTTAATTGTGCAAGTTCAACTTGCAGCTTACCAATATGTGATGATGCTCTAGATGCAAAAATATCAAGTATTAATTCTGTTTTATCAATAACTCTTTTATTTAAAAATTTTTCAAGGTTTCTGTTTTGCGATGCAGAAAGTTGATGATTGAATATCACCAAGTCGATTTGATTAGCTAAGATCAACTCTTTTATTTTTTCAAGTCTGCCACTGGTTATAAACGTACTAGTGGTAGGTGCATTCTGCTTAAATTTAGTTGATTGTTTAATGGCCAACCCTGAAGACTCTACTAAACTACAGAACTCCTCATAACCTTGTTCTAATTTTTGTTTATTCTGAAATGAATCAATGTCAACGTAAATTAAAAGCGCCCTTTCAATAACATTTCTCTCAATAGAATTCATTGTTATGTATTGTAGAGTTTTTAAAAGATTTTGTTACTATTATAAATAGAAAAATAATTAACTTTGGGGAAACGCAAATAAACAAAGGAGAAAGAATTAAAAAATCTAAGCTCGCAAGTTTAAGAAGAAAAGTTGTTAAATCTATAAAGAAAAAGAAAATAGAAAAAATTTATAGAGAGCTGAGAAAAGCTAAAAAAAATAAATAATATTTCTTAAAATTGCGTCATTAATTAAATGTTCTATGGAGCACGAGGGTTTTCTTAATTAAAATTTCTTCTTCTGAGCTTCGCACTTCCCGCTAGCAAATATTTCAACTTTTGGGTTTTTTCCTCTTGAGCCATCTTTTTTCTTTAGCCATATATCTCCAAATATTTGGCCTTTACCTGTATACCAGTTGAAAGTATTTGTGATTTTATATACTTGGACTTCGTACTCTGGAAATAATGGATGCTCTTCATCAAGATTCATATTATGAGTAACTGATATTCCTGTATCTTTCTTTTCCGCAGTCCATGTCGCCTTTTCATTTATCCACATTGGTGACGGATCGAAGGTATGTGTTAGGGATTTAAATGCCTCTTCATCAGAATCTACTTCCCAATATTGGACTACATACAATGAGCTCTTTTGCCAATCTTCTTCAGCAAAATTTGTTTTTGCTCTTCTCAATAAAAATAAAGACTGTTGAGTCTGTCTTGCTAAATTTTTGAATAATTCTATGCCTTCTGCTAGATAAGTTTTCTTAATATCTTTATAAGTTACAGAAAAGTTTCCGTCTAATTCACAGAGTATTTTCGAACTCTCAGAATATAGAGGTGCAGACAGAAGAATCAGTATTGCTAAAAAATTTTTCATAATAATGAAGCGAGAAATTTTAAATCTCTCGCTTCAAAAAATATTACTAGTCAGCGTAGTCCAGTCCTTTTTCTTTTTGAACTTCACGTTTATTTGGATTCACTGACTCTCTAAATGGCACATCAACCACTTCGGCTCCAACTGGAACTCCTGGAGATTCTGAGTACTCATCAGGTAGTCTTACTTGAAACTTAGTTCCTACCTCAGAGGAAGTCCATGGAACCCAAGCTAAGGCTATATTAGTTTCTAACTCAGGAGACCACCACGGAGATGTAATATACCCAACATCTTTTCCATCAGTGTCTGCGATTAGCCAAAAATCAGGAGCATAATCTGTAATCTCTTTTCCGCCAAGTGTTAGGCCAACCATTTTCATTTTAAAAGGAGCATCACCCGCGTCCATTACTGCACGCTGTTTCTCAAGCTCTTCTTTACCAATGTAATCTGCTTCCTTGTTTCTTGGAACTTGGTAAGCAAGATTTACTTGAAAAGGAGATGTTTCATGATCAAGATCTTGGCCCCAAGATAAAATACCCGCAGCAATCCTTCTATGGTGAGCTGGTGCAATTACCATCAAACCAAATTCTTCACCTGCTTCAAGTACACCATTCCATACAACTTCTGCATTTTCATGAGCGTCTCTTACGTAAATTTCGTATCCTTTCTCACCTGTAAATCCAGTTTGACTAATAACACAATCAGCCCCACCAATTTTAGTTTCCATTAATCCATAATATGGAATTTCTCTGAGTTCTTCTCCAGCAAGCTTTGCCATAAGGTCTTCAGATAATGGTCCTTGAATCTGAAGTGGGCAAACATCAATTTCATCAATTATTACATCATATTTTTTTGTAACATTTACACCTTGAAGCCAAAGTAAAAGATCACTGTCAGATATAGAAAACCAAAATTCATCTTCTGCTAATCTCAATAAAACTGGATCATTAAGGATGCCTCCTTTATCGTTACATAAAATTGCATATTTTCCATTGCCAGGTTCAATCTTCGTTGCATCACGAGTTATTACATAATCTGTAAATGCCTCTGCATCAGGCCCCTTAACTCTTATTTGCCTTTCCACTGCAACATTCCACATAGTTACTCTGTTAACTAGGGCTTCGTATTCGACCATTGCACCACCGTCTTCTGGTCTTACGTACCCTCTTGGATGATATATTCTGTTATAAATAGTCGCTCTCCAACATCCTGCTTCATGAGACAGGTGCCAGAAAGGAGATTTTCTTACTCTTGTTGAAATTAGAAGCTCAGTTGGAGTTCGCCCACTTTGTCTAAGATTGTATGGAACTACTCGGTCGCTTTGATCAACGCTTGGATGATTTGGATGTGTCATATTACCCCTCCGTAAATTAATGACAAATGTATATTTCTTGTTCGATTAAACGACATTTTTAATGCTTTGTAAATCGTTTTTTTTAAAAGAAAAAAGGCCGAATTTATAACACTAAAATCGACCTTTTTTTTAAAGAATTTTATAAAGAATATCTTACAGAAAAGCTCAAATTTCTCCCTGGCATTAAATACTCATCTGCAGTTCCTGCAGC
>MDTA01036548.1_pt1 | contig 10299 bp, 8 predicted proteins | sample 811151 | NCBI WGS metagenome assembly MDTA01 (sample SAMN05326648, study PRJNA326480) | marine metagenome | isolation source: seawater | place: Indian Ocean: South | collected 2010 | reverse complement strand
TGATACTCACGCAGAGGTGAGAACATCGAAGCGTATCGTGCGAAGAACCATACCGGGACTTCTCGATATTCGGTGAGATTGTTGCAGTCGTGGTCCGACGTGCCGACGCCGTTATCATTGCTCGACACAATTTCTGCCTGCACTGCACCCGTGGCATTAAGTGCTGCCACCATCGCCAGAGCCGCTGCGCTGGGACCGCCGCGTTGCTCACCCAGCGATGGGATGACGTGCAGGACGCGCATCCGTTCAACCGATATGTTGTTGTCGCCAGTGATCAAACACCGTGACCGTCCAACGTCGATACCAGGGGCTCAAACCGATCCATGCGGGCGTGTTGATTGGCCCGGTCTGTGTTAGTAATCCGTTATCCATCCATTTTGCGAACGGTAACGTGAAGCCCCGTTTCGGTTGCTGCAGTAGCCATGAGGGCAGGCTGTTTGCGGCATCAGTCAGAAGGCTTTTGTGACCTCGCATACGCCGTGTTGCCGGGATGGCTGTCAACCGCGATAGCACCCAATGATCGACCAGTGGCGTACGTAGCTCAAGACCGGACGCCATGCTCATGACATCACTGTCACGCAGGAGTTGGTTGCGCAGATAACGGGTAGTCTCAAGGTGGCTTACAGCATCATGCGGATCGGATGGCAACGCGCCTGGCGGAGGCTCCTCTGACGGATCCGCGCCGCAGAACTCGCGGGTGAGCGCTAACGCTTCTTCCTCGGCAAAGACGCCGCGGTAACTGGCGTAACAACGCGTCATGGACGGCGGCCCGGCAAACAGATCACCAATGCGACGGAGTTTTGGCGAAAGGTACGACCGCCCCGCTTGCATCATGGAAGACAGTGGCGCCGCTACCACGCGCAGGAGCCGCTGCCATGTGTACATGGCTGGTACCTCGCGGAACGACGGATAACCACCAAACAGTTCGTCGCCGCCCACGCCGGACAAGACCACTTTTTGCCCTGCGGCCGATGCCATTTGTGCGACACAAAATGTGTTGAAGCCGTCCACGGATGGCTGGTCCAGTGCGGCAAAAAATGCAGGCAGTGTTTCTCTGGCCACGTCGCCGTTGAGCTTGAGCGTTGTGTGTGATGCACCAAAATGCCGGGCGGCGCGCTCAGCCAGCGCACCTTCATCCAGGCCTTGGTCATCAACGCTCACGGAAAACGTATTGACTGCATCCATCTGCTCGCGTGCGAGCGACAGGATGCTGGTGGAATCCAGACCACCACTCAGGAACAGGCCCACTGGTACGTCGCTGATCAGGTGGGCGCGGATAGCGTCCCGTAGCGTCTCGCGGATGTTAGCCGTGTCTTCCGAGGTATCGCCGTCGCGTGCATGATCGCCGGATGCCGGCCAGGAGGGCTGCCAATAATGTTCGTGCAAGACACGCCCGTTGTGCCATTCCAGACAACTGCCCGCTTCCAGCATGTGCACGCCCGAGACGAATGTGTGTGGCTCCGGCACCGCGCCTGCCCGCGGCCGACGCAGCCAGAGGCCAGCAGGGCGCGCACCTCCGACGCGAATAACATGCGCGTCTCATCGTGGCTGTAGTACTACGGTTTGATGCCCAGCGGGTCGCGTGCCAACAGCAGTCTGCGTTCAGCGTTGTCCCAGAACGCAAATGCGAACATGCCGCGGAGGCGGCTTAACGCACCTTTGCCATCACGTCTCAGCAAGCACAGCAGTACTTCCGTATCCGAGTCAGATACAAACGTCTCGCCGGCCGTCACACATTCGTCTCGTAGCTCGCGGAAGTTGTAGATCTCGCCGTTGAACGTCGGCCAGTAGCGCTGATCCGCCGATGTCATGGGCTGATGCCCTGCGCTGCTCGGGTCCAGGATGCTGAGCCTTGTGTGCGCCAACCCGACACCTGCGTCCGGCGGCGAAAAGACGCCTTCATCGTCGGGTCCACGGTGGCGCAACGTATCGCGCATGCGTATCGTCGCCGCACTCACGTCGCCAGTGGGATTGGTCGTGACGATGCCGGCTATGCCACACATGCGGTTGCGGTTTTCCTCGACGGGTTCAATTTCATATGATTCGAAGCATACCTGCGTGCGTGCGTACATGCGCGCTGCTACCACTGTGGAAGACAAAACTATGTCGGGACCGCTGACTGGCTACCGAGTCGTGGACTTTACGAATGTCATTGCGGGTCCGTTTGCGACCATGATCCTGGCAGATCAGGGTGCTGACGTGATCAAGGTGGAGGCGCCGCAGCGCCCGGACCATACGCGTGCAGTTGGCAATGGTCAGCGCGGTCTGCGTGCGACTTTTCTGAATAACAACCGCAACAAGCGTTCGGTTGTGATTGATGTGAAGACGCCTGAAGGTAAAGTGGCGTTGGAGCGCCTGGTGGCAACGGCGGACGTATTCATCCAGAACTTCCGCCCCGGCGTTGTTGAGCGCCTGGGTGTTGATGAAGCGGCTCTCAGGAAAATCAAAGAAGATTTGATCTATGTCTCGATGAGTGGATGGGGAGAAAACGGGCCGTTTGCCCACAAGCCTGTATATGACCCGATCATCCAGGCCTTGTCCGGTCTGGCGACGGTACAAGGCGGCTCTGATGAAGAGCGTCCGCGTCTTATTCGAACCATCCTGCCTGACAAGCTGACCGGTATCACGGCTGCCCAAGCCGTCACATCGGCGCTGGCTGGGCGAGCAAAAACGGGCAAAGGCCAACACGTGAAAGTATCGATGCTGGACTCGGTCATTGCTTTCCTGTGGTCCTCGGACATGGGCGGCCAGACTTTTGTTGGCAACGAGGTGAGCCAGCAGCGCGCGGCCACGTTCATCGACTTGATCTACGAGACGAAGGACGACTACATCAGCGTGTACACCATGACTGACTCGCAATGGAAAGCGTTTTGCCGTACGGCCAACCGCGAACATTTGTTGGAAGACCCGCGCTTCCTGACACCCGTGTTACGTGATGAGAATGCCGATGTACGTTTGCAGCTAATTCAGGAGGCGTTGTTGGAACGGCCTGCGGCGGAGTGGTTGCAGATGTTGGACGATGCCGGTGTGCCGTGCGCGCCCGTCCTGAAGCGCAAGGACATGATCAACCATCCGCAGGTGGTCGCCAGTGAAATTGTGGTGGAACACGATCATCCGCACGCTGGCAAGCTGCGCCAGGCGCGGCCCGCCGCGCGCTTTGAAGGCACGCCAACCAGTATTCGATTTGGGGCACCGCTGTTGGGGGAACACTCGCGCGAAGTCATGCGCGAGGTGGGTTACAGCGACGACGATATCGCGTCACTGATGAACTTAGGCGTTCTTCTCGCCGCGAATGACGATGCAGAACAATGAGCTACACGCTCTATAACCGCGAGGGATCCGGCGGATTTGCCGTGGAAGCTGCGCTGGTCATGGCGGACTTGCCGTGTGAACTGGTGACGCTTAGCTCAACGCCCGGCACGCCGCTCGATGAGAGTTTCAAGGCGACCAACCCATGGGGTCAGATCCCGACGCTCATCGACAGCGAGGGCAACGTCATGACGGAGACGTCCGCCATCCTGATCGACCTGAGTCAGAAGTATCCCGGCACGATCGCACCAGCTCCCGGTTCGTCCGCACATGGCCAGTATGTACGCTGGCTGATTTTTGCTGCGGTCAACGTGTATGAGTCGGTCTTGAGGCGCTCGTACACACACCGCTACTGCGATGACGCGGACGCTTACGAGGCCGTCAAGAGTGCCTCGATGCGCAGGGCCCGGGAGGCGCTGGCGGTCCTGGATAAAGCGGCCGAGAACAGCGCGTTCCTGGTGAGTGATACGTTGACTGGTGCCGATCTGTTTGTCGGCATGTTGTACATCTGGGCGCGCGGCGACGAGTCGTTCGAGAATCTTGCGCGCATTCGCCTTGGTATCCGCGAGCACGCGCTTGTGGGGCCCATCTGGAAGCGTCACTTCGGCGAGCGCTGACCGTGCGGTTGTGTCTGAGTGGCCTTAAAAGGCGGGCGCTTAAGCCGGGGCTCCAAACGACAGGTCCGTCTAGCCCTGCAAGGACGGCTCGTGAAGCTCGCCCGGATAATCCGGTTGTTGTTCGGGGCGTGCCGCCACAAACGCCGGCAGGTCTTTCGCCTGCCCGTACGCGGTGGATAACAATGGGTACGCTGACAAGTCCATGTTGAAGCGCGTTATGCCTTTTTCGAGTTGCGGCGCGAGATGCAGATCGGCCCAACCAGGCGCGGAGCCAAAACAGAAAGGCCATGGTTGCGGGCGGTCGCGCATCTGTGCTTCCAGGGCATCCAGCCCCTTGTAGAACCAGTGGCGCTGCCACGACCGTAGTCCTTCTTCGTCCACACCAAGCCCGTTGTGCAGAAAACGCCGCACCCGAATGACATCGATGGCGTGCATTTCGCTGGTGATATGTTGAGCAAAGCCCCGTTCAAGCGCGCGAATCAACGGGTCGGCGGACAACAGCGGCGGCTCGGGAAATTGTTCTTCCAGGTATTCCAGGATCGCCGTCGCTTGCACGATGAGCTGGCCATTCACTTCCAGTGCCGGCATCAGCCGTTGCGGGTTGATCTGCTCGTAGGCATCCCAGCCCATGGCGCGCACGGATACATACTCGTAATCGAGTTCTTTGCAGGCGAGCGCGATGCGTACACGCTGGCCTGCGGAGTTCATGTAGTTGCTGTAAAGCTTGAGCTTCATCGCTTGCTACCTTTGTACAAAATCCGGCGCATCAAAAGCGGTCACTGGTGGCGCCGGACCATCAAGCTTCTCGACCTGCACCAGGCAGGTATGTGCGGACGGCCCTTGTGCAAGCTTTGACGTACCGTGGTCGCGCGTCAGCACGTTGGGATTGCCGTGTTTGCAAACGCCGTGCTCGTCAGGGTCATACCACGCCCCGGTGCTGAGCTGTATTGCAGTTGGCATCACGGCATCCGTCACCTCCGCGGCCGCCAGACAGGCGCCGCGGTCATTAAACAGCTTGATGATGTCGCCGTCCCGGATACCCCGGACCGCCGCGTCTTCCGGATTCATGCGGCAGACCTCTCGCCCGTGTAACTTGTGCGCCTGGCTGACTTCACCGTGGTCATACTGGCTGTGCAGACGCCCGACAGGTTGATTCGACACCAGGTGCAACGGGTGTTTATCGGCTGCGGCTGTGCCCAGACGTTCAAACGGTTCCATCCACATCGGGTGGGCGGGACAGTCGTCGTATTCGAAGTCTGCGATCGTCTCCGAGTAGAGCTCAATACGGCCGCTTGGTGTTGGCAGCGGATTTGCCGCCGGGTCGGCGCGGTAGTCCTCCAGGAACACCTGGCGCGGCGCGCCCATCGGCGGCATGTCGTGCGCGAGCGTACCCATCTCGACAAACTCGGAATAGCTGGGCACATCGTTGTGGCCAGCTCGAAACGTGTCGTAGAGATGCTCTACCCACGCTTGCGCGTTCCGGCCTTCCGTAAACTCGTCTACAAATCCCAGGTGTTCTGCAACACCGCTCAGGATCGCGAAGTCGTCACGTGAATCGGCGTAAGGTGCAAACACTGGCTGCATCGCAATCAGCAGGGTTTCGGCGGCGCCGAGGTCGGTGCGTTCGAGCGGCGTGGTGGTTGGTAAGACGATGTCTGCCCGTTTTGCCATTGGCGTCCAGAACGGCTCGTGGACCACAATGGTTTCCGGACGCTGCCACGCCTGATTCAGACGGTTCAGGTCCTGATGGTGATGGAAGATGTTGCCACCACACCAATATACGAGCCGCGTATCTGGCAGTGGATGGACGCGACCGTTGTGGTTCATCGTGGTCCCGGGTTTCGCCTCGAGCAGTTCCACGATGCGTGACACGGAGATCGTCGGTGGTCCATCCGGCCGTTTGGGTATCGGCAGACCGGGTACCCGCGCGTTGGCCTGGCCGTTGCCCGGAAAGCCGGCCGATCCAAACGGAAACGTAAAGCCGCCACCCGGTAAGCCAACCTGACCGAGCGCGGCACCCAGTGCCGCCGCCATCCAGTACGCCTGCTCGCCATGGTGTTGACGCTGCAATGCGTAAGTCACGTTGACACAGGTGCGCTTGCTGGCCATTTCGAGCGCCAGCGCGACTATGGTGTTCGCGTCCAGACCGGTTATCCCGGCGGCCCACGTGGCTGACTTCGCGACGCCATCGGATTCGCCCAGCAAATACGCATGCAGCTGCTCCCAACCATGGCAGTGCGTCGCAAGGAAAGCGCTGTCGTGTCTGTCGTTGACAACTAACGAGTGAATCAATGCCGCCATCAAGGCCACGTCAGTGCCGGGGCGCGGGTGCAGCCAACGAGGCTCAAACTCGCTAGCGATGTCATCGCGCAACGGCGAGACATTCAGGAACTCAAGTTTGTTTGCGCGGGCGCGACTCATCCATCCACGCGTCTGATGCGGGCCCTGACCGTTGTACGACACCTGCGCGTTAGAAAGGCGCAGGCCACCGAAACTGACAAACAGTTCCGTATGCTCGGCGACCACGGACCAGGACGTCTGCGCGCGCTGCACGCTGTGATATCGGTCGCCAAAAATGTACGGCACGATGGCTTCGGCGCCGGACGATGAATAGGTACCCCATACATCGGTGCAGCCGCCAAACTGGCGCATGAACCGAAACAGCTGCGCGGATGGCATGTGGAAGCGGCCGGTAGAACCCCATCCATAGGAGCCTGCGAATATGGCTTCGTGCCCGTGTGCATCACGCACACGCTCGAGTTCGCCCGCGACCAGTGCCAGCGCCTCGTCCCACTCTATTTCAACAAACGGCTCGCGACCTCGTAGCTCCGGTGCGGAACCCGGTCCGCTGTCTAACCACGAGCGTCGCACCGAGGGCTTCGCGACACGACACTCCTGAGATTGTTTCAGCGACTGTCCGAGCGGCGAAGGATCAGGGTCCTGCGGATGGCCTGATACTCGCAACTGCTCATCTTTGCGTTCCAGAAGAAAAGGGCCCCAATAGGTCAGCGTCGCGCTCGTGGTCATCGTTCATCCAGCCGCTGAAGGCTCGTAGTTCAACAAAGTGGCAGCATCGCATAGCTCTGCTGATGCAGCCAGGAATGACCCGCAGCGGCGGTCAGGCTGATTTGCCGCGCCTCCACAGACGTGTGTCCTTCAACACAATCAACGCGGAAGTGATGCACAGCCCCAGCATCAACGGACCAAATGCGCCAAAGCCGCTGCCGGCATAAAGCCAGCCGCCCACGGTGGCTGCGGTTAGCCAGCCGATGCTGGCGATGGAACTGTTGAGGCCCATGATGACGCCGCGCACTTCCGCGGGCACGGCAGCTAGCGAAGCCATGAGTGGCGTTCGCGCAAGCGCATCGAAGAACGCAAAGGCCACGCCAAAAGCAGCTGTGATGAGCAGGCCTGGCTGCCACCCGAACCAGGGGAACGCGCACAAGCCGGCGATGACCACCGCACAGGCGAAACTTACGCGTTTGTATTCGAACCGATCAGCAAGCTGACCGCCCAGTAACGTACCGACGATATTGCCGATGGCAAAGCCGACGAGTGGTAACGCAACGTCAGCAACCTGCAGCTCGTATGCCGTGCGCAGGTATGCCGGATAATAAAATGCGGACATGCCAAAACATACGCGCTCGCACACGAGCGCGCAGAACAACCGGATGACCGGCCCGGTCAGGGCATCGCGAAGCGTCATCGGGGGTTGGTCACCACTACCCGATGATGTCGCGGCCTGCTTCTCCACCCGCACACGGGTTGCGAAGAAAAGCCCCACCATGGCTGCTGCCGCAAGCGAGGCGAGGCCGATGTGTACACCTCGCCAGCCGACAATTGCCCCCAACCATGCGGCCAGCGGCACGCCTACCAGCAGGGTTAGCGATTGCCCACTCATGACCCAGCCAAGCGCTCGCCCGCGCAGCGCTTCCGGACTTCTGAGGCTCACCTCGGCCATCGATACGCCTGTCAGGGCGCCGCACCCCAGGCTTGCCGTCACAACCAGAAAGACCATGGCCCAGTAGGTCGACACAAACGCCGCCGCTGCCATGGAAACTGACAGCAGGATTGGCGCGCCCACAAGGAACATACGCCTCCCCAGACGGTCGCTCAACGCGCCTGCCACGTACGACGAGAGACCCCAGGCGACCGACGAAATACCAAACAGGTTTGCGATGGCGGGTAGCGAGGCCATCAAGTCGGTCGCCATATCCAACAGAAACGGTGAACGCACGGAGCCGCTCGCCGTCGCGGCAAACATGCCAAAACAACTGGCGATCACAATGCCCCAGGGCATCAGCGCTGGCACGGAAGCGGATGGCGTTGAACTAGCCGGCGTGGGATTGGACAAGGTGCTCGCTCGCGGTCATAGGGGAGGTAGCCGACGCTAACGGTCAGCGAGTTGCCGCATGAAACGCACCATTGCGGCGACGGCGGTTGCCATGTTGTCCTCCAGCGTCAAGCCGGATTTCTTGCGTGGCTTGAAGCCATGGTCGCCGTCGTTTAGCCAACACAACTCAATCTGACGGCTGAGCGAGTAGCCGTTCACGTCCTCTGGCGTACCAAAGGTATCGCGCTCACCCTGACAAATCAGCGCTGGCGTCTTCAGTCCTTCCAGGTGTGCTACACGCGGTTTGTCGGGTTTGCCAGGTGGATGAAACGGATATCCCAGACAGATGAGACCGGCGACCGCCTGCTCATCAGCGGTCATGCTGGCCATGCGCCCGCCCATGGATTTGCCGCCGATCACGATCTGGTCGCGTCGCCAGCCCTCGTTCTCCACTAACGCAACCACATCCGACCAGGCTGACAACAGTCTTGGCATGCGATCGGGCGGTTTCCGTTTGCCCTGAGCACGCGCAGTGGCCATGTAAGGAAACTCAAAACGCAGCGCCTGAAAACCGGCTTGCGCTACCCCTTCGGCAATGTCATCCATGAAGGGTGCGTCCATACCTTGACCGGCACCGTGCGCAAAAACAAATACGTAATCTGAGTCATCCGGGCCGTCGCGCAACAGCTCGGGCGTATAGTGAGTGTCGGTCATCTTGAGAGCAGGCGTTCCTGGACAGTTATGATGCGGTGGGAGACCCGGTCAGGCAGCGTACATCTTAGCGCGATGTCCGCGGACGCGGCGCTACTGGCGGCGCGCTACAACGAACTGATCGTGGCCCATCGAGCTGGCCGCGCTGGCACCGCCATGGCGCTGGCCCGCGACCTGCTGGGCGTTGCGCCCAATCACCTTCCTACCCTGAAGGTGTTTGCCCAGCTGGCGCGTCAGGCGGGAGATTCAGCGGCCGCGTTGGATGCGCTAAAACGTGCGCTTGAGGCCTCGCCGGACGATGCCACGTTATATGCGGAAGCGGCAGGTGTCATGGTGGAACTGGGTGCCCCGGACGCCGCCCTGGACGCTTTTAACGTCGCCGTTGAAAAAGACCCGCACGCACACGGGGCAAGAGCAAATCGTGCGAACCTGTTGGCGCGAATGCATCGCCTCGACGATGCGATCGCGGAATATGCACAGCTCGAACGTATGGCTCCCGACCACACTGCGACGATCGCCAATCACGCCACCATCCTCGAGGTGGCCGGGAGGGCGCGTGAAGCGGCGCGCGCCGTTGCGCGTGCGCTCGAACTCGCGCCGGGTGACGTTGCCATCCAGACGCTCCCCGCGCGGATGGAGCGCGGTGTAGGGCTGGGCTCCAAAGCACTCGGCCGCATACGTCGTGTTGTTGACGAGTCAAATGAACCCAGTGTTGCGATGCTGCAGGAACTTGGCCACTGCGCTGACCACGCTGATGAGTTTGCGGAAGCTGCGCGCGCCTACCGGCGGGCTAATCGGCTGTGTCGTCGCGCAGTTCGCCATGTCGCCTCACCCAACCAAGTGCTCGCTCAGTTGCGGGGATGGGAAACTGGGTTGCGCGAGAGCAGTGAGCCCGCGCTGGCGGCGGTCGAGACAATGGGTCCGGTCGCGTCGCGTCCTGTTGTGGTGGTCGGGTTTCCTTACGCGGGCACGCATATCACGGCCGACTTGTTGCGCTCGGGCTCGAGCATCGAGCTCAGCGTGGACCGGTCCGCACTGCGCGACGAGGTGGTTACGTTGGTGGAGCGGTATCTGCCGATGTTGTACGCGATGTCACCGGATGCGCGATATGTACGGATCACACGTTCGCGCGCGGATGTGTTACTCGGTTGTCTGACGATTACATTCTCCGAACCTGCCCTCGAGGCACTGTGTGCGGCACCCACCGAGTTGGCCGAGGCTTACCTGGTAGCCGAACGCGTCTGGCAGTGTTTTGTTGAGGTCTGTCGGCCAGCGGTACTGGATGTCAGCTACGAAGCCCTGCTGGAACAAGATTCGAGCACCCTGGAG
>MDTA01050536.1_pt1 | contig 10301 bp, 5 predicted proteins | sample 811151 | NCBI WGS metagenome assembly MDTA01 (sample SAMN05326648, study PRJNA326480) | marine metagenome | isolation source: seawater | place: Indian Ocean: South | collected 2010 | reverse complement strand
CATCACCGCCTTGCTCCGGCGAGACGGCTGGCATGTGAACGAGAAGCGGGTCTACCGAATCTGGCGACGTGAAGGGCTGAAAGTTCCCCAGAAACAACCAAAGCGTGGGCGTTTATGGCTCAATGACGGCTCTTGCGTGCGCTTGAGGCCGCAACATCGAAACCATGTGTGGAGTTACGACTTCGTGATGGACAGAACCCATGACGGGAAACCATTCCGCATGCTGTGCGTCATCGACGAGTTCACGCGCGAATGCCTGGCTATTCGAGTGGAACGAAGGCTCAATGCGAGGATCGTTCTTGAAGTGCTTGCTGATCTATTCCTCACACATGGCCCGCCGGATCACATTCGTTCCGATAACGGCCCCGAGTTCATCGAGAAGGCTCTGCGTGCTTGGCTGGCGAGGCTTGGCGTCAAGACGCTCTACATCGAACCGGGAAGCCCTTGGGAGAACGGCTATTGCGAGAGCTTCAACTCCAAACTCAGAGACGAGATGCTTGCGAGGGAAATCTTCTACACGATGAAGGAAGCAAAAACGCTGATCGAATGGTGGCGCGAACACTTCAACACGTTCCGCCCACATTCTTCGCTCGGCTACCGACCGCCAGCGCCAAAAGCCATCTTGCCAAGGCCGTTCATGCCGCCTTACGTTCAGAGCGTGGCGGCATGAACGCCGTACGACAACCCGCCGAGTCTAACAAATGGCTCGGAGCACCTCGATGGGTCAGGCCACGGTGAGCTACTCGACAGTGGAAACTAAGTTCTGCAAGCGTCGCAAAATCCGACGAACCTAATATAAGCGGCCTGCGGCAACAAGCTTCGAGCGTGATGGCCTCTGAGCGCGCAAGGCTATGTGGATAATGATTTGTTTATCAATCGGCCGGCCGATTGCCCGGCTCGCTTGAAAACGAGGAATGAAATGCTGTTTCGAACGCTCTTGCTCGACGCGTCGCTGGCGTCTTTGGGCGCATCAGCCGATATGCAGCCGATCAGCGGCCAGCGGCGACATGAAGCCCGAATATTGAGCGCCGAGAGCTGTCCGGCGGAAATCATGCGCGAGAGCGATCAAACGTTCGATGTTTACATGGATGTTCCAGAACCGTTCCACCCCGCGGGGTGCCGGCGACAGGGACATTCAGTGGGAAAGATTGAAGGAAGATCACTGGCGCGGGCCAAAGGTCGAAAGCCAACAAAGCGAGGACGGTTTGAGGAAGATCGACACGGAGTACTTAGTGACCGTGAGATCGCCTCGTCATACCACTCAAGAGACATCGATTGTCACTACCGTGCCTGCAAAGACAGCCAAGGAAATAGGCATGGCGACGACTTGTGAAATAAAATCGATTGTTGAACAGCGCTTTTTAGGGGATTGACGGTGCTTTGTGCAGATCCCGCAGCTGTTTTTGATGAAACGCTGGGCGAAGTCATATGGAGAAGTGCTGGAAAAGTCGCGGTAAAAAAAGCGAATTCTTCCATGGACTCGTCGTCGCGACGCATGACGCCTGGCTATTGGTGCAAATCAAGTCTGCACGCGGTCACAGCGGCTGTTGGCGTGCATATTACCGCCTCGGTCACCAGTCAACGCTATTGGCCGCGTATTAATGAGCCAATTGTCTTCATGTAGACGCACGAACGCCAATCATCCTCACCTTCCGTCTGAAAAAAATTCGCTTGCGTCGCATTTTCGTGTCTAGCCGCATTGAGTTGGCCGATTTTTGCTTTGAAAATCGCGGTCGAGCGATTGTAACAATAGCACTACTAGGGCAAAGTTTTTCGGGCAGCAGGGAGAGCTCCACGCGAGCGTCAATAGCGGTGGAGAGTGCGCACGATAACAAGGGCTCCGGGAACGAACTTGACGCAGCTGTCGAGCGACTGGCCGCGCGCTATCGTCCGGCGCTTATCGCCTATTTCCGCCGGCGCGCGCCAGTTAAGGCTGACGCCGAAGATCTAGCCCAGGAAGTTTTCGTCCGCGTTTTGAAAAGAGGCGGCCTCGATGAAGTCGAAAACGCCGAGGCCTTTCTTTTTCACGCGGCTGCCAATCTAGTGCGGGACCAAGGGAGACGAACGCTGGTTCGCCGCCAGCATGCAGCCGAAGAATTCGCAACCGCTGTAAAAGCTGAGGTGCTTTCCCCTGAGCGCGTCTATGAGGGTAGAGAACAACTGACGACGCTTATGTCGGCGCTGGACGAGTTGACCGAAAAAACCCGCGACATGTTTCTGCTGCACCGTCTCGAACGAATGAAATACCACGAAATCGCAGATCTTTACGGCGTCTCGCTCAGCGCCGTCGAAAAACACATAATGAAGGCGCTGGCGCATGTCGCCAGGCGCATGGGCAAGCCATGACGACCGACAAGGCCTTGGGAGAGATGAACGATACGGAACCGGACGTCCACGACGAGGCGTCTCGCTGGTTCATGACGTTGCGGCGGGCAGGAGCGAGAGATTATGACCTTGCCGCATTCGAGCAATGGCGCGGCCAAAGCGAAGCCCATGCGAAAGCCTATGCGGACGTGGAAAGCGCCTGGGAGCTGATGGACGGCGCGGCCGCGGCGCCGGAGATCGTGACCGCGCGCCGGGATGCGCTTTCGCGCGCGCGCCGCGCCGCCATCTTCCGCTGGCGCGTTGGCCGGCGCCCGCGCATGATCGCGATAGCGGCGAGTCTCGCCGCCGCCTTTCTCGCTGCGCCGCTTGTTTTGGCGCTGCGCGGCGCGTCCGCGCCGGAAACGAAATTGACGCAGTATTACGAGACCGATATCGGCGAAACGCGCGTCTTAACGCTTGCCGACAATTCGAAAATCTCCCTCGACGCGAAAACCGCGGTCGATGTCGATTACACGCCGCAATTGCGGTTGATCGAATTGAGGCATGGCCAAGCTTTTTTCGATGTCGCCAAGGATCCGACCCGGCCGTTCCGCGTGACCGCGGGCGGCAAGACGGTTGTGGCGCTCGGCACCGCCTTTAACGTCGAACTCGTCAACGACGAGGTCTTTGTCACGCTCGTCGAAGGCAAGGTCGCGGTTACGGATGCCGGTGATCGCAATGAGAAAGTCGTTCCCGGCGTGGACAAGGCGGATCTTCCGCCAGACGTCAGGGAACTGACGCCCGGCCAGCGCCTTGTCGCTGACGCCTCCGGCGCGTCTTCGGTCGAGCCCCGGGCCGACATATCGAAAATCACAGCATGGCGGCGCGGCAAGCTAAACTTCGAGGATGAGCCGTTAGGCCTCGCGATCGAACGCATGAATCGCTACTCGCGCATCTCCCTCGTCGCCGGCGACGAAAAGGTCGCGGCGCTCGGCGTCAGCGGTGTTTTTGACACAGGCGACACAGAAGCTTTTGTCGAGGCGCTGCAAGTATATTTCGGCGTGCGCGCTGAACGGCGCGCCGATGGCTCCATCGTTATCCACGCGCCGGCTTGAGCATTTGACCGCGATGCGGCGCGCTTGCGATGGCCGAAGCGCGCATATGTTGCGGCAATGGTTGAAATGCTCTTGCATTCGCACAACAAGCGGCGCGAGGGTGTCAGATCATGATTTCGATCGGCGAAAACGGAAATTGCGGCTCTGTGTTCCGATGTGTGACGTATTTGCTACTGAGGCGAATCGGGAGTGATGCGTCGAACCCTCATGTAAGGCGGAAAAATCCGCCTGATCAGGCGTTCAGCCAGGAGGGGCCAAGATGACGAATTCCAAACAGATATCACTGAAATCCGTTTTGATTGCAGGAGCGGCGACTGTGGCTCTGTCTTTTGCGGCGCCCGCAGCATCCGCCGCAGAAAAGATATCGTTTGAAATCGCTGAACAAAGCCTGTCCTCGGCGCTCAACGCCTATGGCGTCGCGGCTGACCGCCAGGTTCTTTACTCGAATGAGGTCGTCGCCGGGAAAACCTCCGCGGGCGTCGTCGGCGACTACGAACCGGAAGCGGCGCTTGCGAAGATTCTCGACGGGACGGGGCTTGCCTGGCGCAAAACGGCTTCCGACGTGGTGCTGATCGGCGATCCGCGGGATAACGAATTCGCGCAGGCCGGCGAACCGCGGCTAATTCGCGTGGCTTTGACGGCCGATCAGCAGGCGGGCGAGCAGCAAAACGAGGGTCCAAGCGCGGTTTCAAATGGCGCCGCGAGCGGCGACAGGATTGTCGTCACCGGCAGCCGCATTGCGCGCACCGGCTACGATACGCCGCAGCCTGTCGATGCAATCGCCGAAAAAACGATCGAAGCGGCCGGCGTCGGCAATATTGCGGACGTTCTGACCCTCTCGCCCACAGTGGGGGTCGGTCTCGGGCAGTCAAACAGCTACTATAACGGCGACGCCGGGGCGGCTTTCATTAACTTGCGCGGGCTCGGCACGAACCGCACGCTCGTTCTGATAAACGGCCGCCGCCGGGTATCCGGCACCGAGCTCTCGTCGGCCGTCGATCTCTCGACGATCCCCGCCAACATGGTCGAGCGCGTCGAAGTCATCACCGGCGGCGCAGCGGCGGTTTACGGTGCCGACGCTGTGACTGGCGTCGTCAACGTCACCCTGAAGTCGCATGTCCAGGGCCTTGAAGTGTCCGGCCGGGGCGGCATCTCCGACAATGGCGATGCGGAAAGCTATTCGCTTGGCGCGCTGGTCGGCTCGGAATTCGCCGACGGGCGCGGGCGCGTCGTCTTCGGCGCTTCCTACAACAAAGATCATTTGCTGCGCGCCAATCAGCGCGAATTCGGCCGCAATCAGGTCGAACTCTTCGGCAATCCCGATAATACCGGCCCCGCTGACGGAGTTTTCGACTCAATTGCGGTGACGAACTACCGCTATCCGGGCACGTCTTATGGCGGCACGTTCGATATCGGCGGCGAGCTTTACACCTATGACGCCGGCGGCGTCAGGCCGTTGCAGAACGATCAGCGCGTTTCTTTCTGGGGCGTCGGCGGCGACGGGTTCAATGACGCGGATTTCGCCCCTTTGCGCAACGGCACAGAGGTGTTCGCCGCCACCACGCATCTGGAATACGAAATCAACGACGCGATCGATCTCTTCATCGACGCGCAATACGCACATACCGAGACGGTTGCGCCGCTTCAGCCGACCTTCGACCTCGGCATCACAATTCCCGACACAAATCCGACGATCCCCGCCGACGTGCTGGCGCTGATGTCGGCCGCAAGTCAGACCACGCTGACGATCGGGCGCACCAACGTCGATCAGGGTCAGAACTTCCGCTATGTCGATCGCGACACGGTGACCGGCGTCCTAGGCTTTGAAGGCGATCTGAACGAGCGTTTCCATTGGCTCGCCTTCTACCAGTACGGCCGCTATCAAGCCGACGCGGAACGCACGCATAATCGCATAACCGCGCGCTTCAACGAAGCGGTTGATGCGATCATGGGCGCGGGGGGTCCGGTTTGCGCCGATCCCGCCGCGCAGGCGATGGGATGTGTCCCGATCAACCTCTTCGGTCCGGCGGCGGCGACGCCTGAAGCACTCGCCTATTTCGACTACACGTCTCACCGCACAGTATTGAATACGCAGCAAGTCGCCGGGCTTCAACTGAGCGGAGACGTATTCGAACTGCCGGCGGGTTGGGTGAAGGCGGCGGCCGGCGTTGAGTACCGCAAGGAGAAGACGGACGAGACGCCGGATCCGCGTCAGGCGGCGGGCGAGCTGCTTTATCTCACCGACGACGCGATCGCCGCCTCATTCGATGTCAAGGAAGTCTTCGGCGAAGCGCTTGTGCCGATTCTCGCCGATCAAGCGTTCGCGAAAGAACTCTCGCTCGAAGGCGCCGTGCGCTTTTCCGATTACAATACGATTGGAAGCACGACGACATGGAAACTCGGCGCGCAATGGGCGCCGTCCTCGGATGTCCGGTTTCGGGCGACGCGTTCGCGCAGCGTGCGCGCGCCGAACCTCTCGGAACTTTACAACCCCGGGTCCACGAGCAATCAGTTCATTCTCGACCCATGCGACGCGTCGCGCATCAATCTCAATCCCAATCGAGCGGCGAACTGCGCGGCGCTCGGATTGCCGGTAGGGTATGTCGATCCGACGACCGGCGTCTTCAAGACCATCGTCACGAGCGGCAATCCGGATCTCGGCCCGGAAAAATCCAATAGCTGGACCGCCGGCGCGGTGTTTACGCCCGGCGCGATCCACGGCCTTTCGGCGTCCGTCGACTGGTGGAAGATCGACATTCAGGGCGCTGTCGGCACCGTTCCGGTCGAACGCGCGGTCGACAATTGTGTCGACGCGTCGACGATCGACAACCCCTTCTGCACTCTCGTCACGCGCAGTTCCGACGGCGCGATTTCAAGCGTCAACGTTTCGCCGATCAATGTCGGCAGTCTTTCGGCGGAGGGCGTCGATTTCCACGCGAACTATCAGCGGCCGATCGGCGCAGTGGAAGGCCGCCTCGCCATCGCCGGGACGTATCTTATCGAAAACAAGCTGGAAGTCGTCGAAGGCGATCCGACGACGCTCGACATCGCCCGCGGCGAAGTCGACAATCCGGTCTGGCGCCTGAACGCGACGCCCGGTTTCTCGACTGGCAGGTTCGGCTTCGACTGGACAGTGCGCTACATCTCGCACACCAACGTCAACGTGCAGGCGAGCGATGAAGCGCGCAGCGACAACGAGGTGTCCTCGCGCATTTACAACGATCTATACGCTTCGTTCGATGTGAACGACAGTCTCCGCTTTTATGGCGGCGTCAACAACCTGTTCGACGTTGATCCGCCGTTCAGCAGGGAAACGTTCCAGGGCACGGGACGCGGCGCGTTGTTCGACAATATCGGCCGCTATTTCTTCCTCGGAGCCAGCGCAAACTTCTAATGTCGAATGAAAAGGGGACCATCGTTCCACGGCGGCCAGCCGAGCCCGAGTGCAGGCGGCGAACCGTGGAACGACGAGAAGTTCTCGCGGGACTGGCCGCCGGCGCTTTCGGCTCGAACGCGCAAGCAGCGGGCAAAGCGCCGACCCGCTTGTTGGACGCTTGCGAACCGCTCACTGGCCTTTCTTTTGACGACGCCGAGCGGACACAGATGTCGGGCGCCGTCGAAGAGATTATGCTGCGCGCCAGGCGTATCGCGCAAACGCCGATCGAGAACGCAATCGCGCCGGCGGAATTGTTCGATCCGCGCCTCCCGGGCTGGACGCCGCAGCTATCAAATTGCTCGGCGATGCGCATGCCTAACGCTCCGTCGGCTCCGCAGGGGCGTGACGACATAGCGTTCGCACCCGCGTGGCGGCTGTCCGCCTGGATCGCTCGGCGAGAACTCACTTGCCGGGATCTCACTGAGATATACCTCGCCCGCATCGCCGAGCGCGCCGCGCCGCTTTTTTGTGTCGCCACGCTGCTTGCGGATCGGGCGCGCGCTGAAGCGGACAAGCTCGATCGCGAGCTTGAGCGCGAGAAATGGCGTGGACCGCTACACGGCCTACCATACGGACTGAAGGACCTAGTCGACACAGCGGGGGTTCGGACGGCTTGGGGCGCCGAACCTTATAAGGATCGCATTCCGGAATTTGACGCCGTCATCGTCAAGCGTTTGCGCGATGCAGGTGCGGTCCTGCTTGCGAAAACGAGTTGCGGCGCCATTGCTTATGGCGATGTCTGGTACGAAGGGCGCACGCGAAATCCCTGGAACCTGTCTGAAGGATCGTCAGGCTCCTCGGCGGGAAGCGCGGCGGCCGTCGCCGATGGTCTTTGCGCATTTGCAATCGGCACCGAGACGATGGGATCGATCGTGTCGCCGTCGTCTCGATGCGGAGCGGTCGGCCTGCGTCCGACATTTGGGCGAACGCCGCGCACCGGCGTGATGGCTTTGTGCTGGTCTCTCGACAAGATCGGGGTTATTGCGCGCGATCCGCTGGACGCCGCGCGGGTGTTAACTGTCCTTCATGGGCCGGATGGATCTGATCCTTGTGCGATTGACGAGCCGCTTTTAGAGATTCCGGAAATTGAGCCCAAGCGGGTTCGGCTCGGATATCGAGAAGAGTGGTTCGCCGACGGGCCCCCGACAGACCGCGCCGCCTTGGACGCGGCGCGCCGGGCTGGCTTCAATCTCGTCAATATTGGCATGCCGGAATTTGATATGAACGCGCTTGGCGGCATTGTCGTCCTTGAAGCGGCCGCCACCTTTCAGGAATTGACGGTGAGCGGCCGTGACGCGGAAATGAAATGGCAGGATGACATCGCATGGCCGAATAGCTGGCGTGCAGCGCATTACGAAGGAGCTGTAAACTACATCCAGGCGCAGCGTCTTCGGCGCAAGCTGATGGGAGAGTTTGCGCGGACAATGGAGAATGTGGATGCAATCCTGCACCCTAACGAAGCCGGCGGGCTCCTAGCCATTGGCAATCACTGCGGCAATCCCGCGCTCGTCTTGCCCGTTGGTCTTGTCCATCAACCGACTCGAAAGGATTTCTGCGGGTTTGTCCCGCCCGAAGATATTGTCGCTGGCGCCGAAATGCATCCCGTTCCTTTTTCGATTAGCTTGACCGGCCGGGTGTTCGATGAAGCAATGCTCGTCGCAATCGGCATGCGGCTCTTTAATTCGCTAGACGTGAGAGACTTGAGACCGCCGCAATAAATCGGTCAAGTTGCGACTTCAGTGACGAGTTCAGCATGCCGTTATCAGATTGACGCAAGGGTGTTTGCAACCACGACATCAGATTCAGAAGGATTATAGATGTGTGCTGTCTCATCTTTCAAATTCCAAGCGCGCGCCCAATCGTCTGTAAGCGCGGTTGCGCAGCCAACTTTGATCGCGCTCGAAGAGGTGTCGCGGTGCGCCATTTTCGGTGGGAAATGGAATGAATGAGCTGCTACGTCCAAACACGAGTGACATGTTTAACAGATTTTGGACGATGTTCTGCCATGGTATGACAATGCAATCAATCGTGCGGTGTTTGTCCGGTTGTCCGAATAGTCCAATTTTATCATTTGGGAAGAAGGTCGCCCCTTCGATCATCCTTTTGGCGCAACACGAAAGGGATTTTGTCGATAAGACGGGATCTTATCCGGAAGCTGAAGCCAGCAATGCTGATCCACTGTCCAAACCGCTTGTTGCGGCATGGGAAAATCTCTGTCGGCGAAAGAACCCGCAGCCACCCCTGTTAATTCTGGAAGCCGTTCGGGATTCCACCACAAGTTCGAGCCGCATTCTGAGCGAAAATAGAAGGTCACATCGCATCCGCTTGCAGAATGACGAGTGAAAATCTTTGCCTCTCCCTCAACTAAACTGACATTCGTTTTGGGAAAAAATGCAGAGACGCTGAACAGAGAGCCGGTGCGCCGCTGGCAGTCGAAACAATGACAAAGGGATATCTTTGTTGATTCGCCGCGACATTCGAGCGTTAGCTTTTTACAATGGCATGTAGCGGTTCGCATACTCGAAGGATAACCGCGTAGTAGGTGGACGCAACCGCCTTCATAGAAGATCGTCCGGCCAAAGTATTTTTCAGGATAAAGTCGGTGTTTAGCGGGGCGCAATGAACGCCGCGCCGCGATAAACATCACGATGCAATCGCGAAAAGACCTTATGGAGATCTTCTCAAAGTTGAAAGTTGGTTCAATCGACCGGCCCGCGCTACGATCTTGGCGGCGGCAGACCTTCGAATGACGGGGCTCCTTCGGCAATCAGCTGATAGGGCTGTCCTTCCGCGGTGAAAATCGCCATATCGGCGCCCCCAAAGACCTTAGGGTCGTCGAGCGTTCCAATTTTCAGAATGACTGGCAGAAGTCCTGGCCGGCGGGTGATCAAATGGGCGCCGCATTCCGCGCAGAATTCACGTGTGACTGCGTCTGCCTTATCCGGCCGCGCAAAACTCTTGGGAGTCCCCTTCATGTAACGAAACTCCTCTGCAGGCATCAGCATGAACAAGTTCGGCGCGCCGCCAGAGAAGTGCTGACAGGCGCGGCAATGACACTGTGCTTTGAGCAAAGGCGCGCCGCCGGCCTCATACCTCACAGCCCCGCAATAACAACCGCCTTTCAAACCCATAGGCGCTCCATTTGAATAGGGTTCAACGATAACAGGATTCCCACCTTCGGGCGCCCATCAAAGCTCTTGCGATGAGGCGTCAAAAGTAAATGTAGCATTGCGCGCACGTAATTGAAAAGAGTCAGCCAGCCGCAAATCTATTCATCACCTTCGCCGCCGTTCAGCGCGCTGAATCACGATGATCGGCGCCCAGAATGCGCAAATCATTTAACAGACTGGTCTGCCACCGGGAAAGTGGTCCGATGAATCTGTTAGTCTCGGCTTTGAAAAAGGAGCTGAGACATGGCGAAACGAGCCAAACCAGAAGAGATTATT
>MDTA01173051.1_pt1 | contig 10302 bp, 8 predicted proteins | sample 811151 | NCBI WGS metagenome assembly MDTA01 (sample SAMN05326648, study PRJNA326480) | marine metagenome | isolation source: seawater | place: Indian Ocean: South | collected 2010 | reverse complement strand
GGATCGTCTAATGACGAAATGAACACTGGCGCAAATCAGGTGGCCGGACCGTGTTAGGTCCCCTGAGGACCCATTGGGGATGAATCAAGGGACTACCCCATTGTCCGACAGACGTCCCGGGGTGGGTCAGGCACCCGAGCTAAGCTGTGAAGGCCGCCGTTACGCCCCGGGGCACACATTCTTCCAAAGCCCTCAAGACTCTCCACCATAGCAGGGTATCGATGAAGCCCCTTGGTTTAGTGGGAGGGACCTTCGATAGATTCCACATAGGGCATCAAAAATTAATAGAAACGGGTCTTAAGGAATGCCATAAGCTGGAGGTGTGGATGACAAGTGATATTCTTGCAACAAGAAAGGATCCTAGAATAGACTCATGGGACGATAGAAAAAAACTCATTTTGAGCTCCATCCATCCTGAATTACAAGCTAGAATATCATTTCATACACTTGAAGACGCATTTGGCCCTGCACCCACCCATGAATTTGCAGAAGTAATAATCTGCACCCGTGAAACAATCTCAAACTGTGAGGAAATCAACGCCATACGTGCCAATAGTAAATTGAAACCTCTCAAAACTGTAATAGTCGAACCAGTGTTTGACAACAACGGAAGAGTTGTTTCTAGTACGAATATAAGGAGGGGAATGACAGATAGGAATGGTAAATCTTGGTTAAGTGAGAAAATTGGCAAATCAAAAATATCTCTTAATTCGGCAGTAGAGGCCATGCTGAAGAGTCCCTTCGGAACTTTGATTGAGGGCAATGAGGATGAACCAAACATTGCTATGATGAATGTTCTAGATAGAATATCAGGAGAACCAGGACCGATAATAGCGGTAGGAGATGTAACAGTCAAAACTATGCAGGACTTGAATAGATCTGCGGATATTGCAATAATCGATGGAATGACAAAGCGTGAGAGATGGGAGCAAGCATCAAAAATAGATGTAGATCAATATGACAATGTTTTGAACTGTAAAAATCCAGCAGGCTCAATTACACCGGAATTGTATCGATGTTGCTCTCAGGCATTGATCAAATTTGGATATAATGAAAATGAACAAAATACAGAATCTACAATCATCATAGTAGACGGAGAGGAAGATCTAGCCCCTCTGATACTACACCCTATGGCACCAATCGGATCCGTAATACTCTATGGTCAGCCGGGCCGGGGGGTTGTCATCAGATTAACTGACTTAGATTCAAAATCCAGATGTAGGGAATTACTAGACTCTATGGACGTAGACTAGAATTAACCTAATTGGAGGAGCTATCTAGAAGTCCCATCCCTACTCCGAATGAGACTAGAACAACAGATACAGAATAAACCCCGGGGTCCACCCAAGTATTCTCCATTGCGCTCCATATTAGATAGAAAATCACTCCAATTGCAATAAGCCAGCTAGAAATCAGTTTGTTGGATCCGCCCTCTGAAGAGAACAGGGAACCTACAACACATTTTGGCAAACCGCCCAGCCAACCTACAAATCCCGACTCATGGGTGGCGTTCATTCCCCTGGCGCCTAATCCGATAATTACGAGACCCACTAATCCGAATAAGATATCATCCATTACGAAAGCCATGTCTGTGGTTGACGACTCCCTCACTCCTGTGAGAAAGTCAACCCAGAGTACCTTCCTCCCTTCAGAATATGCGCCTATTGAAATATTCACAACCGTAAGGAAAACTACCCATGACCCCAGTAATGTTAATGCAGCCGACGCAGCCTTACTAGGGCGTGTCAAAGAATCCATCCACTCTGAATTAGTCATGTTTCAACGCCCCGGGGACCTAGGACTTCTGTATAATCATTGTCTGAGTGACTAGAAATCATAATCTGCTTTGAAGAGCGTATTTTTCTTCGGCGGCCTGAGCAATTAGTGGCTCAGATTTACCAAGAGTTTGTATCACATCGATTCCGCTAGGAATAGCAGAGTTTACTTGCTTACTTCTACCGCCTCTTCCCTTGCTGACATTTCTTGCCATAATCATTCCAAGGGTATCTAGCTCATTAAGAAGCGAAGAAATACGCCTGGGAGTCAATGGCTCAACACCTATCTTCAGGCATGCATCTGAATAGGTCCTGTAAACCTCCCCAGTACTGATATTTCTGAGACCATTCTCCTCATTGAGCTTGATGGAGAATAGTACTAGTTTCTGATGCAGAGGTAGAGTTCGGAGAACAGGTGTTACTTGATCATACTCAAGCTGACTCTGTGCCAGCCTTACATGGGACGGGGAAACCAAAACATGACCTTGTTGCTCAGCCTTTTGAACAGAAATTCTGAGAAGATCCAATGCCCTCCTAGCATCTCCATGTTCTTGTGCAGCCAATGCTGAGCAGAGCTCGATTACTCCTCCATCCAGAGAATTCTCCCTGAGTCCTAAATGTGTTCGTTCCTCGAGAATATCCTGAATTTGAATCGCTCCATATGGATGGAAAACCAAGTCTTCTTGACTTAATCTAGAACTTACTCTTGGATCCAGGTGCTGAGTGAAGTGTAAGTCGTTGCTAATGCCAATAATACAACACCTAGATGACTTCAGAATTGTATTCAGGTTTGTGAGATTGTACAAGATTCCATCGCCAGCTCTAGCTACTAAGTTATCTATCTCATCGAGAACAATAATGTGAACGCCTCCTTCCCTATCCATCCTCGATACTAGAGCATCCAATACCCTATCTGTTGGCCATCCTGTAAAAGGAATAGGCGAGTCTCCCCTTCTAGAAAGATGAGATGCTATATTCTGAACTACTCTGTATTTTGTATCAATATTTCGACAATTTATCTCGTAACTGAAGACTGGCTCGCCCATCTCCCTTCCCTTGTCGAGTAGCTGTGAAAGAACGTATCTAGTGACCACAGTCTTACCCGAACCTGGGACTCCATACAGAAGCATGTTGGAGGGAATGTGTCCATTAAGTGCATCCACTAGATTCCTTACTAGGGAGTCTACCTCTGTTCCTCTGTGAGGGAGGCTATCCGGCTCAAAGGCGTGATCGAAAATTTTTCTATCGATGAAAAGACTTTCTTGACCAAGAATCTTCTCGAAAATGTTTCCCTCCATTTCTTAACACTCCTAATCATTCCACTTCCACACACCTCATACTCCCCATCCGAGCATTCGATTAGTCAACGCGGAGTCGGAGCGAGCAAGTCCGACATAATAAGACTCTCTGAGGAATTTGGGTTTATGCTATGTTTGTCAGATAGTAGGAACTAATGGTTTACTTTCTACACCTTTTAATTTCTCTTGAACTTAATTTGCTCTCAGTGTAACGGAAATAATTATTCTCATTAACTGTTATTATTGCACTTAGAATAGAATTAAAATCATAAACTGGCGTAATTTATGCGGTATCTTAAGTTTGCTAAAATCAATGATCAATTTAGCCATGAATCGTGAATGGCAATCTTCATGACGAACCAAATCAAAGTCATTAGTATATATGCTGGTTATTTTTCCTGGTTTTTTCTTATAACTTCAAACGAGCCATATTCATCGATAACCAAGCTATCCCCGTCTTCTAACTGACAGATAGTTTCGGGAAGATCTGGAATCTCAAAACCTCCTTCAAAACCCTTTCCCGAAGAGTAATTGTGAGTAACTAAAATCTTGGCATGAGAGTTTCTAGAAGCCAGGGATATCACATCAGAAGGACGATGATGATGAGGGAATTCGCCAATATCGGGCATCCCCATCTCGACGATTATCACATCTGCCTTCTTTGCTCGATTATCAATCTCATCGCATGGCCCAGAATCCCCGCAATGCAATAGACGAAATCCCGTTTCATGCACAAGTTCGTAGCCATGAGGGTCAGTATCTGGATTATGAAGAACAGGGAACCTGTAGAATGTCCAGCCTGTATCGCCTATCACACTATGCTCCGACTCATTCCATTCAATAAGTTGGTCAAGAGACTCAAGACTCCCTGGAAATCCTAACCTACAGAGATTATGAAGAATATCAATTCCCCCTGGTCTTAAGTAAACATCCAGTTTAGCCTCCCCCCCTCTGTCTGAGATGTACTTCCTATCGAGCATCAAGAATGGAAACCCGAAATTATGGTCACCATGCCAGTGGGTGAACAAAATATGTTTAATATCGCTTCCCGAAAATCCAGATCTTCTCAGCTGAGTAAGAAGTGTTGGAGGAGTGTCAATTAGTATGGAATCGTCTAGTAACGCTAGGGCGTGCATCCTTCCATGCGGTGAGAAAGCATTCCCGGTTCCTAAGAAATCTACTCTTGGCATGGCATCGCGAATACGCTCCATGACTTGACCCCATCGCCTTTATTCGTCCTCCTCGGAGATATCGGATTACATTTATTCATAAATGAGAAATATTCCGCAGGGCTTGAAGAATATGCCAACACAACCACGTTCCATTCTAATCATGTACGGCTCCCAGTCAGGAAATTCAGAAGAACTAGCCGAACAAGCAGGAAAGGCGTGTGGAAATCACGGTTTGAACGCTGAAGTAAAATCGATGGAAGACGTAAATATAACGGATCTAAAATCATACAACAGGCTACTGATTTGTTGCAGTACTTGGGGTGATGGTGAGCAGCCCGACAATGCAGAGGATCTTTGGGAGGCGGCAAATAGTGGAGCTATTACCGATTTGAAAGGACTCAATTTCTCAGTTTTGGCATTGGGCGATACCTCTTATGATTTATTTTGCGAATCTGGAAAGGAATGGGACTCATGGTTTGAGAAGGTAGGAGCTACTAGAGTACACCCGAGAGTCGACTGTGATGTTGATTATGAGCAGCCGGCAGCAGAGTGGATAGCTTCAGTAATTCCAAAGATGGCCGAAATAGAGGACGATATAGCCGAGATTGAAGAAAACTCCTCCCTTCCTGTTGAAGTGAAAATTGAAGAACAAACAGAGTCAGAACCGCCAAAGAAAGAGAAATCCGGATGGACAGCTAAAAATCCATATTCCTCTAACCTAACAGAAAATTTCGTTCTCAACGGAGAGAGTTCTGGCAAGGAGACCAGACACATAGTATTCGATTTGGGGGACTCTGGAATGGAGTACAAGGCAGGAGATGCCCTTGGAGTAATTCCCCTCTGCCCCCCTGAACTGGTGCAGGATTTGTTAGATGCCGCAAATATTTCCGGCGATGAAATAGTCGATACTCATCAAGGAGAAATAACAATTCTAGAAGCCTTGACTAAATATTACGAAATCCACAGGCTTACAAAAAAGTGGGTAACAAATCTCCAAGATAGGATCATCACTGAAGAACCCCTAGAAATCAAAATTTCTAGTAGAAATAGAGTATCAACAAAGACAGGTGAAACAGTCCAGAAGTGGAATGGGACAGGCGTTGATGAGGATGTTCCCGAGGGCTACGTGGAAATCGGGGTAGCCACTAGCCCTGCCGAAGTCTTATGGAGAGAACTTAATGAAAATTCAGAATCTATGGAGGATTACCTGTGGTCACGTGACTACATCGATGCCTTGCAAGACTTCGGCCATATTGGATTCACAGCACAGCAACTGATAGACGGAATGGACAGACTAAAGCCAAGGCTGTACTCAATAGCCAGTAGCCCTGACTTTGAACCTGGTAAAGTACACCTGACTGTCGGGATAGTCAGATACTCACATCACGACCGCGACCGTACTGGACTAGCAACGGGATTCCTAGCGGATCGATCTAGTGTCTACTATAGGTCAAAGATCGATGTTTTCATGTCCCCAACAAGATCTTTCGTACTCCCAGAAGACGGCTCTAAAGATTGTATCATGGTTGGCCCAGGTACTGGAATAGCACCTTTCAGAGCTTTCCTTCAGCAAAGAGAAATCAATCAAGACTCAGGAAGAAACTGGCTATTCTTCGGCGATTGGACAGAGGAGGGAGAATATTACTATCAGGACGAGATGGAATCTTGGAAAGAGAAGGGAGTTTTGGATAGGCACGACCTAGCATGGTCTAGACAGGGTTCCGAAAAAGTGTATGTCCAGCACCTGATGAAGAAAAATGGTGAGGAAATATGGAATTGGATAGATGGAGGAGGTTACTTCTATGTTTGTGGAGATAAGAATTACATGGCTAAGGATGTACATTCAACACTGATTGAAATCTGTTCCGAGCATGGAAAAATGTCCTCAGAAGAAGCAAAGGAATTTGTAGAATCGACATTAATGAAAACTCAGAAGAGATATCTCAGAGATGTTTACTGAGGGGTTGAAATCAGCACAATCTTCCGATTCAATGATAGGGCAACCGTTACAGCGTTGTCTCGATGTTCAGGAGGGTCCTCATCGCAAACAGAGGGGAGATAGCTCTCAGAATTCTACGTTCATTACGTACAATGGGTATCGAAGCCGTCGTAATACACGGGAAAGAGGACAGACTGTCCTTGCCAGTCAGACTCGCCGATGAGGCAGTCTACATCCCGCGTTCTGATCCACTAGCTTCGTATTTGGATATAGAAGCAATAGTGGAGGCGGCTAAGGAAGTTGGAGCGGACGCTGTACACCCTGGTTACGGATTCCTGGCTGAAAATCCAATCTTCGCCGAAAGATTGGAAGATGAGGGAATTACTTTCATCGGACCCAGTGCAGACGTCCTAAGACTTCTTGGAGACAAGATAGCTGCCAGAGATGCCATGGTAAGATCTGGCATTCCTGTTGCCATGGGTTCAGATGGTCCGGTATCAGATCCAGAAGAAGCATCAATCCAGGCAGCAGAAATAGGTTATCCTGTGATAATCAAGGCTGCCGCGGGAGGCGGAGGAATTGGAATGCAGGTAGTTGACTCACCGAATGATTTCGATAAGGCATTGAGAATTTGTCAAGGAAGGGCACTTTCAGCATTCGGCGACGATAGAGTATTTTTAGAGAAATTCATACAAGGGGCACAACATATTGAGTTTCAAGTCATTGGAGATGGTGAAAAGGCAATTCATCTCGGAGAGAGATTTTGCTCTATTCAGAGAAGACATCAGAAAATTTTGGAAGAAGGACCATGGCTGTCCGAAGAGGTCAGGAAGGAGCTCGGTTCGAAGGTTGTCGCAGGAGCTGAGGCCGTTGGTTACAAGGGCCTAGCCACATTCGAGTTTCTCAGAGATTCCAATGGAGATTTCTATTTCCTCGAAGTCAATCCTAGGGTACAGGTAGAGCATACCGTGACTGAAATGATTACTGGATACGACTTAGTCTCAATTGGGATAAGAGTAGCAGCAGGAGAAGGGATCCCAATAAATCAGAGCGATGTAAAAATTAGGGGCCACGCGATACAAACTAGAATCAATGCCGAGAATCCTTTGACTCTCACTCCCTCGCCCGGAAGGCTCTGGGAATGTCATTGGCCAAGTGGTCCTGGAGTTAGGGTAGATTCTCATGCCCATACTGGATACGACATGCCTCCCTCATTCGACTCATTGTTGGCTAAGATAATTGTATGGTCTCCAAGTAGGCCTGATGCAATTTCCAGAATGAAAGCCGCCCTCACTGAAACCATGTTACTTGGCGTAGATACGCTAATTCCACTCCATCAAGCAATACTGAATAATCATGATTTCTTGTCAGGAGATATTACAATAAGGTTCCTTGAAGAACATCCCGAATTATTGAACGGTGAATGAGGATGGAGATGGTAATTGTTGGGACAATTTCCTATGATGACATAGAGACTCCCTATGAGAAGGCCAGCTCCGTTCTAGGAGGCTCCGCTACGCATTCTGGACTTGCTTCCTCGTTCCATCTAAGGCCTCCTCCCGGCCATCCCCCGAGAATAGGAATTGTTAGTGCGGTTGGAGAGGATTTCTCGACATACCACCAGATGGTTCTGGAGGATGCTGGAATGAATCTCGCAGGGGTTGCTCTTAGAGAAGGAGAGACATCAACTAGGTCAGTGAGATTTACTGAATCTATTGGTAGGTCAGAAATTATCAATACTGAAATGAATGTTCTGGATGGGTTTATTCCGGTTCTTCCAAAGGCTTGGGCGGCTCCAGAAGTACTTCTATGTGCTAACTCAAAACCAAGTATGCAGATAGAAGCTCTGAAGCAGTGTCCAGATGCTAAAATAAACGCCCTGGATACCAATAAGATTTGGATCAAGCAAGAATTTGAAGGCCTTTCCAGGGCTATGAGAATGGTAGACGTTGTAATCTTAGAAGAGGAAGACGCCAAGGCCATCTCAGAAGAGCAAGTACTCACTCAGGCAATTTCTTCAATCATCTCAGGAGAAGCTCTTCACGGGGGAGTCGGCGCAGGACCAGGGCCGAGAAGCATCATCGTTAAGAGAGGAAGTAGTGGGATTCTGGCACATCTTCCCTGTGGGACTATAGCACTCCCTTCATATCCAACGGAAAATCCGATTGATCCCACTGGCCATGGAGATACTTTCGTAGGTGCCTTGTTCTCCTCATTGGTTGGGCATGATGGATCTCTGAATGACGCTGAAGTTATGAGAAAGGCCATGGTCCATGCCACTGTAACATCTTCGTACTGTTCAGAGGGAATAGGGACGAAAGGAGTCAGATCCCTAGGAAGAGGAAAGTATCACGCTAGGGCCGACAGATACAGAAGAATAGTTGGGATATAATTACTCTAATCTTCGTACACTTGGCATATGGTGCTTTTCTCCCTTTGTTGGTGCCTTTCTCAACTGTGAAAACTTCAGTCCTCCAGATGGGATAGTAAGCTTCTTACTAGCCCTATTCTTTCCCGATGAAACCCTCTCCACTACAGAATCCAATGCCGCCTTGGCTGAAACAGGACTCTCTTCCGAATGTGGAGCGGTCCTGCTAGCGATATCTGCCTGATGATCTTGGTCACTTCTGAGTCTGATGTGCTGAGAGCTTTGGAATCTTTGATGACTACCAATAAAAGCTCCATCAGCATCTCCATATTGAGTGACATAATCATCATCTCTACGGTATCTTGCTCTACTCTTTGGCCTCAGTAGTGATTCAATCCAACTGGGTTTACTCCTGCCTCTTACTACGAGATCTTTGTTGAAACGACCACCTTTCATTGAGGCAACTAAGCTTGAAACTCCTGGATAATCATTAAGATCATTGGACTCTATATCCGGCCCTGTAAGATATTTTACTGAATCGGCTTTCTTGGCTCTTGCCTGTCTTACTATTCCAGGAACGCACTCCTCCCTGACTGCCTCTTCGGTTGGAGTTGGTAGGAGCTGACTGTGAAAATCAGACTTTGGGAATCCATGTTGATTATGGGCCCTTCTAATCATTTGTGAGCTAGAAGGGGGCCTCTGTAAAATCTCTTCAGAAGGCCCCACATCGAATGAACTCTCAAATCCAAATTGAGATGCAGTCCCCCCCTCATCTTTATTTTCTGAATCAAACATTCCTCCGAAACCGAAAATATCCGTAGTCTCTGGATAGTCGCCAACATTCCTACTGGATACTTCTGTCACGGGCTCCTTCTCCTTGTACCAAGAAGGGGTCTCTTCCCGACCCCAAGCTCTTTCATAAGCAGAAATACTATTTTCTGAAGGATTTGCAGTCGGATATTCTGGTGTGATTTCAGACATTCCAAAACAAATTGGTGACTCTTCATCAATGGATTCGAAACCTCCGAAACCAAAATCAGAGTAGCTTTCAAAGTTGGATTTTTCCTCTTTCTTGTCAACTGAGATATCTGCAAAATTAGTCTGAATACTATCTAACTCAATTTCAGGAGGAGAGGGAGGCCACGGTAGTGCCTTCAGTGAAGGCATCCCTCCAGCATCTTGGAATGCAGGAAATATGGGTACTTCATTCTCAATTTTCTCAAGTCCTGAACGAGCTTCTTCTATGCTCGACCCTCTCCTTAGTCTATCGGTCATCAGACAAAGTCGCATTAGGGATCCTCCACGACCACCTACCATATGCCTAGACTTATGTTCGTCCTCGATAACTAGGACCGAACTCCTCAATCTGAAGTAAGATAACGATACAAGAATTCCAGCTATAGATACCGCCCACCCCAAGGGTGGAATAAGTACGGAGTACCCAATAACTGCAGTTATCCCACCTATTATTGGGGTTCCACTGGGAAGTACGGGTATATTCATATGTCGCATTTTTGAGATTGATCCGAGATCAATCCTAAGTCCCTGCCCGATCCTATTCTCTATCGTCAGCTGACGCTGATTTAGAATACCTACGAAACTCCCTCTCATCCCAACCAAACTCAGGCCTCCGATTAACTCGGAGTCACCTTCAGTTCGGTCGGGCTTATGCCCGACTGAGTACATCCCATTGTGCGAGTGTCGGATTCATGGTATAAGTTCTCGGGGAATTGCATCGAAAAATACGTTG
>MDTA01078475.1_pt1 | contig 10302 bp, 12 predicted proteins | sample 811151 | NCBI WGS metagenome assembly MDTA01 (sample SAMN05326648, study PRJNA326480) | marine metagenome | isolation source: seawater | place: Indian Ocean: South | collected 2010 | reverse complement strand
TTTGAAATAAAATGAGTTTCTTTATTTAAAATTTTTATATCTTTAATGCACAATAAACCTTCCATAATCGTTTTGAGAGATTTACCAGCATATTTAATTCTAGTTTTAGCATATTCGTTGAGTTTAGATTTAGTAAAAAAAATAAATAAAAAAGATGAGACTGCAAAAATTGAAATTATAATTAATGTTCCAAATGGTTGATAAATTAATAAAAAACAAATTATAAAAAGAGTAACTACAGTCTCCGAGATTAATAGAATTATACTTTGTATTGTAGAGCCAAAAATTTCTGTTTCGGTATGCGTATTTCTAACTAACTTAGAAGAATTTGTATTTAGATGGAACTGAAATGGAGAACTTAAATAATTTGAAAAAAGTTTTTCAGATGTCTCAACTAAAATATTTTGAGATACAAAACTTTCATAATAAATAAAAAAACTAATTATTATATTTTTAAATATTATAAATAATAAAAAAATACATAGTAATAAAGTTACTAACTCTAGTTGTGTTTCAATTTTAAAATATTCAGATAAACTTTTTAAAAAATAAAGATTTGTATTAATTAAATCATTATTTATTGCTGAAATGATAGGTAAAATTAAACTAATTCCAGTCACCTCAAGTATAGAAACAACAAATACTAATACAAGATAAATTTTGAGTCTTGATCTCGATTTATTGGAAATAATCCTCCAACTTTTTTTTATGGTGTCCATTTAAATTAAAGTTTAATTTTATAATACTTTAAATACCAATTTACAAAATTTCGGATACCAATTTTTGTATTAAATTTTGGACTGTAACCAATCCATTTTTTTAACTTATTTACACTTGATAACGATCTCTTAACATCTCCTAACTGCATAGGCATTAATCTTTTTTTTGATATGATTTTTAAATTTTTTTCAATTTCCTTAATAAAATCCATTAATTTAATCGATTTACCACTACCTATATTAAAAATTGAATAAGGAGAATTTTTTTTATCTCTAGAGCTTTTTGGTTTTTTCAAAACATTTACTACTCCATTAACAATATCATCTATATAAGTAAAATCTCTTGACATATTTCCCCTGTTAAAAACATTTATTTTTTTTCCCTTTATCATTGAGTCCACAAACATAAATAATGCCATGTCGGGTCTTCCCCATGGTCCATAAACAGTAAAAAAACGTAATCCAGTTGTAGGTAGTAAAAATAATTTGCTATAGTTATAAGCAATTAGCTCGTTAGATTTTTTTGTTGCCGCATAAAGCGAAACTGGTTTATCCACCTCATCTTTCTCTTCTGCAATTTTTTTTTTATTACCCCCGTAAACACTAGAACTACTTGCATAAACAAAGTGTTTTACTTTATATAATTTTGATAAATGAATAACATTACCAAATCCAACTAAATTTGTTTGAATATAAGGTCCAGGATTTATCAAGGAATGCCTTACTCCAGCGATAGCAGCTAAATTTATAACAAAATCAGGCTTATTTTTTTTAAAAATTTTTTCTAATTTTTTATTGTCACAAATATCTAGTTTCACAAAAAAAAATTTTTTATGCTTTCTTAAAATTTGTAGTCTTTTTTTTTTTTAAACTCACATCATAATAAGAACTAAGATTATCTATTCCAATAACTTTATAAATTTCTAATAATTTCAAGCAGGTGTGCATGCCAATAAAACCTGCGGCACCGGTCACTAGTACAGTTTTCATAACTTATTTTTTCTTCTTTTTTTTTTATTTATAATTAAATTAGAAAAAATAAGAGTTAATATTGCTGAAAAAATAATTGAAATAACAATAATTTTTGTGTGGTTAGTACCAGATTTTAATTGGTTATTAACCTTCATTTCAATTATTTGAGGGGCTCTAAAAGAAGTTGGTAAAGTTGACAAATATAAGCTTGAATTAAGATTTAATCCATCTTCTTGCTTCAAATATTCTAGTAGTATTTTATTATCATTCATAACTTTTTCTAAATATTCATTGAAATACTCATAAATAATTTCATTGAAAACATTATTTAAACATTCTTTTTTTGCAACTGACATATGATATAAATCAATTCTTGCATAATTAAAACCGCCTTTAGAAAAGTCCATATCAATTTGTTGTTTAGCTTCTTTAGTTTCACATAATTTATTAATATTCTTTCGTGTATCTTGCTTCAAGAGATAATGATAAAGATCTTGCTTAAAATGAATTTGATTGAAAGTAACCCACTCACTTATCGCTGTTGGTTGAGTATGTACTAAATAAGAAATATATTTATATTCTTTTTTTTGTCTAAATTTATCTTCTGCATAAAATACAGACAAAAATAAAACACTAAGCAATAAGAAATATTTTGAATTTCTTTTTAAATCATTTGAAATAATCTTAATTAAATTTTCCATGAAATATTAGGTGTTTATATACCTTAAAATAAATTCTACAAGTCACCAACTTTAAGTGCATTACCTTGTTTAATGTTAATTATTTTAGATAATATTTTTGAGGTTAAATCATTAATTGGATTTCCTAGTCCTAATACTTTTTTTAAATCTGATGGCTTCAATATAAAATTTTCTCCAAGTTCAATTCTTGCTAATTTTTTTTGATCTTCTTGTTTACTTTCTCCCTCAATTAGTTTTCTATTTTCTTTAATAAATTCATTTGTGTATTCTAAAAGTTTATTTCTATAGATATAAGTTAAGTCTTTATTATCTTTATCTTTTCTTACTAAGAAAACTTTTTTGTTTATATACATAGCATAAAAGAATATAGATGAAATGTCTGTACTAACGACTGTTTTAGCATTACTTAAATTTTTTAACAAATTAATCAAAAAATTATTATCAGATCTAGAATTTGAACTTAATATTTCCCATCCTCTTTTTTCATATTCAATCATATTTTCTGGGAAAAAATCAGTGTAATAAAAATGAACTTTATATGGACCTTCAAATTTATTCTCAATTATATCTATTAAACCTTTGTGATTTACTTTTTGAAAATCCTCAAGATTTGAGTGAGAAGGAAACACAATTGTTCCATTGCCTTTTGTGTTAACTAGATCTTGATTTAGTTTACATAAGTATAAATACGGAGCACCTATTGGAATTATCTTTTTAAATCCTTTTTTAATAGAGTAATTACTTAAACGATCGTTCCAACAATAAAGATTAAACTTTCTTTTGATTAAAAAAGAATCATAATTTTGCGGATTGATCCAACCATGTTGTATTGATCCTAATAATTCTCTATCCTCAATGCCACAATATTCTGCTAGTATTTTTCTGTGTGAATACCAATTATTATCTGGATACATTATTTAAATACCTAAATATTGCCTCTGCTTTTCTCCAATCACTTGGATAGTTTATATCTACAGTTCTCCATTCTGGAATTTTAATACAATGTCCATTTTTATGTATGTTGGAAAATTTTTTCCAAGTCTTTAGGTTTGCTAAATAAAATTGACCTGAATCAAAATAATATTTTTTTTTTAAATAATTTTTAACATATTTTACATTATTTGATTTATTCAAAACAATTAAATTGTTCATATGGTTTGAAATACTTGAAACTGGAAAAATAAATTTATTTTTATTTTTTCTTAGTTCTAGAAGTGATTTTTTTAGATCAGTAATTTGAAGCAAAGGATTGCAAGGATACACACAAAAAATATTTATGGTGGTTTTTGGTTTTAAGTTTAAACATTGTATAGCATGCTTGATTGCTGAGTGAGTTGATGATTTTTGATCAGATAAATTTTTTGGTCTTTTTATAAGAATGTCACTTCCATATTTTTTAGAATATTTTAATATTTTGTTACTATCAGAAGTTACAGCTATAAATTTAAATAAATTTGCCTCTTTTAAAATCTTTAGGGTCCAATAAATCATTGGCTTTTTTGAAAATAACTTTATATTTTTATTTTTAATTCTTTGACTTCCTGATCTGGCTGGTATGATAGCGATATTCACAATTATATTTAAATATTTTTAATAAGCTTCTTCAATTCTGCAACTTTTAAAAAATCTTTGTTTGTACCTGAATTATAAGAAAATCCCGTATTAACTTTTTTAAGTTTATTTTTTTTATAATTTTTAATAAAGTTTGGGACAATTATCGCATAATATTTGCCAAAATCATAAGTATCCTGACTGTCACTAGAAGTGATCATTTCCTCATGAATTTTTTCGCCAGGTCTTATTCCAATTTTTTTTAATTTAGCTTTGGCACTTATAGCTTTAGCGACATCAGTTATTTTGTATGAAGGAATTTTTGGAACTAAAATTTCTCCACCTTTAAGATATTTTATAGACCAGGAGACCAATCTTACAGCATCAATTAAAGAAATATTAAATCTTGTCATTTTAATATCAGTAATTGGAAAAACACCTTGATCCTTTAATTTTAAAAAAAATGGTATAACTGAACCTCTACTACCCATAACATTTCCGTATCTAATAACTGAAAATATAATTTTTTTACTTCCTTTAATATTATTAGCTGCAACAAAAAGTTTATCAGAACATAATTTAGTTGCTCCATAAAGGTTTATAGGGGATGCAGCTTTATCTGTTGAGAGTGCTATTACTTTTTTAACTTCATTTTTTAAAGAGCATTCGATGACATTTTGAGCACCAAGTATATTGGTTTTTATATATTCTATTGGATTATATTCAGCCGATGGCACTTGTTTTAATGCTGCTGCATGTATTACAATATCTACACCATCAAAAGCTAAACTCAATCTATCTTTATCTCTAACATCCCCTAAAAAATATCTCATATATGGATACTTTTCAGTAGGATATTCCTTTGACATCTGAAACTGTTTAAACTCGTCTCTGCTGTAAACAATTAATTTTTTTAATTTAATTTTCTCTGATACAATATATTTAACGAAAGCCTTTCCAAAAGAACCAGTACCTCCAGTTATAAGCAAAGTTTTATTTTTATAGAAATTTTTCATTTATTCAGTTTAATAAACTTTTCTATTGATTTTACAACTTTATCTATTTGGTTATTTTTGAGAGAGTAAAAGATAGGTAAGCTAACACTGTTATTAAAAAATTTTAAAGTACTTAAAAAATTTTTTTTTTTATATTTAATATTACTAACTTTGAAGAGAGGAATATAATGCTGCTGGGGGTAAATATTGTTTTTATTCATAAATTTTATAAAATTATCTTTGTTTGATAATAATTTATTAAAATCAATTAAAATTAACATTAAATGATAACATGATTTTGATTTATTTGAATAATTTGGAATTTGGATAAAATCCCTATATTTTTTTAATTTCTTCTTATATTCTTCAACAATTAAATTTCTTTTCTTTATAATTTTATTAACATTTGATATCTGAGAAATTCCTAATGAACAATTTAAATCGCTTAGTCTATAGTTAAAACCTATTCCTTTAGCTTTATATTTCCAATAAACTTTTTTATTTACTCTATATAAATTGTGAGATCTAAGAAGTGATATGGTTTTTGCTAGTTTGGGGTTATTGGTAGTGACCGCACCACCTTCGCCGGTAGTTATAGTTTTTAATGGATGAAAAGAGAAAGTTGAAATATCAGCATGTGAGCATGATCCAACTTTATAAATCTTGTTATTTATTTGATATTGTGAGCCAAATGCATGACAAGCATCTTCAATCAAAAAACATTTAAAATTTTTTTTTATTTTGTAAAATGATAGAACATTTTCAGGTGAACCACCTAGATACATTGTCACTATTGCTTTAATTTTTTTTATTTTATTTTGTTTAATAGTTTTCAAAAGACTTTCAGGCAACATTTGTCCTGTTATAGGGTCTACATCTACAAGATATGCCCTTGCACCCAATAAAATAGACATATTAAAAACTGCTATAAAATTAATTGCTGGCATTAAAATTATATCATTCTTTTTAACATCAATTGATAACAAAGCTAAATGTAATGCAGAGGTTCCACTATTGCATACAATTGCATATTTTGAGTTCAAGAAATGTTTTATTTTTTTTTCAAAAAGTTCAACACTTTTTCCCTGAGTTAAAAAATTTTTATTTAATGCTTTATTAACTGATTTAAAATCTTTTTGAAAAATATGTTGTCTACCATAACTAATTCTCATTTTTTATTTGCAAGTTTAGTTACTAAAGATGATATTTTTTTATCATTTAAATTAATTTTTTTTAATACTAGTCTAGATTTATCAGGAGCAAACTCGAAAGCTATACTCATAATTTTCATCCATTGCTCATTATTTTTTTTTCTAATATTCTCAATCTCTTTTATGATTTTTTTATGATTAATTTTCTTCATAATATTAAAATATTAGCTATATAATGGCATTTAATCAGAGTCTAATGTAAAAAAATTTAATGAAAATTAAAATAGATAAAAATTTCTCTTTTGACTATAAAAAAAAACCATTAATCATTGCTGAAATATCAGGTAATCACGCTGGTAATAAAAAAAAGTTTCTTAATTTAATAATTAAAGCATCTCAAAATGGGGCAGACCTTGTAAAGATCCAAACTTATGAGCCTGATGATATAACATTAAAAAATTTAAATTTTAAAATAAAGAAAGGGATATGGAAAGGTAAAGAACTTTGGGAATTGTATAAAAAAGCTTGCACACCTTATGAATGGCACCATGATGCTTTTAAAGTTGCAAAAAAATATAATATAAACTTGTTTAGCACGCCATTTAGCTTAAGAGCACTTAATTTTCTTGAAAGAAAGAAAGTAAATTTATACAAAATTTCATCTTTTGAAATTACTGATCTAAATTTAATAAATGAAATAGCTAAAACTAAAAAACCAATAATAATATCAACAGGTTTAAGCACAATTTCAGAAATAAAGCAGTCTTTGAAAGTAATAAATAGATATCATAACAAAGTAATAATTTTACACTGTGTTTCAGAGTACCCAACTAAATTAGTCAACTCTAATCTCAATAGAATTAAAGAACTAAAAAAAACCTTCAAAAAAAATATGATTGGTTTATCAGATCACACTAATGGAATTATTTCTTCTATTTGTGCTACCTCTTTAGGAGTTGTTGCTATAGAAAAACATATGAAATTGAGGAAAAATGATGTTTCGGAAGACAGTAAATTTTCAATTTTGCCTCAAGACTTAAAAAAATTAAAAATTTTAAGTGAAGATATTTTCATTAGCACCTTTAAAAAAAATAAAGATAAAATAAATAAAGAGAATCTTTTTTTTAGAAGATCAATTTATGCTAATAGAGATATTTCTAAAAATAGTATATTAACAAAAAAAGATATTAAAACTTTAAGACCTAAAATTGGAATTGATGCCTCCTTATTTAACAAAGTAATTAATAAAAAAATAAATAAAAAAATAAATAAAAATAGCCCTATATATTGGAAGGACTTAGTGTAGTTATGGTTAAATTAATTAAGGCAAAAAAAAATTTAACAGACATGGAGTATATTTTCAAAGTAAGAAATCATCAAAGTGTTAGAAAATTTTCTATAAATAAAAATAAAATTCTGAAAAAAGAACATATAAAATGGTATTTAGATAAAAAAAATAATTGTATTTTTATTATAAAATATAAGAATAAAAATGTTGGCTATATCAGAGCTAATAATCAAGAAAAACCCTTTTTATCTTGGGCAATAGAATCACAGTATAGAGGAAAAAATATAGGATCACTTGTTTTAAAGAAATTTTTAAAAAAGTTTAATTTTAAAATATGTTTTGCTTTAATAGATGAAAAAAATATTCCATCTTTACTGATGGTTATTAAAAACAAATTTAAATTTAAATTCAAAAAGAAAAATTCCATTGTTTTTGAAAGTAAAAATTAACAAATGTTTATTTTTATGGAATAATAATAAATTTAATTAATGATTAGTAAGTAAAATTGACCTGATAACTTTTTTTCCTTTATTTAAATTGAAAGCATTATCTAAAACAAAATCAGTATCAATATTTTTATACAAACCCCTTTGAAAGCTTTTTTTGAATGGAAAATATGTTTTTTTTTTAAATATATTTGGCCTAATACTACCTGCAGACTCTACCAGTTTAAAATAAAAACCATATTTTATTAATTTATTAATAAGATTTTTCATTTTATTTTTTCTATAATATTTGGGATGCAATTCAATCAAAATGGATATCTTTTTTTTTGTCTTAAACATATCTAAATTATTTTTTATTAAATCAAATTCATAACCCTCTATATCCATCTTAATAACTAGTTTGATGAAATTTGTAATTTTTTTGATCTCTGTATTAAGATTAGTTGAGGGAATTTTTTTTTTATAATAAAGATTTGATTTTTGTTTAGAAGGTTTAGAGAGTTGATTAAGATTTGAAAAATTTTTGTGAAAATAAAAAAATTTTTTTCTTAAATCTTTAGAAACAATTTTGTTAATCACTTTAATTCTTTTATCTTTTAATATTTGATAATCATAGTTACTTATATTTCTTTTATCAGGCTCAAAAACTAGAACTTTTACTTTTGTATTTTGTTTTAGAACCAATTTTGCCTCTGAAAGATCACTTGATCCTATTTCGACAAAAAGAGTGCCATTTTCAATTTCATTTAGTATCATAAATTTAAATAATTTTTCTGAACCAAAAATTAATCTCTCGAAAAATACTAGTATTTTTAAAATCATCTATTTTTTTTAAAGTAATTATTTATGCTTTTTTTTATTTGAAGTAGATTTTTATTATTTATTTTCTTTATTAGACCAGTTAGAAAATTTAAAATTATAGTTTTTTCAAATTTTATGAAAATAGAATAAATAATCTTGTGTAGTTTGTGACTTGAGGAGACATAATATATTCCTTTAACTCCTGATTTATATTTTTTCTTAAAATCAACCTTTAATTCTTCATTTATATTACAAATTTTCAAAATTTTATTTATGTCTCTATATTTAAAAAAATTATCATAATCAAAATTTACAAACTTAATTTTATTTTTTTTTAATATAGAAAAAATTTTTTGATAAGAAAAAAAATTTATTAATTTTGTCTCTAAGATAAATTTATAAAAATCTTTGATATTTTGAATGTTGTTATTCAAATAAAAATAGTCAAAAAACTCATTGTAATACGAAATTATTAATTCATCTTGCCTTCTTGTGGAAATCAAAACTAACATTTTATTTTCAATTTTCTTATCAAAAATACTCAAATTCATTACCAATTGCCTTACATCATATCTATTAGTATTACGGAAAACTCTAATTGGATTGATGAGATTTTTATGAATTACAATTATCCTATCACTTTTATTTACTATTTTTTTAAAAGACCTAAATTTTTCTGATTTACAATACTTATCCATTTTTTTTCTATCAAAGAATATGTTTTCTTCAAAATAGTCTTCAAAATTTAAATATTTGTGGTTGTTAGATCTTTTTAATACTTGATTTTTAAAAAATGTGGTCCCCGATTTTGAATAACCAATATAAAATAAAAATTTTAATGATCTCATAAAATGGATTTTATTTATCTAGAAGTATAAAATAATACATCTTAAATTATTTGTTAATTTTAAATTTTTTCTAACAATTCTTTTAAAGAATTTGGCCTTGTAAGCTTATCTAGAGTTCCAGTTTTAATTACCACCTCAAGAAAATTAGGTCCATTTTGCTTCATAAAAATAGATAATTTTTTTTCCAGTTCTTTAATCTTTGTAATTTTGTGATAATTTTTAAATTTTAAAGATTGAGACAAGAGTTTTAAATTTATTTGTTTTGCTAATGTGGGTTGGGAACCGACAGATTCATGGCAAAAATTATTCAATAATATATATTTAAAATTCTTTTTTGCTAGCTGTGCACATGTGGCTAATGAACCTAAATGCATTAACATTGATCCGTCACCATCAAGACATATTACTTTATTTTTACTATAAATTGAGTATCCAAGTGAAACACTAGAGCTATGACCCATACCACCAACCATATAAAAAACTTTTTGTTTTGATCTTTTATTTTTTTTAAGAATTGTATCAAGTTCTCTTGAAGTATATCCAGTATTTGAAACTATGAGATCTTTAATTTTAATATTATTTAAAAGTTTTTCTAAAAACTCAAATCTATTAATCTTAGCTTCAGTTTTGAAAATATTTTTTTTTTTTCCAGTCAGAGTTTTTTTGGAAATAAGTAATGCAACTGATTTTAAATTTTTTCTTGCGTATTTAATTAAATTTTTTACACCGACAAAATCTTTTGTGCTTTTAATTTCTATGTATTTTATATTTAAATTCTTTAAAATTTCTTTTGTTTTTAAACCCTGTGTAACATGTTGTGGTTCATCCTT
>MDTA01154285.1_pt1 | contig 10303 bp, 9 predicted proteins | sample 811151 | NCBI WGS metagenome assembly MDTA01 (sample SAMN05326648, study PRJNA326480) | marine metagenome | isolation source: seawater | place: Indian Ocean: South | collected 2010 | reverse complement strand
TTTACGCAAGGTCTCGAACGGTTCAAGAAAAGATCCATCTAAGGAAGCAAGTTCCATGGGAGTTGAAATGTTAAGTATCTGTAAGCTCTTGTACAATGCAATGAGAAGGGAAAGCCCCGCAAAGAACATAATGGGGTAAATCCATATGCCCCCTTTTTGCAATTCCTCGACCAAGGTGACTTCTCCTCCTTCCATGACATAGGCTTTCCCCAAGGTCGGATCAAGGGGGAGAAGGACCAGTCTGTCTGCCGGTTCACTGAGTGCCTTAACAATTTTCATCGAAGTCGCTTCGGAAGTTTGTAAAAGGCGCGAGGGTTCGACGCTTAGAGCAGATTCTACCGTCAAATCTATCGACGAAAAACGATCTGAATCATAAGACTTTTCTATGAAACCGGCATTTCCTTCCGAACCCGAAAAGAAAAGTGTCGGGCCCAGAGATAAAAATTGACCTTTTTCCCGGATTCCTTCGGGTGGAACAATCGCTTGCCCCGCGAAGATGAACCCTCCCGCCTGTCTCAGAACCGCATCCATGGAAAGGTTTAAAATCTTTAATTGTGACTCCAAGGAAGAATGCAAAGCCTCGTCGGGCTGTCTTAAGTGATCGGATATTTGTTTGGCCCAGAGATTTTGTTCTGCTGGAGGTGTACTTTGTCTCCAGCTAGCGGCATAGTCCTTGAGTAACCCCAGGGAAACCTCCAATTCAGCTTCGTTTTCCTTCACTTCTTCGCGGAGTTGCACAAGGTTGGCATCGCGGTTGTCGCGTAAACGAAGCAGGCGATCCAATTCATTTCTTTTTTCAGAGGTTTTTCTTTCGAGTTGTTCAACCTTTCGAATTAGAGGAACTTTTTCCTTTTCAATTCGATTGCGAAGATTCTCCAGTTTCTGTACCGCATTTTTCAGATCCTCTCGAGCCGTGGCTCTTACTTCCTGAATACTTTGAGCGAAAAGGCAGGCAGGGAAGACTGACGCCAAGATAATGAAAGTGATTATAAAGAAATTCATGGAACAAACTTTTCCGGAGACGGAAGCGGCAGTTGCAAAAACTTCGGCATGGTTCGGTTATTCAGCATTTTAACTCCCGTGGTAACTTCTTTGGCGATCTCATCCATCCGAGTCCACGCCCACCCTTTGCTTGTTGGAGTACCATAGCCCGAAACGGTGCCTGATTCATTAACGAAGTAAGCCGAGCCCAATCCAAAGTAAATCACCAGGAATTCTCTGGACTGCTCGTCTTTCAAGGTGAACTCCTGACGCTCAAGAAGAACGGAACGATGAAAGATGTGAATCGATTGCATCAGGGATACAATGGTTTCGACTCGTTGCCTGAGGGGAATTCTCGGAGTTTTCGGACCGGTTTTTAACTTGTCCCAGAAAGGAGACAGCCTTTCCGCAAGGGGGCTTGGCAGTAAGGCTCGAATATCTTCGAGTCGTTTTTGGGTTTTCTCCAAATTTACAAAAAGGGTTTCCATGGCCTTTTCAGCTTTTTCCTTCCTTTCGTTCAATTCGGTGCGTTGCTGGATGGCGCCGGATTCCTCTTCTTCCGAAATTGCAAGTTTTTCATCGAGAACGAGCTCGTTCTTTTCCAGGGATTCAAGCAGATCACTTAGAGAAGCTTGCTCGATCGCCCAAGTGGAGGATTCCTCTGAGATGAGGGTTTCAACATCGATCCATTCCTCGATAATTTTATGGGTTTCCTTAATTTCGGCATCTGTCGGAGAAGTCAAACAAAGGAAGACAACCCAAGAAAAAAGCTTAACTAGATTTGAGAATTTTCGCATGAATGAAGTCAGTCATTATTACAGTGCCGAGATCCTATTGAAAAGATTATTCTGAGACCGATTCTCAATAAGCGGTAAAGCCGTTCGTCTCAAAAAATGGGGGATCTCAAGTTACTGAGCGAGGAGGCGGCGTAGGGTCTCGTCCACCACTTTGGGGTTGGCTTGTCCTCGGGTGGCTTTCATCACTGCTCCTTTGAGAGCATTGATTGCTCCTTCCTTGCCTCCCCTGAACTTATTCGCTGCATCCGGGTCGGAGGAAATTGCCTGGGCACAGTGAGCTTCGATCTCATCACCGTCCGATTTCATTTCCAGCCCTTTTTCCGCAATTAGTTCCTTGGCGTTTTTGCCTGAGCTAAACATTTCCGGGAAAATCTCCTTCGCTACATTGTTGGAGATGACCGCTTCTTCGATCAGATTCACCAGTTCCGCAAGCATGGAGGGAGTTACCTTGCATCTTTGTAAAGAAGAGTAGGTGCTTTCAGCTTCCTTGGAGTTCATTTGTCCCAATTCGCGGAGCAGATCGTTGACCACCCAGTTTGCCACTTTCGCGGGAACTTTGGTCAGTGCTGCGGAGGTTTCGAAGAATTCGCAGAGCAGGCGATCTCCGCACAGGGCGGAGGTTGAAGAGTAGGGTAAGTTCATTTCCGCCTGATATCTTCTTTGCTTATCAAAGGGCTTTTCCGGGAGTTGGGTTCGAATCTTTGCCACCCAGTCGTCAGCAATTTCAACGGGCATCAAATCTGGGTCTGGAAAGTAGCGATAATCGTGAGCCATTTCCTTGGAACGCATGGAGGTGGTGTATTTTTGCTCGGGGTTCCATCGACGGGTTTCCTGAAGGATTTCCCCTCCTTCGTTCAGTATCTTCTCCTGCCTGCGAATCTCGTATTCGACCCCGTTTCTCACACCTGAAATCGTGTTGAGGTTTTTGAGCTCGACCTTGGTTCCTAGGGTTTTCGTGCCAACCGGACGAATGCTAATATTGGCGTCGCATCGGAGTTGTCCCTTTTCCATGTCGCAGGAAGAGATGCCGGCGGAAACCAGTGAGTTTCGTAGAGAGGTCAGGTAGGCAAACACTTCGTCGGGGGAGAACAGGTCGGGTTCGCTGACAATTTCAAGGAGGGGGCTGCCAGCCCGGTTGTAGTCAACCAAACTGTCGCTTTCGTAGTGGGTAAGTTTACCCACATCTTCTTCCAAATGAATTCGGGTCAGTTGCACGATGCGGTGAAGTCCCATCACTGCTGGAGATTCTCCGGGCATTTCAATCTCTACCTCCCCGCCTTCGCAGATCGGCTGATCGAATTGAGAAATCTGGTAATTTTTGGGCATGTCCGGGTAAAAGTAATTTTTGCGGTCCCATTTGCACACTTTGGCAATCTTGCACCCAAGTAACAATCCAACCTTGATCGATTTCTCAATGGCTTCTCGGTTCATCACCGGAAGTGCTCCGGGTAGTCCGAGTACCACAGCATCCGTGAGGGTGTTCGGAGGTTTGCCAAATCCGGTGCCCACGCGGGTGAACATCTTCGATTCGGTGTCCAGTTGAACATGAACTTCAAGGCCAATGACTGCTTCGTATTTCATCTTATTCCTGAAGGTCAGAGGGTGGGAGCACGGCGGCCAAATTCGTGAGCTTGATCGAAGTCCTGAGCGATGGATAGGAGGGTGCTTTCGTCGAAAGCCTTGCTAATGAGTTGCATGCCAATGGGTAGTCCTGATTTGGAAAATCCACAGGGCACGGAGATACCCGGCAAGCCGGCCAGGTTGGTGGAAATGGTGTAGACATCGCTGAGGTACATCGAGATCGGATCTTCGCTTTTTTCTCCAAAAGGGAAGGCAGGGGTAGGGGAAGTGGGGGTCAGGATTGCATCCACTTGTTCGAATGCCTTATCGAAATCTCTGCGAATCAGAGTACGGGTCTTTTGGGCTTTCAGGTAGTAATCATCATAATAACCACTGCTCAGTCCGTACGCACCCAGGATACAGCGACGCTTGACTTCCTCTCCAAATCCCTCGCCCCGACTTTTGGCGTAAACATCGATCGCATTTTCCGCATGAGGGCTCCGAGAGGTGTAGCGTATCCCGTCGTAACGAGCCAAATTGGACGAAGCCTCAGCCGTGGCGATAACATAATAAACGGGGATCGACAGGTCGGTCGAAGGCAGAGAGACTTCCACCATTTCATAACCGCACGATTCGTAAAAGGAGATTGCTTGCTGAATGGCATGCCTCACCGCCTCATCCATTCCCGGACCAAAGAACTCCTTAGGTAGCCCGAGTTTCCGGGGTTGGGGTGTGGCCTTCAGAGCATGGGAATAGGAGGGAACCTCAGCTGGATAACTTGTGGAATCAAGAGGGTCATGTCCGGAGATCACTTCCAAAAGAAGAGCCACATCCGGAACGGTTTGAGCAAAGGGGCCGATTTGATCGAGTGAGGAGGCGAAAGCCGCGAGCCCAAACCGGGAAACCATACCATAGGTGGGTTTCATACCCACAACTCCACAGAGCGAGGCGGGTTGGCGAATGGAGCCGCCAGTATCAGATCCCAGGGAAAGGGGCGTTTCCCGAGCAGCGACCGCTGCCGCACTTCCCCCACTGCTTCCACCGGGAACACGACTCAGGTCCCAAGGATTACAGGTTGGGCCATAGGCGGAGTTTTCGGTGGAGGATCCCATGGCGAACTCGTCGAGGTTCAACCGCCCGGCAAGCACCACTCCCGCTTGCTTGAGTTTTTGGGTAACGGTTGCGTCATAAGGAGAAATGTAATTTTCCAGAATCTTGCTCGCCGCAGTTAGGGGTTGCCCTTCCACGCATATTACATCCTTGAGGCCAATCGGAATCCCGTCCAGGGGGCCAAGGGTTTTTCCCTGTGCTCGTCGCTCGTCGGAACGCTTGGCTTGTGCAATCATATCTTCCCCATCCCAATGCAAATAGGCATGAACGCGGTCATCGACCTGTTCGATGCGGGAAAGGAAAGCTCGGGTTATTTCCTCCGAAGAAGTCTTGCCTTCAATCAGAGATTGGGAAAGTTCATGGGCGGTGGAGGATATGAGGTCGCATTCGCTCATCAGCTTATTCCTCTACGACCTTGGGAACTACGATCTGTCCGTTTCTTGACTTGGGGGCATTGGCTAATGCCTGCTCCTCGGAAAACCCGTCCTTGGCAAAATCCGAATCCCAAACATTAAAGCGCGGGAAAGCGTGGGCTGTTGGTTCGACTCCTTGAACATCGACTTCCTTAAGCTTGTCGAAATATTCCAAGACTTGTCCCAATTGCGGTTGAAATTTTTCCCGTTCCTCGGGGCTGAGCTCGATCCTCGCCAGGTTCGAGACATAATCGATATCCATTTTTGGGGATTCGCTCATGCTTATCTTCTCAATTCGTAGGCGGTTTCTCCGGTGACTTTTTCAACCACGGAGTCAAAGGCTTGGTTAAGTTCTTTTTCGCTCAAGGTGCGATCGGTCGCCCGAAAGCGCATCGAGCATGCGACGCTCTTCTTGCTCGTTTCCATACCCTCTCCTGAAAACAGATCGAAGATGGTGACCGGATCAACCTCAAATTTCCCTTTGGCCACCTCTTGAGCGATCGATTCGATGGCATTCCGAACGGAGTCCGCGGGTTCTGACTGATCCACGACAAGGGCAAGATCCTTGATGGCAGGTGGAAATGTGGAGAAGGATTTGAAGGAAACGCATTTCCTTCTCTTTGCCAGAAGAATGGGATCGATGAGAACTTCTGCTGCAAGGATTGGGCCTTTCGCTGCTTTCTCCTTGCTTAGTGAAAGCTTAATAATTCCAAGGCTGAGTTCGAGCTTGTTGCGAAGGAAATCTCCAAGGCGGGCAGAGTATCCATCTTGCCATAGAGACGCACACGAAAGGAGGTCCCATTGTCCTCGCGGTTGGTTTAGGCCTGTTGCATGCAAAAGTCGTTGTAGCTGGTTTTTAAGACCAAAAAAATCAAGATTCTCACGGTTTTTCCATTGTCTGGAATTGGGCTTGGCAAAGGAGGCGAAGGCGACGCTGATTAACTCCAGGTTTCCTCGGGGACCGGACCTAAAGACCCTACCGGTTTCAAAGACTTGTGTTAAGTTGGTCAGGTTCTTCTGGTTGTGGGAAAGATTATCCACCAGACCGGGGAGCAGGGAAGCCCGGACATGAGTGTGGTCGGCAGTGAGGGGATTTTTCAAGGCGAGGGACTTCAGTTCCGAATGAGGGTGCCAAGCGGAGATTTCAGCTGATGAGCGCAGGCTGTAATTGCAGCATTCCTGAAAGCCTTGACCAATGAGGTTGTCGATCGCTCGCTGAAGAAAATCATAGGAGGAGTCGTTTTCCCGATGAGTTGCTGGGAAGGCGAAAGCCGCATCCTTGAGATCATCAGTTCCATGAATTCTTAAAAATTCCTCGACCAAATCGATCGGGCGATCCACTTCGGATCGGAAGGAGGGAACGGTGACTTGCCAGGGGTCCTCTCCTTGGACGGAAAACCCAAGGCGAACCCATGCTTCGATGAGACTGTCCGGTGCAAGGTCAAAACCGCAGACCTGCTCAACATAGGCCCGATGGATCTCAATGGTTCGCTCCCCGCGTGGTGCCTCACCCAAAGACACGAAGTCAGGATTTACCGAACCTCCTGCCGTTTCGATAATCAAATCAATCGCTCGCTGGGCCGCATAGTCCAAGCCTTGGGGATCCACATTTCGGGAAAACCGTTGCGAACTGTCCGTGTGAAGACCGAGTTTGCGGGCGGTCGCACGGACTTTGCCCGGATGAAACCAAGCGGATTCGAGAACCAATTCTGTAGTGTTCTCATCGACTTCCGCATCCACGCTGCCCATAATACCTGCCACCACTAGAGGTTTTTCGGAATCCGCAATCACCATCATGCTGTTGTCCAACTGCCGTTCGACTTCATCGAGAGTGGTGATGGATTCGCCTTCCTGCGCCTCCCGGATTCGAATGGTTTCCCCAGAGATCTTAGCAGAGTCGAAGGCGTGCAGGGGTTGCCCGGTTTCCAACAAAACAAAATTGGTCACATCCACCACATTGTTTATCGGTCTAAGCCCAACCGCTTCCAATCGTGCTTGCAACCATGAAGGACTGGGTCCGATTTTTACGCCGCGGATACTCCACAATTTATAGAGGGAGCATCCTTCACTTTTTATGCTTACTTCACGGAGTGGAAAGATTTCGGGAACTTTAGTGGTTGGGGAGCCGAGGCGAGAGGTTTGGGGAATCCTGATCTGCTTTTGGTAATATGCGCCAATTTCTCGGGCCACTCCCAGATAGCTGAGGCAATCCCCGCGGTTGGCGGTGATTTCAAGTTCCAGCGTTTTGTCCTGAGAGAAAAGCTCGTCGACCGGCATACCTGGCTCGGGGTTGCCTGGAAGAATCATTAATCCGTCGGCATCGGTTCCGATGTCGAGTTCCTTGGCGCTGCACATCATACCCTCAGAAGCCACTCCGCGCAGATTCGATTTCTTGATCTTAAAGCCACCGGGTAGCTTGGCTCCGGGGAGGGCAACGGGTACCCGGTCACCAGGCTCGAAGTTGGAGGCTCCGCATACTATGGTTGCAGGTTCTTCGATTCCAACCTTCACCGAGCAGACGCTCAGCCGATCCGCTTCGGGGTGGGGATTCTTGGTGAGCACTTCACCCACCACCACTTTATCCAAAGAGGCGGAGGCGGAGCTTTCGTCTTCCTCGACTTCCAGACCAAGCATCGGTAGAACCTCGATCAATTCGTCCGGATATTCCGGTAAATCGATGTATTGCTTCATCCAATCCAAGTTAATCTTCATGACGCATTTGAGAATTGAGAGAGAAAGCGGTGGTCGTTTTGGTAGAAGTGACGGATGTCGTCGATGCCATGGAGAATCATGGCTACCCGTTCGATCCCCAAACCGAAGGCAAAACCAGACCATTTTTCCGGATCCAAGTCAACCAGTTTGAGCACCTCGGGGTCGACCATTCCGCACCCCATGATTTCAATCCAGCGGTCACTCAGTTTTCCGAGGTTGGGAGCTTTTAGGTCAACTTCGAAACTAGGCTCGGTGAAAGGGAAGAAACTGGGGCGCAGCCGAGTCTCGAGCTTGTCCCCAAACAGTTCCTTGAGAAAGTAATCCAACACGCCTTTGAGATCGCGTACGGTCACGCCGCGGTCGACATAGAGACCTTCGGTTTGGTGGAAATTAGCGGAATGGGTCGCGTCCACGGTGTCCCGGCGGAAGCAGCGTCCCGGGGCAATGATGCGCAGGGGGGGGCTTTCCTTGATCAGAGTTCGGATTTGTACCGAAGAGGTGTGGGTACGGAGAATATGCTCTTCCTTCGCTTTGCGGGTGACATTTTCCCACTTGGAATCTTCAGGAAAATAAAGCGTGTCCTGAGCGTCTCTTGCCGGATGATCGTCTGGCGTGTTCAGGGCATCGAAGCAAAACCACTCGGTTTCGACTTCTGTGGCTTCCGCAACAGTGAATCCAATCTTTCCGAAAATCGAGACGATTTTTCTTCGAACATTGGTAAGGGGATGGGTTCCGCCTTTGGAATCTGGAACTGGCGGCAGCGTCGGATCTACTTTGTCTCCCAAAGCCTTAAGGTCGGCTTGTTCTTCAATGTTTTGAAGTGAAGTTTTGAAGAGTGCCTCGACATGTTTCTTTGCTTGATTGAGAGCTTGCCCGAAAGTCGGACGATCTTCCTTTGCGAGGGAACCGATGTTTTTGGCGATTTGGGTAAGGGCACCGTTAGGACCTGAAATTGAAGCTTTCGCCTGTTCCCAATCCGAACGGGAAGAGACGGATTCCAAAATCGTCTCCGTTCGGGCGACAATGGCTTGGAGATCGTTCTCCACGCCTAAAAAAAGGGGGCCCTTAGGCCTCGAGGGCGGCTTTTGCCTTAGCCACCAATTCCTTGAAGGAATCAGGTTCGTGAATGGCGAGCTCGGAAAGAACCTTACGGTTCAACTCGATGCCTGCCTTGTTCAATCCATTCATGAATTCTCCATAACGCATGCCTTCGTTGCGGCAGGCTGCATTAATTCGGACGATCCAAAGCTGGCGAAATTCTGATTTACGCTTGCGGCGATGCACATAGGCATACGCTTCGGCGCGGTCTACCGCATCCTTTGCGTAGCGAAAAAGGCGGGATTTGTTTCCAAAATATCCCTTTGCCTTTTTAAGGACTTTTTTCCTGCGTTTGCGAGTGGCGGGTACGTTGCGTGCTCTTGGCATAGTGGTAAATTGATAAGAGTGGGCTGGGTTTTTTTTAGGGGGAAATGGCTCGGATGACGCGACGAGCCATACCTACGGCCAAGACCTGATCCTGTCGGCCGGCTCGGGTTTGCTTGACGGTGCGCTTTCTACGCAAATGCCTTTGGCCAGGCTTGCGGAATTTGATTTTTCCAGAACCGGTAATCTTAAATCTTTTGGCGATGCCTTTGTGCGTCTTCTTCATGTTTTGATGAGAAAAAGCGTTCATAATACCTTTTTCTTGGTAATCGATCAAGTCAAATGACGCCTCATGCGTCGTAAATTAAAAGTCCGTGGTAACTTTCGTAGGCAAACCAACAAGCAAGTGCCATAAAGATGGCCCAAAACAGTATCTTCAACAATTTTCTTCTCAGCCAATGAGAAGTGCGCGTATTCATTCCGTCGCCACCGAAATCGTGGAAATAGTGAATCAAATCCCTCTCCTTGGAACGAACATCGATCTTTCTGTAGGATTGCCCGTAAGAAGACCGGGTCTTGTCATACCACCATTGGAAGAGCTTGTGCAGCATATCTTTTGGAATCAGGGTTCGAGGTAGGTTTTACCGCTTGCCTCTGAAAAATCGAGTCTGGAAACGGAAGGCATTCCTTCCCTCATTACCCAAAGATCCGATCCTACTTCCACTTTGGCCGCCTCCAGTCGTTCGGGATGATAGACCAGTTGATAGGCCTTTTCTTTATCCCCTTTTTCGAAAAAGCTACCCAAGTTCAGCGAACCAGCGAAACTGATCATGGGATCGTGCTCCCCATTATATCCAATCGGGAAGTTCAAGTTGTGCACCACCAGTCCTTCGGGTACAGGAGCGGCAATCACATCAAGGGCGTATTGGGCACAAGCTTCAGCCGAGTGCCTGAGAGATTTCTGCACCTGATTATCCATCTTTTTGCCGCATGATTCACGAATCGTTTCAAATTGGTCATTGGGCAAAGCCATACTTGCGGCCATCGCCCGAAAACCAAGCAGTGAGGCTTCCATCGCCGCACCCACGGTTCCGGAGGAAAGAATCATCGGCAAGGTAACATTGTACCCCAGGTTGATGCCGCTCATCACCAGATCAGGGGCTTTGGGCAGGAGATTACCACAGGCCAGGTTTACGCAATCAGCAGGAGTGCCGTTCAGGGCGTAGGCAAGAGAGGGGTAGTCGTCTATTTTACGGGGGAGCAGCTTGGCATTCCGGGAAATTGCATGCCCAATCCAGCTCCTTTCTCCGTCTGGAGCACAGGTTACTACCTCAAAGGAAGAAGAGAATGCCTCTACTAAAGCGAGCA
>MDTA01110912.1_pt1 | contig 10304 bp, 5 predicted proteins | sample 811151 | NCBI WGS metagenome assembly MDTA01 (sample SAMN05326648, study PRJNA326480) | marine metagenome | isolation source: seawater | place: Indian Ocean: South | collected 2010 | reverse complement strand
CGTACCCTCCATACACAATTGTGCTAGTAGATCCATCAAAAAGATTTTTTGCAGGGTAACTACTTACTGAATAAAAATTAGTCGCTTGAGTCGTGGTTAAAGCACCAACGGTAGGTGTGTAATCATCAGCAACGGCACTATTTTTTCCAAGCGCAGCGTTGCTGCTGTTGTCCGCAAACTTTAGATAAAAAGAGTTGTCTGGAACAGTAACGCTTGAATCAACCAAAAGTTTGCCATCAACAACAATACCCGCCAACGCAGTCCAATCTGATCCGCTTGAATTAACAGTGATTGCGGTAATCGACGCCCCAAAAGTTGTGTAAGGGTTGCTTACAACTGTTGAAGCGATATTTGCATTATCGACTGGTGTTACCGCTACTGAGCCATTGCTACACGTAAAAGTAATGTTGCCTGAAGAGCCAGTATTGTGCCAAGTGTAAAGCTCAACAGTGCTAGAAGCAGTAAGAGTAATAGCAGCAGGAAGCGTCAAAGTTGCCGATCCAGGGTAATAGCCCCACAGCTTTCCTGTGCCAAAACTATCGCCAGGAATACCTACATTATTAAACGCTTTAGCTACTTCATAGCCACTGCCTGGTGTCGTTCCGCTGTATGTACCACTGCTCCAATCTTGACTTTGATCAACTAAAGGACCATACGTTCCAGCGAACTCCTTGGGCTGCCAGACCGAGTTTGAATCAAACTCACCGAAGTCAGTCGGCGCAAGTGCTTGACCGTCAACAAAATTTATCTCAGCTAAATAGCCGTCGAAAGGATCAGGCCCAAAGTCAGCAGAATACTTTCCAATCGCATGAGGCGCGGCTGCGTTAATACCGCCTTCGTAATTTTGTGTCGGGTAAGTTGCTGATGAAAAACTTGTAACTTGTGCGCCGTTTATGTATAACTTAACCCTGTCAGATGCTGTGCTTTGAGTTGTATCAACTGCCCAAACGATGTGTTGCCATGCACTGCAATCACGAAAAACCGCGTCAGTCGCAAGTTTCCATTGCATAGCGTTTGAACTGTAAGTTTCAAGTTCAATCGTATTATTTGCCATAAAATTTATATATGTATGATGCGTTGAAGTTGCATTGCTGCCTCCGCTAAATATGTTTTGTCGCGTACCTAAACTGCCACGTTTTACCCAACCACTCCACGTAAACGTCTTGCGATTGCCTGCAGACGAAGGGGTCCTAGTTAAATTAGCCGAATCATCGTCGTTAAACCGCAAGCTGCGGTCAATCTGATAGCCAGCAGCAGCCCCAGCCGCCGCTCCAATGAACAACGGGCTTGCAGCTCCAGGGATACTCATGAGACGTTCAGCAGCGAAGTAACCGTAATACGGCTGGAACTTTCCACATAGTAGGCAAGAACATCAACTGCACTAGCTGTTGTCGTTAATGTCGGTGCCGTCCCACCAGCAAACTTGTACGCAGAGTTATATGCAAGCGTCCTAGAACCTGTGCCGTCCTGCGTCACCACAATCACACCAGATTGACCAGCGGTCACGTTGCTTGGAGCGCCTAACGTCCGGTTGCCTGCAAGGGTCAAAGTAAAGTTGTTTCCCAGCGACAGATCCACCGCCACAGTCGAAGCATCGGTCAAAGCAACAGGCGTTCCACGCTGTGCCTTTGTGTAGCTCTGAGCAACAGCAAGACCAGCAAGGGTCGTCGTTGCATCAGGCAGCGTGACCGTTACATCAGCAGTCGGATTGCAGGTTAGGGTCAGCTCGTGATCGTCAGCTGACGTGCCCTCCATCACGATGTTGGCGTTAAACGTCGCAACACCCGCAAAGGTTGAAGTGCTATCAAACGTTGCAACGCCTGTCACGTCCAGCGTTCCAGGGACATCGATATTGCTTGTAAATTCAACGCCTGTTCCAGCTGCATCGGTCTGCAGTAGTTGACGGGCAGAACCGTTCGCAAGCTTGCTGACTGCAATCTCAGCAGATGCACTGATGTCTGCGTCCGCAATCGTTGCGTTCGCAATCATCGTGCTCGTAACCGTTCCAGTGTCGCCAGTGGTTACGACGTTGCCCGTGACATCAGGGAACGTGATTGTGCGATCAGCAGTCGGGTTGGTAACTGTGATCGTGGTCTCGTTTGCATCATCTGCAGAGCCCTCAAACGCCAATACAGCGTTTTGGCCCAACAGCACCGTTCCAGTAAACGTCGGGCTAGCAGCACCAATCTTTTCGGTGTCTAGTTCTTGAATTGCAGATTGAACGTTAGTTGCTGCAACACCGCCAACCGGAACAACTGAAATGTTGGCAGCAGTCTGACCAGCAATAGCGTTGGAAACGTCAATCAGCTGGAACGTTGATCCCGTGCCAAGCGAGATCAACATGTCCGGTGGAGCTAGAGCTTCTGCTGGCGCGTTACCCGAACCAGTGCCGCTCGTGTCTACAACAACGTAATAGTTGAGGTTGCCAGAAGCAGGTGCAGGCAGTGCAGCACCATTTGTAAAGCCAGCGGCAGAGCCTGCAGTCGTGACACTGCTCAGCAGGTTGGTGCTTGCGTCATACGTTCCAGCGTTAATCAGGTTACCGCTGATAACCGTGATCGGCAAAAATGATTGCCCGGTGTAGATATAAAGGTCTTCATTCTTCTCGTCGAAAAAGAATTGACCCTTGAAGTCACCATCGGGAAAGGTGACGATGTTGTCAGTAGCGCCAGCACCACCGAACTTGGTGACTGAAGAATCAGAAAGTTTTGCGGCAGTGACAGCATCCGAAGCAATGCGTTCTGCCGGGATCGTGCCGCTTGTCAGCTTTGCAGCTGAGAGATCGGGTATATCCGAAGCAGCAAGCGTTGCACCAGTTGTGACATGACCTTGTCCATCAATAGTTACCTTTGTAAAGGTGCCAGTCGTTGCAGTATTGCTGTGATTCAGGTTGCCGCTGCTGTCAACAGCTAGCCCCGTTCCAGGGATAACAGCACCCTTTGCGGAACTGGTCGCTGCAGGTAGATCGCTAGCCGTGATGGCACGGCCGCCAGTGATCAAGCCTTTGGCGCTGTATGTAACGACATGGTGTGTTGAGCTGGCCGTTACGTCGTTATCAACCTCAATAGTGTTGGAGTCCATGCGGAGTCCTTCACCGTTGACGATTACACCGCCTTTAGCGCTGCTCGTCGCAACTGGAATATCGCTGCCATCAATCGCCCTATAAGTAGCCGTACCACCAGCGCCAGTCGGCCCAGCAAGAAACTGGTTGGCTGCAGACGTGTCGTTAATGACAGCTGCAATCGTGGCAGCGCCACTGGTTGTTGTGACTGTGATGTCAACAATGCCAACCGTGCTGCCAGAAACGCTGTTAATCGAACTAGGAGCCTTCAGACTCAGCCAAGCAGACCCGTCCCAGCAATACAGGTTGTTGTCATCCGTATCGACAGCAAGCTGACCCGTAAACGCTCCGGAGCCCGGCAGTGTTGTGACCAGATCAACCGTTGATTCGTTGGCAAGCTTTGCAGCCGTAATGCCGTCGTCTGCAACCTTAGCCGTAGTAATTGCAGCGTCAGCGATGTCTGCTGTAGCAATACCGCCTGCAGCAAACAGAATCTTCGCGCCAGGGATCGTATCGTCACTAATTAAGGTGACGCCATTGGCAACTAGATCGCCAACCGTCAGCTTCTTCGTTTCACTAGCGCTGCTGTCGACAACAGCAACTAAGTCGCCAGTGGCTAAGGCGGAACCAGCAAGAGCATTAAGCTCGGTAATTTTTAGGTCAGCCATGGGCGGCTAGCTCCTGGTTAAATGTCCTGCTGTAACAGCAGTTTAGCGCCGCTGTCTTGATCCAAGCGTATTTCACCAGAGTCCTCTTGCAAGAGCGCATCCGGCACTACGGTCTTGATCCTTAGCCTTAGCTCACCTGTTGTTATGAAATCAGCGGTGATTTGCACCGTGCTGTCAGGCGAAAACTGGATAGCGGCTGCCGTGATAATCCCTTCAACGCGCCACCAAACTTCATCATCAGCACGCTCTGTAACGCCGCTTGGATTATATCCGTTCTTTTTAATGTAGAAACGTCCAATAAAATTACTGCCGACCTTTGTGCGATGCGCTAACTCGTATAAATACATCGGCAATTCCTGAGTGCTGTTGCCGGTGTATTCCCAAAAAGCACTAATTCGACCAGAACCAGAAATTAAACTGTTAACTCTAGTTCTATACTCATCAGATAATACTGTTGTATCAACCGTCTCGCGCTCAGTATTGATCTCAAAGCTGCTAACCTGCGCCAAAAGACGCGGCGCAGCAGATTCGACAATTACCTCAATCGGTATTGAATTTCCTGGCGTTGCAAGAGCAACTGCATTCGTCTTGCCGCCACTGACCGCATGGGCAAAACTGTTGTAAAGCCTGATGCCGTCTAGCTCGTCAACGTAAATAAATTTTTTAACGCTTGAATCTGAATAACTATTTATGAAATCAAGAGCGCTACCGTCTGTGCTCGTAATTTCAATTTGATCGCCTGTCACTAGCTGACCGTGCTCAAAATCAAAACTAAAACGCTTTTCGGTAGCATTAACGTCAGCAACGTCAATCGTTGACCGCAACGTGCCACCATTGAAGACACGCCTCAATTCAATTTCACCGTGCGTACCAAGATATACAGTCATGAGATCGTTACAGTAGACAATACACCTGTGCCTTGGAACGCAATCTCAGCACGAACGATGTCGCCAGTTGCCGCTCCAATCGAAGCGCTAGTGATATAAGCAGTCAGCTTGATGTCGTTGTTGTCCGTTCCATCAATCCAACGGAAGGTCAGCTCAACCGTGTCGTTGCTGCTAACGCCTTCATTACCGGTCTTATATAGCTTGTTGAGAATGTTGGTGGTGTTAAATGTGCCATCGTCTTCCTTGTAGTACAACAACGTTGCACTGCCGCTATAGCCGACAACACCAGGAACATAAACACGAATATGCTCGTTTAGCGTTGTCGTCTCAAGCGTTTCTAAGCTTGACGACAGCTGAAAATTAACGACCTTGGCAAGGGTCGTTCCACCGAGCTGTAATGCGCCATCCCTGCCGGTGTAGACCTTTGCCATCAGATCACGCCAATCAGATTCACTGTAACAGTGCTAATCCCAGGCCGCACCTGGACAACCTGCGGTGGACCTTCATATCTGTACTGAGCTTGGCTCCCAGAAGTAGAAGCAGTTGTCGTCGCAGCAGGCGTATTTGCTTGGCCCCCCATCCCAGAGTGAACAGAGCAGTAGTAGTACAGCGTTGGCGCACCAGTTGCCACTTGAATCCTTGTGTAGGAACCAGCCTGCCCAGGCGTTCCAAATGTCGTGACGCCAGTCGTGTACTCAGTTCCACTGTTATGAGTGCCGTCGCTAGTCGCAGATAAACGCAGTGGATGGCCCGCGTTTGATGCGTTCTGCTGGCTGAACAAATAGATCGTGCCTTCAGTCAGCGTTAAGGTCTGCGCGTTATCGCTTATACCGTCATCAGCAGTTATACCGCTAAAGCGATAGTAATTGCTGCCACCATCAGCGACCACAGTAACGTTGTAAGTCACAGTAGGAATCTCTGTTTCTGCTGGCTTTAGCGCATCATTGTTTCCGTCCCAACCGCCTAAAGCCTGATTCGGCAAGTTGAACGTTTGGAACGTGCCTTGCACTTCGTCGTAATGGTCTAGAAAAAGCTCAGCGTTTGGATCGCCAATGTTGGCGTAAGACAGGCTGAGCTTGACGTCGGTTCGTTCACTGCCATATAAAATTCGCGTTTCTTGGCCGTTCTGAGCCTTAAAGGTTTTGACCGGATAGCTTCCAGGGTCATAGCTACGGCTAGAAGGTTTGAGAATCGGATAAGCCATTAGGAAGGACGAACCGTGATGACTGAATCGCTTGCAATAAGCTTTGCAAGCTCGCTGACTCCATCATCATCGCAAGGATGCTCTGAAGCAACAATGTCCACCGTTCCTTCCTGAGAAAACGTTAACTGCTCCACAACGTAAACGTTTTGCGAAACGCTTTCATTCCTGACCGTAAAAACACAGTCATGGAAGGTCGAGTCAGACACGATATTGTTGCTGACCTCCATCAGCGCTTCCTCTATATCCTGTGAATCTGTTTTAAAGAAAGAAACCGGATATTGGCCATCAGGCATGTCTCTGACACTTGTTACCGCTCCAGTGCTGCTGACCGTGCCGTTGTTAGCGCTGGAATAGGGGCTAGAGGTTGTTATCACCTTTATGTAAGACCCCGCACGCAAGCTCAAGCCGTCCACAGTCGTTGAAAAACTGATGGTGTGCGAAACCAACTTGCGAATGCCCAAGAAATACTTGGCGACTTGAATGGCATGGCTTTCTGAAGTGCAGAACTGGGTCAAGTCGAACTGCTCTTGCGGTAGAAGCTCAATGCCGTGCTCCTCAAACTGTCCTGGCAGCTTAACCTCAACAACTTTTTCTTCCGGGAACTTGTTCTTGCTTTCTTTCCTGTAACGCATGACTGCCTTAAAAGGCCTGCGCTCTTCACTTCTCAAGTACTCAAGTTTGTAACTGTCTTCAAGAATGTTCCCAGCGGTAAATAGTTGCTCAATAGGTACTGGACCAATGTTGATTTGCCCGCTTTCTTCTAATACAGGAATCGCAGGCTTTAATGAGAATTTGCCATCCATCATGACAAAGTTGCACAGGAAGTAAGGCGCTGTGTCCGTAATGTATTGGCGCAGATTGGTCCTATCCCCAAGCACGCCGTTAAAAAAGAGCTTTTGTGCGTGCAGGAAGCGAGAGGTGCTTACAAAATCACTAACTTCTAAAAGAGGTGTATTGCTTTCAGTCATCTTTAACAACGCCCCAGCTCCCCCCATGTCATTGGTCAGGAGATAGAACACTAAGTCGGTAAACAGATTGCTAGGCCCAGAGGCTTTACCGTTCGCGCTAAGACTGCCCAAATTGTAAACAGAAAGATCAGGGTGTAATCGCTTTGTGTGCAGACCGCTGCCGAGCCAGCAACGCATTTGGTCAAGGCTTGTAAAATTACGGCTTGCTTTTAAAGACAAACCGGCAGTAGTCAGATTGTTGTATATGGGCACAAGTGCATTAGGCACGACTTCGTTTACATAAACGATGCTGTGCTCAGGCTCTGATTCATTTGATTTCTGAATAAGCCCCCTGTAGAGGCTCATGTCAGCGTACTGACTTTGTGACTCAAAAAAAGTGTCTCCATCAAAAATAGTTTGAGGATCTGTCCTGCCAATATCACCAATGACGTATCTAAAACCAACCTGCAAATAAGAAGTGATATAAGGGTTGTCGGCTGAAACACTCACAAGATCGTCATAGGTGTCGCCTTCGTTCCAGTTGTCTGTCGTGTCGGAATCCTGGACAACAGGTATAGGAGTCTCAGGATGATTCCATCCTTTGCTTTCACCGCTGAAATGATTAACCTGCTCCTTGACGGTTGCGGTCATCTTGACCTTGATTTTTCTCGGACCATTCGGATAGTTGCGAATAATTGTCTTAGATTCTCCTATGTTTAGATCTGCCGCGTGACCAAACAATTCATAGTAATAGGCTTGCGTTCGACCAACATCAAACGCACGAGTATCATGGTCCAAGACTCTGTATCGTTGACCTGAAAAAGTCATCGTCACTCCACTTGGATGGTTGGGCACAAATGGGTTAGAGCTTGGGTAGTTACTAGAAGTTCCTGATGTTGCACCTGCTCCACGCTTAAATTCAACATCTTCACCCTTTGAATATCCATCTGAACTGCCGACAAGCTCACAGCTCACAAAAGCCCAAGTAAAGTTAATACCATTCTGTCGTGCGTAGTGATCATCAGGCAGCCTTGTCTTTCGCACAGTCCATTTCACGGCCATCCACTTACGAGCGCTAAATTTTTCTCTGGTCTGCAGGCTTTTAACGCCGCCTTCGTTGACTGGGTCATCATCACAGCTGCCAAAAATTGTATGGAAAAATGCTCCATTTTTTCCTGTAGTAATAGCATCACTATTTGATATGTTGGCTTCTTTTTTGATAGAAATTGCAACCCTAATGCTTCCATCTTGGTCTTGAGGAAGAACAATGTTGCGTTCGACTGACTGGGGAATGCTTCTACTGCCTTGATCAGTAACTGTTTTTGGCTTGCGGATAAATTCTTTATTTAATCTAATCTGAGATTTAGTTGTTCTCGCCCCAGCAACCGCAATTACAAACCTGCCTAGCCCTGGAACGTCAGAAGAAATGCGCAACAGGTCTTTCTTTTCTTCTGAGACGGAAGCCGAAAGCCTGACAACAGGTGTTTCGTCGCCAAGAGCACGAAGCTCAGAAGCTGGAATGCCAACAAACTTATACTCAAGCTCTGTGGGCGGCAGATCTTGTGGATGGGTAAAACGAATGAAATTGTACTGATCAACAGGCTTGCTTCCTGTAACTACAAAATAAATATCTATCCTTTGAAATCTAAACGCATCACCGTTAGCGTCTAGTCCAGCTTGACGCACAAACACTTGGAAGACAGAAGATCTTTTTATAGTTCCTGTGTACGTTCCAGAGCGTACATTCACTTCTTCATCTTCGAATTCGTCTAATTCGTCTGGAGTAGGAACAGCATTGAACGAGCACAAACCATTAAGGCGCTGGAACACTTTGCTGCGTATTCCAACCTCAGTTACGACAGCAGGCCTGTTGTTTCGCACCAAGCCGGTTGCAACACTTGTAAGAGGGAAGAAAGCGGCACCAACACCTCCATCATCTTTAATAAAATCTTGCGCAGGTTTTACAACACGATCAAAACTGACTAAGCCAACTTTTCTTTGGCGCGACTCGTCAGAATCAACGCATATGAATGTGATTTGCTGGCTCTGATTACCTTCTGGATCATACTGCTCTTTTCTTCTTTTAATAACTTTCCAAAGAGTGTTGCCGATAGCAAACCTTTCTCCAAGCTGCATTGCATCATCAGCAGCAATCTGTTCTGCCTCTACAGTCGAGTTAATGTCATCGACATTCTCGCCGCCCCGGTTATTGCTGCGCTGGTACTTACGTTCCGGAATCTCGCTTGGATCAATATCGAAGAGTAGCTTGTCTCCTGCCCTTACATCTACAACAGCACTTAGCTGCCCAGAAAAATCATCATCAACAGTGATTCGGCTGCCATTTGCTTTGGTTAGCTCAACAAAACCCATGCGCGGGCTGTACTGACGGCCCTCTCCCTCTTGGTCCTGCTTGCGCACCTTTTTAAGCAGGCTTTCTTTGCCTATGTCAATGTTGAGATCCTTGTCACCAACAATTTTCATGCGGCGTAACGTAAGCGCATGAGCCTGACTGTTTTCGGTGCCGTCAATGATAGACACTGTTTCGTAATTCACCCTATAGCCATTGCCATTTGGAATCGCTCCAAACATCCCAAACCGTGTGTTGTTTGCAGGTGAATAGGCATGACAAAAGTCTGTAGTCAGATCAGCAACATTGCTGGGACACAAAAACATATCGTCGTCTCTACCAAAGTTTTGTGTAGGGTTGCCAGTGTCAGGCCCGCCCTGCGTTCCAAATGCAAGATCCTTGCCACGAATACGAGTGCTGCCAGAGGTGGATGTATCGTTCTTCCAATAAAAAGCAAAAAAGTCTTCATGAACAACATCCAAAGCATTGTTGCCAAGAAAAATTCCTTCAAGATCTGGTTTTTCAATGCCATCAGGCGATATACCATCAGCGAAGCCCTGCTCGCCCACCACAAAAACTAATTTTGCAGATTGCTGCGTTCCATGGCTAAACATCCGTGACCACACCAGCTTTGGTGTGACAAGCATTCCGCCAATGTTGCTGGCTTCGTCGTAAAGCCCAAAAATAATTGGAACGGGTGAACCGTAATCTGCTAGCTCATTAAGACTGTCAAAGCCTCGGCTTTGCGTAAAACGGTTGCCAGCGTTTGTGCTGCCAAGGTCCAGCTGTGACCGTTTTGATGCCTCTGGCATCTTGGGCTTGGGTGTTAGCAGGTAAGCAACACCAGTCAGCACAAGGCTAATGGCAAGGTTGATCAGAATAGGAACGTAGACAGACTCAGCCGCTTGAATATCAGGGACATGGGCGTACTCAGCCGGACGCACCACACCCTTGCGCCGCACCTCAGCAGCAAACTTGCAATACTCCTCCTCGGTTATTCCAATCGTCTTAATTAACTCTTTCTCGTACGGAAGCAGTGGTACGTCGTAAACAAACGGGCCGACGACCACTGAACCTTCTCCGACATTCGATTGACGTACAAGATTCCCGTCTGCCATGTGACTGCAAATGCCCAGGATTGCTGCGGTAGCAGCAGAATATCCCCATCATACTGAGGCCGATCTACACGG
>MDTA01079563.1_pt1 | contig 10304 bp, 9 predicted proteins | sample 811151 | NCBI WGS metagenome assembly MDTA01 (sample SAMN05326648, study PRJNA326480) | marine metagenome | isolation source: seawater | place: Indian Ocean: South | collected 2010 | reverse complement strand
TTCTCTTGTAAGTTGATCATCGGAAACTATTAGTATTTGGTTCTCTTTCCTCATATTTTTATAAATGGTAGCGGATTTTTCAAAATGGCTGTTCCCAACAACCTTACAATCATAAATTCCTTTCTGCCTTTCTGCAGAGTACTCTCCCCAAGCAAATAAATATTTTGTTAAATAAGATCTGTATTCTTCTGAAGATGATTTTCCATGAGTATAAACAATATGAAAACTGGTCGTAATAGCGTGTTGATAATCTATAGTCTTTATTTTCATGTCCTTAGCCAATTTATTAATTGCGTTCATTGATCCATGGTCAGAGAATATGATCAATTTAGGGGTTCTAAATTTTAGAAAAAACTTAACAACGTTTATGAATGCAAGTTGCCTGAAATAAGAGTTAAGGATTAAAAAGTTTTGATCTAAATGAACTCCATAATAATTTGAGGTTGTTTTATCAATAAACTCTAGGGACTTCTTTAAAGTTTTTGTTTTCTTTACATATTCTAATAGTCTGCCTAGCAATGACAGAAGAAGTGAAAGTCTTACGACTGGTAGATCTAATTCTTCAATTTCAGAAACTTGAGTGTTAAACACAAGCATATTTACACTATTTCCAAGAGCATTCTTAATCGCAAAAATTAACTTGTTTGTTTTTTTGCCATCAATTGTAAACACCATACTCTCATTACTAATAACAAGAATATCTGCCTTCCTAAAAAAATTTACAAAAGATGCGAATTCATTAATCAAGAGAGCTAACCTAGAAAAGATCTTGCTTTTTGATGGTCTATTTTTGTGAGTATTGCCTGCGAGCCCCTTCTTTTTGTTAACTTCATTAATTATTTCTTCAAAGACAGCTGTTCTAATAATAGGCCAAATAAGCCAGCCATCTTCTTTTATTCCTGATTCGAGAATGGATTTCTCGAAATCTAAAAAAGTGGGAATGACTTCTTTCACTTTCCTCTATTCTCAGCGCTAAAGAGAAAATCCGTCATCGATAATTATATTTTGACCGCATATATATCTCGAATCATCTGAACATAAAAAAATTACTGTGCCAAGAACATCCTCTGGATCGAGCATGCCCTTACCACGGGAATATTTTTTATATCTTTCAAGAAATTTTTTATCTTGACCATCCTCAATTCCTCCTGGGCTAACACAATTAACTCTAAAAAGAGTGTTTTTTGTTAGTTGAGTTAAGTATTGAGATAAATGTTGAATACCAGATTTTATTGCCGCATATTCTACAGGCATGGTCATATCAGTTTCTTCGTACAAATCAAATCTTGGCGGAATTACTCCGTAAACGGAAGAAAAATTAACTAAAGAAAACTCGATGTTATTTTGAATGGAATACGCCGAACATTGTTGCATGAAAATAAAATATCCTCCTAAGTGCATAGACAGATTCTCAGAAAAACTGTCGTAAGTAACATCCTCAAAGTATTTACCGTACTCATTATTCCTAGGATAGGTAAGATTTACGGCTGAATTTATTTCATTAAATCTCTCTTCACCTAAAGAAATAACCTTTTTCAAAGAATCAGAATCAGTAATATCACATGGTATAAACATAGATGAATCATTATCTTTGTATAACTTTTCTTGATCTTCTATCTTCTCTTCATTTATATCTATGCCAATAACATTTGCACCCAAAGATAAAAATTTTTGAGTAAGTTTTTCACCTATTCGACCAGTTGAACCTGCAAGTAAAATTGTTTTTTTGTTTTTTCTATCCATTTCTTTCCATTAATTTCTCTGCTATGAAAAAATCTAATTCATCGTCAATATCAATTGACCGGTCTTTTGGGATAATAATAGAAAAAATTTCTTGAGAAAATAAATTTTCTGTTTTGAGAATCTTTTGGGGAGTAGTAGCATAAGCAACAGTAGTAACATCATATGTTTCAGGTGTATCTTGTCGTCTAAAATAATTACCCTTATTAACTATTGAAGCAAAACCTTCTTTATTTCTTGTAACCATGTTGAAGAAAGGACTTCTGCTAGACGGTGTGACGGTTATGACAAATTCTTTGCCTTCTTCTATGGCATTTATACATGAAATAACATCTTGAGAGTTTCTGAGGGGAGAAGTTGCAGGAAGACTCAAAAAACAATCAAAATTTATCCCTTTATCGATTAAAAAATTAACTGAATGCTTCCAGGCGAGAAGCTCGGGAGTATCGTCCTTTGCAAGTTCTTTTGGCCTGTCAATGACCTTTGCACCATACTTTAACGATATTGATTTTATTTCAGCAGAATCGGTTGAGACGTAAATTTCACTAACTTCTTTTATGGTTTTAGCTAGATTAATGGAATGTGCTATCAAGGGAATACCTCCAAAAGGCTTTATATTTTTATTTTTTATGCCTTTTGATCCTCCTCTAGCAAAAATTAAAGCAATTGTTTTCAATGTATTTAAGATTCTATATTTATGATTGAAGAAGTTTCAGAGGAAATCCTCATACTGTCTATTATATTTAGAATCTCTATTGCATGATCCAAACCTATTCTTGGACTTTCAGCCAGCTCTGAAACCTTCTTAAAGTGTGTTATTTCTTCTAAATACATCTCATTACGATCATATTGTTCATTGCTATAGAGAACCTTTTGCTCCTGTTTTGTGTTTAAAATTATTTCATTTTTCATTAGATCTAAAGTCAGGATCCCTTTATCTCCTGAGACATTACATGTCCTATTAGGATAACGATCTAAAAAATTCATATGCAAATTTATTATGAAACCTTTCTTCGTATAGATTAAAGAATCAATACTATCCTCTGCTTCTATTCCTAGTTTGCCTGAATTCCTTTCTGAACAAAAAACCTTTTCAAAATCCTCAAAAAGCCAAAGCAAATAATCCAATTCGTGACTTAGTTCCAAAAGAACACCTCCCCCCAAATCCTTAGACGCAGATACACTATCTTCATGTTTGATGTGTGGCCTCCAATCAGGCAAAAATTGTCCAACCCTAGATGAAACTGAATGAACATCACCAACAACAGAATGATCTTCCAAAATATTTTTAAATTCTGCCAGAGCAGGCAAATACCTTAGATTGTAGCCGACCTCAATGATATCCTTATTTGCCTTTAAAACTTCTAGGATACTTTCGTCTATATCAGATGTTTTAAAAAGGGGCTTTTCTATAAATACAGGTAAATTTCTTTTTAGGAACTTGCTGGCCTGAATCAAATGATATTTTGCGGGTGAAGCAATAACTCCAAATTTACTCGTGTTATTTAACGCTTCCTCAATCGTCCCAAAACAAATGTCAGCAAAAGAAGCAAATTCTCTTTTCCCTGAAGAAGATACATTTCCTACTATACAGCCATCGAAAAGGAATTTGAGATTCTTTACATGCCTCTGCGCTATTGCACCAGTCCCAACGACACAAAAATCACAATGATCATGTTTCATCTTCAATATCTCTTACAGCCTTATTAAAATCTACATGTTGTCCTACATCTAACCAATATTCATGAATAGGAAAAACATTAACCTCTTCACCAGATTCAATTAAATTATCCAAAACTGTGGTCATATCAATCACAGTATTTTCACTTATTTGATCAATTACTGAGGGTTCAACGACGTAAATACCTGCATTGATAAAGAATTTCTGCTTTGGTTTCTCATCTATATTGATGAGTTTATGATCTAGTTGATTAACGACACCGTAAGGTATCTCCAACTGGTATTCGGAGACACACATTGTTGCTTTCGAGTTGTGCTTCTGATGATAATCAAGAAGCTCAACAAAGTTAATTTCAGATATTAAATCCCCATTCATAATAATTACTGGATGACTTATCTTATCTTTAGGCAATAGGCCCAAGGCGCCTCCTGTTCCCAATGGTTTATCTTCATGAACATAGCTTATGTTGATATTCCAGTCAGACCCGTCTTTGAAATAATTTTTTATTTTTTCTGCTTGAAAATGAGTTGAGATATAAAAGTCGTAGAATCCAACTTCTATGAACTTATTTAATATTCTTTCTAATATGGGCTTTGAGCCAATCTTCAGTAATGGTTTTGGGGTCTCATTTGTTAAGGGTGCGAGCCTTTTTCCAAACCCTCCTGCCATCAAAAATACAGGGTTATCTATTTGTTTTATTTCTAATAGATTGTGCAAAGTCTCAAGCCCTACGACTTTCCTCTCATTATCTATAATTGGTGTTTGAAAAATATCCTTTTCTCTCATCAAAGAAATTACGGAGTCTTTAGGCATGTTTGAGTAAATATAAGTAGGTTTACTATTCATGAATTTATTTACTTCAGCATTCATAGACAATCCTGAAAGAATTGCCCTCCTTATATCTCCATCAGTTATTGTTCCAACCAGTCTCTGTTCTTCGTCGACAACAATGGAAATACGATTCATACTATCTTCCAGATTTTTGATAGCATCTTTCATGTTATTTTGACTGTCTATAAGTGAAGATTCCCAGTTAATATTAGTCAAATTGCTTCTCCAAGTCTTGAGCCAATCCTGAGATCCTTAAATATATCCTTTTCCAATTTTTGGGGGAAAATCTTTAACGTCGTATCACCAGTTTTAACGTCAAAAAAATTAGATCCTTTGAACGTAACTTCCCCTGGAACTCCTATATAGCTTGGAGCATCGCAGATTAACTCAGCTCGAGGCACAGAAATAATTTCGCCATTAAAACCTGTCCTTGCACATGGACCAGGATGAGTTATTGCCCTAACAAAATTGAAAATTCTTCTTGAGCTCCAATTCCAATTTATCCATTCATCTCCCTCTTTTCTTCTGCAGCAATAAAATCCTACTGGATGAATTGTGTCTTGAGGAATCCGGTTAGCCTTGCCTGCAGCTATATCTAAGATCGCTTCATATAGTAACTCTGAACATACGGTTGTAGCCTTATCTAAAAGTGACGCGTAGTTATCTGAATCATTAATTTCTACCATCTTCTGGATAATTATATCTCCTGTATCAATACCTTCGTCAACATGATGCACAGTGACGCCAAATTCTTTTTCATCATTAATTAAAGCCCAGTTGAGGATATTCCTACCCCTATAAAATGGTAAAGCTCCTGCATGACAATTAATAAATCCTTTTTCACAGGATTGAAGTATTTCACGTTTAAGTATTTGATTGAAAGACATTGAAATATATATATCAGACTTATAATGACCTAATTTTTTGATTGAAGCGGAATCATTTACATTCTCCATTGGCAAGAAATCTATATTGTATTCAAATGCCATATCCTTAAGAATGGGATCTTGACTATCGAATCTCGGAACTATGAAACAAACTTCATGGTCTTTATCCTGAAGAATCTTTTCAAGTGCTTTATGTGACCATGGTCCATCAGCAAAATAGCCAATTTTCATTTTAAAACCTCACCTTTCTTGTAATCTTTTTTTGCTTCAGTTCCTAATAAATTCCATAATTCCATTGGACTTATTCCTTCTTCTGGACGTTTTATCGATATCATACTATCCTCAATAATCTCGCCTTTTTTTATAAATTTTTTTGCATATAAGCTTTTTCTAGCTACACTCTTATTTAACAATTCCGATCTTTGGGGTCGCTTGATACCATCACCAAAAGATACCTCTATATTTCTTATGCATTCGATCATAGTTTTAAGTTCATTGGGTTCTAATGAAGCTTTATGATCGGGACCAGGAAGGTTCTTATTCATTGTAAAATGCTTTTCTATAATATTAGCTCCTTTAGCCACCGCTGCCAGAGATACCTCTATACCTAAACTATGATCAGAGTAACCAACTTGCAGTCCAAATATTTCATGCAGTGTGTTCATAGCATTTAGGTTAATGTCTTCAGGCTGGGCAGGATAGTCAGTGGTACAATGTAATAAAGTTACCTTCTCTTTTAGCAAATCCTTGCCCTCATTTGAACTAAAGGCTTTTTTAAATGATGCCACAGATGGTTTTTCGTGCCTTTTTTTTGTGAATCCAAAAGCAATCACTCCGAGAGCATCTTCTATCTCTTCGAGAGTTGCCATTCCAGTTGATACTATTAAATCACTTCCAGATTGTGCGCTTTGCAAAATTAGAGATCCATTAGTTATTTCGCCAGAGGGTATTTTAAGTAATTTAAAACTTAGCGCATTAATCAAAAAGTCTAAACTAATGTTGTCAAAAGCAGTAGAAAGAAATTCAATTCCTAAATTTTTTGAGAGCTCCATCAATCTATAATGAGAATCTTTACTTAGTTCAAGTCTCCTTAACATGTCAAATTGAGTTTCAACAATTTTTGTATTTTTAATCTGATAAGGAGCTTGGGAAGCACCCATAGTTACCAGTTCCTCAGCTGAAAAAGTTTGAAACTTAACTATATCTGCACCAGATTCATGAGCCGCATGGACAAGTTCTTCAGCTAACCCAATATCGCCATTATGGTTAACTCCTGCTTCTGCTATTATTTTAACTTTTCTCAATTTGATACCTATCTTTTTAAGTCGTAAAAGATTTTTCTGTCTTTAAAGTCTATGCTTTTCAACCAGCTAATTATGTCTTCTGAGGTTTTCCCTTCTCCATAGGGATTATTATAGATATTTTTTTTGTTCTTAAAATTTTCTGAAAGCCCTTTTTTGATTGCTTTAACAATATCATTTTTAGAGTTTTTTGAATTAATTACAGAATTTGCAGCACTTCTATTTAACTGTCTATCGCCAATATTTACCGAGGGCACTTTCGCAGAGGCCGCCTCAATTATTCCACTAGATGAGTTTCCCACGATTAAATCGCAGCAAGAAAGAGCAGAGTAATAGTTTATTTGACCTAGAGATGAAGACGCGAAACAACGTTGGGAATTTTCTGAAACATATTCTTCTATGTATTCAATAATTTTTCTTCCGCCGTCGTCAGCATTAGGATATGTAAATAAAACTTGCCTATTAGGAAACTCGTCCAGAGCATGAAGAAGGTTTTTAATCTGGGTATCAACTGACATATTAGACAGAGTTTCGGGATGATAAGTACAAATGAAAAAGTTGCGAAGCTCAAATTTGAGTTTCTCTGATAGTTTCTCTTTTGAAATAAGACGTGATTTTTTCAGCCCTTCTAATCCGGGGGCACCAAAATTTTTGACATTTTTGGGGTTTTCACCAAGTTGAATCACCCTCTTCATATGCTCTTCATTTGTTGTGCAGTGAAAGTGACTCATTTTAGTTATCGCATGCCTCATCATGTCGTCATAAGCGCCAGAGGTAACCTCTCCTCCATGGATATGCATTATTGGTATGCCAGAAAATAGAGCCGCGCTAGCAGCAGCAAGAGCTTCATATCTATCTCCAAGAATTAATACAATATCTACATGAGATCTATCAAAATAATCTGAAAACCCAACTATTGCATTTGCTGTGCTTTTTGCAATGTCAGTTGAATCATCTTTTTGAGTAAGAATTGAAATTTTTTCCTTAATTTCAAAACCATCTTTTTCTATAAATTTATAGGTATCCCCATGTAGCTCTGATAAATGAGATCCAGTAGCAACAATCTCAAGGTTAAAAGCATTGTCCTCCTTCAGACCTTTTAGTAGCCAAAACAGTAACCCATAATCAGCTCTTGTTCCTGTTACTACTGAGATATTTATCATAAGAGTTAGCGTCAAAAACTAAAAAGGGCTACTTGGTACATTGACTAATCTTTCATGAATTGACTCTGTATTTTCTAAACTTAGCTTAAAGCAGTCTTTGTAGATTTCAAGCTGATGCATGGGAGTCCAAGTAGGTCGAGTCATAATTTTATTCTTATTAGTAAAGGATAGAAATTTATCTCTCTCATCAACATTTGCAAGCAACATGCAATTCAACCAATAATTGGCACTGTCTTGCTTTGACTCCTGATGAAACATGAATCCGTTTTGTTCACCCCAAACTTGATATTGCTGAGCTATATCTCTTTTTTTTTCTAAAAAAAGTGGCAACTGCTCCATCTGAGCTAGACCTAGAGCAGCATTTAGATTGGGCATTCTGTAGTTATAGCCTATTTGATCATGAATAAAGTGCCAATCATGTTTAAGCTTTGAAGTAGTGGTTATGTGTTTAGCTTTTTTATACATATCTTCTGATTCAGTCAGAATCATACCGCCTCCGCCTGTAGTAATTACTTTATTACCATTAAAACTCAAAGTGGAAAGTGTAGAGTGAGCGCCGGTATGTTTATTTGATGTGAAACTTCCTAGAGATTCAGCAGAATCCTCAACAAGGGGTACTTTATATTTTTTGCAAATCTCATTCAAACGTAAACTGTTGCAAGGAAATCCATACGTATTCATAGGGAGGCAAGCTGAGACTCTTCTATTTGATAACTTGTTCCAGCAAGTTCCATCGTCTCTAATTTCACAATATTCTTGAAAAAAATTATCTAACGAATCAGGACAAAGACTTAGGCTTTGTAAATTGATATCAATAAAAATAGGTTTTGCATTGCAATAAGAAATGGCATTACACCCTGCTATAAAATTCAAGGACTGAGTAATGACTTCAGTATCTTTCTCTACTTTTGATAAAAGTAATGCAATATGCAATGCTGAAGTGCAATTAACAACCGCTGCTGCGTACTTTATTCCAGTAAAGTCACTAATTTTATTTTCAAATTCCACAATCGATTCACCGATACTAGAAACATAGGATGTATCTATGGCTTCAGATAAATATTTTTTTTCATTTCCTTTAAAGTTTGGTTCATGCAAAGGAATGAAATCAGATGTCTGATAAAGATCCCTTACAAAAGTCACAAAATTTTCAAACATTATAAATTTCGGACTTATATTGAATTAAATTCTTAGGTTTAGATATCCAGTCTATTGTTTTACTCAAACCTTCTCTAATTCCAATTTCTGGTTTGAATCCTGTTAGACTTCTAATCTTAGTGTTATCACACCATAATCTATACACTTCAGAATTTTCAGGTCTGAGCCTTTTTTCATCCAAAATGAATTCAACATCACTGTCCATAATTTCTTTAATTAGGTTCACAGTTTCTAAGATGGAGATTTCAAAGTTAGAACCAATATTAATAACCTCTCCAACAGCTTTTTCACATTCTGCTATCTTTATAAATCCCTTACAGGTATCTTCAACAAAATTAAAATCTCTTGTTGGAGATGTATCTCCTAGCTTAATTTGAGAAGAACCATTTGCAATTTGTGTAATGATAGAGGGTATTACAGCCCTTGCAGACTGTCTTGGCCCATAAGTATTAAAGGGTCTTACTATAGATAACGGCAATTCAAAAGCATTATAATAACTGGTTGCAACGGCATCAGCTCCAATTTTTGATGCACTGTAGGGAGATTGAGCTTGAATTGGATGTTTTTCGTCAATTGGAACGTAATGAGCCGTGCCATAGACTTCGCTCGTGCTTGTATGAATAATTCTACTGACTTTTTGCTTTAAAGAGGCCTGACATATATTCTGCGTTCCTTGGATATTTGTTTCTATATAACTTTGAGGAGATTGATAGGAATAAGGAATCGCTATGAGAGCAGCCAAATGAAACACAATATCAATATCAGAAAGAATTTCATCACAAAAGAATGGGTCTCTTATATCCCCGGAAATTATCTCTATTTGTTCTTTACATAAAGTATCCTCTAGCCATCCCCAACTATTGAAGGAGTTATATTGAGATAGTGCCCTTACCTGATATCCATCTTCAAATAGAGCCTCAGTTAGATGAGACCCAATAAAACCATCTGCGCCAGTAACTAATACTTTACTCATTTTATTCTATCTATGTACCATGAAACTGTTTCGTCTATACCTTCTGCTATCTTGTGGGAGGGATTATAGTTTAAAAGCTCTTTTGCTTTAGTAATATCAGCTCTTGAGTGTCTCATGTCACCAGCCCTAAAATCTTGATATATAGGAGGAGAAATCTCAATGGATTCATCTAGACGCTTTATTGACATTGATATTAATTCAAAAAGCTCGGTAAGGCTTGTTTCGTCACTGACAGCTACATTGAATACTTGATTGAATGCTTTTTCATTATCTGTAAACGCTGCAAGTAGATTAGCTTGAATCACATTATCGATGTAGCAAAAATCACGGGATGTATCCCCATCACCAAAGATCTTTACTTGCTCTTTCCTTAGCAGCGCCATTATCCAAGTTGGAATAACTGCAGCATAAGCTCCATCTTTTCTTTGCCTTCTACCAAAAACATTAAAATATCTTAATCCTATAGTGTCTATTCCGTAATGTCTGTTGAATGTTTCGGCATAAAGTTCATTGACATATTTAGTTATTGAATATGGATTCAGAGGCTTTCCAATGATGTCTTCTCTCTTT
>MDTA01110272.1_pt1 | contig 10305 bp, 7 predicted proteins | sample 811151 | NCBI WGS metagenome assembly MDTA01 (sample SAMN05326648, study PRJNA326480) | marine metagenome | isolation source: seawater | place: Indian Ocean: South | collected 2010 | reverse complement strand
GATCTATGGGTTCTCCAATAACTGGTGAAAAACTTATGTCTACACCGCATTCAACTAATTCGTATGCCATAATTAGACCAGCTGAGTGTGCAATTTTCTTAGCATTACTTGGATTTATTTTAAAAATTTTTCCAATTGCTTCAAGAGAAGGTAGCTTGACAAACCCTTCAATAAATCTTTGAACTCTTCCACCCTCCTGGTCAACAGAGATAATTATGTTCTCTTTTATGGATTTTATTTCTCTGCAAAGTTTTTTTAACTGAATTTTGTCTTTAAAATTCCTTGAAAATAAAATAATTCCAGCAATATATTCATTTTTTATAAGATTTTTTTCATCTTCTGTGAGCGAATATCCTTCAATACCAATGAACAATCTGCCAAATTTGTAACTTTTCATAAAAATATTATACATTCTGAAAATTTAATAATTTAAAAATATACATATTTAAAAAGTTTGAAAATTGCTAAGAATCACAGTAATATGGGCTTAGGGGATATTTAACCAATAATATTCTTTGGTTTAAATAAACTAAAAATTCATATTCAAAAATGGAGAGATAATATGGAAAGTAACTATAATAATTGGAAGCTTTCATCATTTTTTGCCGTTGTTATGATGGCTTCCTCTTTTGCTATTCCTACTTATGTTGTAGCTGAAGATGATGAGAATGTTGAAGAAGTTGTAACAATCGGAACTAGAAGTACAGCACCAAGAACTGCTGCTGATTCTGCTGTTCCAATTGATGTTCTAAGAGCTAGCGATGTTAGTAAAACTGGAACAACAGACATGCTGTTTCAGCTTGCTGGAAGCGTTCCTTCTTTAAACGTTCACCTACAACCTATTAGTGATGCTGCTAGTATGATTAGACCAGCAAATTTAAGAGGCTTATCATCTGATAGTACTCTTATTTTTACAAATGGTAAAAGAAGACATCATGCTGCTGTTATTGCTTTCCAGGGTGGTGGAGTAAATGATGGATCACAGGGTGCTGATATTTCTGTTTTCCCAAGTTTAGCTGTAAAACAAATTGATGTATTAAGAGATGGTGCTTCAGCACAATATGGTTCAGATGCTGTTGCTGGTGTAATAAACTTTGTCTTAGATGATGCAAACGAGGGTTTTACTACTTCTATCAAGCATGGTCAATACACTGAAGGTGATGGAGATTCAACAACTATTGCAACTAAGGTTGGTATGCCATTAACTCCTAGTGGTGATGGTCACTTAACTCTAACCTATCAAGTGCAAAAGAAAGACGATACATCTAGGAGTGTGCAAAGACCAGATGCCGCAGGATTAAAAGAAGGTGGTAATGACGACATTCTTAATCCGGCTCAAATATGGGGCGCACCATTAGTAGATGATGATCATTCTGCATTTATAAACTCAGGTCTAGATCTAGATAACGGAATGAAATTATACTTTTTTGGAAACTATTCTGAAAGATTTGTTGACGGTGGTTTTTACTACAGAAACCCTAATAACAGAAGCGGTGTTTTCACATCAGGTGACTATAGATTAATTGGTGATGCTGGCTTAGCAGCTGGTGGCGCTGCCTTATGTTCACAATATGTTGATATTGTTCCTGGTTATACGCCAGATTTAGGACCTGGTGAAGAAATTTCTGATTATCCTGGATATGATGTGCTGCAAACAATTATGGATGATCCTGATTGTTACGTACACAATGAAACAGCTCCTGGTGGTTATACACCAAGATTCTCTGCAGAGTTAATTGATTCACATTTCGCAGTTGGAGTTAAAGGTGAGCTAGCTGGTGGATTTAATTACGATGTTAGCTATTCAAAAGGTAAAAATGAAGCAGATTTCTTCTTAAAAAATACTGTTAATCCATCTTTTGGACCTGCTACAAAAAGAGATTTCTATACCGGTAGATATACTGAAGAAGAAACATTTATTAATGTTGATCTTCAAAAACAAATTGACACAATGAGTGTTGCGTTTGGTCTTGAGGTAAGAGAAGAAGTTTTCTCAGTCGAAGCAGGTGAGTATATGTCATATGCAGCCGGTCCATATGCCCTTCAAGGATTTAATGTAGGGTCACATGGTTTTGCAGGTTTCTCACCAGATTCAGCGGGTAACTTTGCAAGAGACAGTGTTGGTATGTATGTTGACGTAGAGAATCAACTAAGTGATGAGTTACTTGTTGCTGGTTCAGTGCGTTATGAAGACTATGATGACTTTGGTGACACTACTGATGCTAAAGTTGCAGTTAGATATCAATTATCTGATACTGTTGCACTAAGAGGTTCAGCAAGTACTGGCTTTAGAGCACCAACACAAGGACAAGCAAATGTTGTAAATACACAAACTACACTTGTTGGTGGACAGCTAACACAAGCACAAACACTTCCAGGTTATAAGCTTGGTCAGCCTTACTTAACTCCTGAAGAAGCAACAAATATTGCTATGGGTGTTGTTTATCAAGGTGATAATGCAACTGTAACATTTGATTATTTTGAGATTGAGTTAGAAGACAGAATCTCTCTATCATCAAATAGAGCCCCAACTGCTGCCGAAGTCGCTGCTATGACTGCTGCTGGTGTTCAAAACGCTAATTTAATAGGTCAAATAAATTTCTTTACGAATGACTTTGATACTAAAACAACTGGTTTTGATTTAGTGGCTACAATGGATGCAACTATAATTGGCAGAGAATATGATGTAAGTATTGCTTGGAATCATACTGATACTGAAGTAACTGATATGGGTGTAAATGTTGGAGACTGGAGAGCTAGTCGTCTAGAGGATGGTCTTCCTGATGATAGGATGACGCTGACATTTGCTAGAGACTTTGCTGGTGGTGACTCATTTGTAAGAGTTAATTACTACGGAGAGTACTATGCAGTTCATGCTGACTGGTTTGGACAAACTGATGATGCAGCTGTAACAGTTGATGCAGAAGTATCATATGCTCTTTCAGATGTCTTCAATGTTTCTTTGGGTGTTCAAAACTTATTTGATCAAACACCATTAGAAATTACAGGATCTCAAGCAGCTATCGATGAAGGGTGTAGTCCTTCATGCTTAGGTGCTGTTTACTACGAGACTTCACCATATGGAATTGATGGTGCGTTCTGGTATGTAAGAATGGGTTATGACTTCTAATTAGTTATTATTATCTCTTAAGGGCGTCTTTAGGCGCCCTTTTTTTTAAAAAGATTTTTAACAAGAAATAATCCAACTGAAACAAATGGCCCAACAAAAAAAGCAAATATAAGCGTTCCTAAACCAACTATCCCACCAAGATAAAATCCAATAGAGACAACAAAAACCTCTAGACAAATTCTAACGTAAGCAATAGGTTTATTCGTTATTTTTTGAAGCCCTGTCATTAAGCCATCTCTTGGACCTGGACCAAGATTTGCACTTAAATATATACCGCTTGAAATTCCAACTAAAATGACCCCTAATATTGCTTGAATAAGTTTTAAAATAAAAATATCGAAACTTGGTAAAAAGTTCTGTGCAGCATATATCACAAAAGAAATAATAATTATATTCAATATAGTTCCAATGCCTGGTTTCTGTTTAAGCGGAATCCAGAGTAAAAGAACAAATGCACCTACAAAAAAAGTTGTTACGCCTAAATTGTAACCTGATGACATTGATAAACCTTGAGCAAGGACTGTCCAAGGGCTTACACCCAACTCTGATTTCACTAACAATGCCTCGCCAATACCAAATAACACTAAACCAAAAATAAGATAAAACATAGTAATCATTTTTGGCTTGAAATTTAGTGGATTGGATGAACTCCATGAAACTTCTGGCACTGATTTTTCTAAAAAAATTTTAGGGAAACTCTTCACAAAAATATTTTTATATAATACAAGACTCTATTTTTAAAATAACTTCATCATTTAGAAGTTCAAAAGCATCTATTGATGAAATATTTTCTTTTAACTGGTCTGTGTTTGAGGCTCCCAAAATAACTGTGGAAACGTTTTTATTAAGCAAGCACCATGCAATAGATAAATTTGAAAGAGTTATTTTAAGTTCTTCTGCAATTTTTTTTAATTTAATAACCTTTTCCATATTTTTTTTTGCGCTGTCAGACTCAATCATATGTTCTCTGAGCCACTCATATCCCTTAAGTTCTGCTCTAGAGTTTTTTGGGATATTATCTATGTATTTTCCAGTTAAGATACCTGAAGCGAGAGGAGACCATATTGTAGTTCCAATGCCTAATTTTTTGAAAACTTCAACATAGTCTAATTCTAATCGTTTTCTATATAGAAGGTTGTATTGGGGTTGTTCCATTGTTGGTGGAATTAAATTGTTATCTTTTGCAAAATTATATGCTTCAAAAATTTGATCAGCACTCCACTCTGATGTTCCCCAATATAAGACTTTTCCCTGAGTTATTAAATTGTGCATTGCCCATACTGTCTCTTCTATTGGGGTATCTGGATCTGGTCTATGACAAAAATATAGATCTAAATATTCTACCTTTAATCTGTCTAAAGCTTGATTGCATGCTTCTGTTACATGTTTCCTACTCAGGCCTATTTGTGTTGGCATTGGGTTTCCTTTAGAACCAAAGAATACTTTAGACGAAATACAGTATGAGTCTCTTGGTGCATCTAATTTAGATAATGCATTACCCATAACAGTTTCCGACATACCCCTTTCATATCCCTCTGCATTATCAAAAAAGTTAATGCCAGCATCTAAACATATTCCAAACATTTTCTCAGCAAGGTTTTTATCTACCTGCTTATTAAAAGTTACCCAAGAACCAAATGACAGCTCTGATAACTTTAATCCAGAATTTCCAAGCTTTCTATACTTCATATCAATAGAAATTAACTAATTTATGAGATAAAAGCAAATAATTATTTAATACAAAGCTAATCAGTGAAATTTAAATTAATTGGCTCTTTTCTTTTAACATTTTCTTGATCGAGTGGATGTGGATAATTGAATTTATCTCCTACTTTTTGAGAAAATTTAGAAAATGTTAGCTCAATTACCTTTGGATCATCATTTTCATCTCTTCTATTATTGTTAGGATGGAAATGAATTAATTCTAAATTAATAGATTTAATAAAATTTTCTAAATGATGAAAATTATTTTGAATATCATGAAATTCGATAACCAATCCAGTTAATTTATTAGAAGATTTTAATATTTCATCTAGAATCTCATATTCAGAGCCTTCGATGTCAATCTTTAAGAAGACATTACTTTTCTTAATTCTGTTAAGAGCTTTGCTAAACGAAGTATTAGGATGGTTAATGCCAATTTTCTCTTGAAAGAAAACTGCTTTTGATGAAAAAAACTTTTTAAAAGAAAAATATAGTTTTATAGCTTTGAATGGTGCTGAGAATTTTAAAATTAATATTGCCAAAAATCTTTTAACAAAATGCTTTAACCAAAAAATTTTATTTACTGAAAAATCATATGCATGTATAACAATATTATTTCTCTCTAAAAAATCTTCTTCAAATGACCAGTTTTTTGCTATGCCAAAAGATAAAAGTGCATCTGATTTAATTATTGATTCCGGATCAACGAGGTAACCTCCATCATTATCGCTTCCAATTCTCTCAAGTTTAAATAATCCATTTGGTCTTAAAAATGAAGGAATCATTATTTCTCCATCTTTATATCTTCAATATTGCTTAATAATGATTTAAGCTCTGGTTTATTTTCTTTGATTTCATCTATGGTTAGACCCTCTAGTTCATGCGGAAAAACTAGCCAATCATCTGTTTCGTGTAAATAAAAATCAGGCGTTCTATTAGTCTGATTTTTCTTTGGTTTAAAGTATGGGGTAGCAATTTTTATATTTGGTGTATTTTTTTTGCAGGCTTTATTAATATCAGAAATAATTTGTTGAATAGATATGCCAGTATCATGAACATCATCAACAATAAGTAAAGAATCCTCAGATTCAAGTTTTCTTATAACATAATTCAAGCCGTAGACTTCAACAGCGGTATTTCTTTTATCAATCCCCGAGTAATGTGAAGTTCTTATTGCAATGTGATCAGATTTTACATCTAAGAATTCTAAAAACTCTTGAACAGCTATACCAATAGGAGCACCACCTCTCCAAACGCCCACAATATAATTTGGCCTAAAGCCACTTTGATATACTTTCCAGGCAAGTTCGAAGGAGTCTTTTAATAACTCCTCCGCTTGAATATAAGTCTTGTTCATAGACTTATGTTAAAAGTTTTTGCTAATCCTTACCATAAATTGTTTTGGTGCAATTAATTCTATACCTGTTGCAGCAACACCGAAGACGTCTGTCATACTTGAATTAACGCCATCTTCATCACCAATGTTTAAGAACATCACATCAACTCCTAAATCGCTAGGATAATCAACACCAACAGATAAATTAATAACATTATAGCCTTCAACATGATCAACCAAAGGATTATTATTTACTCTTTGTTGAAATTCACCTCTTCTAACTACTTGAAGAACAGCAGTTAGATTGTTGCCTGACGATAAGCCAGCTTCATAAACTAAACTTACATCTGCAGATGATTTTGGACTTTTTGCAAGTTGATTTCCTTTAATGTTCTCTCTTAAACCATACCTAACATCTTCAAAACCAAAGAAATATGGATATGCATCAACGTTATCAAGGGCTTCATAATCAGCAGTAACTTCAGTATCTAACTTAGATAAATTTACATCCAAAGTTAATGCATCAGAAAGTAATGCATCAAACTCAATTTCAATACCACTCATTTCAGATTCAGGTATGTTTGCTACACCACCTCTATATATATCAGGGTCAGTAGCTTGAAATTGAAGATTTTCATAATCATATTCAAAAACAGCAATATTTGCTCTTGCTCTTCCATCCATTAAATCAGTTTTAAGACCTAATTCTAAAGATTTTACTGATTCGCTTTCAAATGCAGGAAATACCATTGCTGGTGCATTATCATTTTCAAACCCAAATGTAAGATTTGACCCTCCAGGTTTGAATCCTTTTGTATATGAAAGATATGTCATAGCTGAATCATTTAAATCATACTCAAAAACAAGTTTGCCTGTTATTTCATTAGCATCCCCATCGATGGTAAATGGTTCATAATTAAAAAAATTACTTCCGTTAGAAACAAATTCGTCATTAGAATATCTTAAACCACTAACTATTCTAGTAACATCACTTAGACTATATGTTGTTTGAGCGTATAGTGAGTATGATTCTCTAGTTGGGTATGCGTCAGTAACAAAATCAAAGTCTCCACCAAACCATGAACTGGGATTGTCATAATCATGCGTGTAACAATAATTTGAGTCTGAAAATGTTTCAGAACATATATACATGAACTCAGGATTATTGTCGTTATCTCTATAGCCAACTATATGATTTTCTATTTCATGATCCATATAGAAAGCGCCTACTGTCCAATCAAGCTTACCATTTAATACTGGATCATTAGATACCAAATTAATTTCAAAAGTTGTTGTATCGACTGCAGACGTCTCTGGTCTAAACTCAGCCTGCTGATAGGTAGCGTTTGCACCTAAACCAGGTATAGATAATACAGGAACATTAAGATCATGCCTATCATTATCTCTAGTTACACTTATATCATCATCTTGTTTGCTTGCAAGAATCTTTAGATTTGCATAACCAAGATCTTTTTCATAAATTGCAGCAAAAACCTTTGAAGTTAATTCTTGATTTGAAATAGTATTTTGGGCTAGTTGACGAGCTCCTAGTGTCTGATCATCAATTCCTTTTAATGCTGAGCCATTTCTATCAACATCAAAATATTGAGCAAAGACTCTTAAGGAAGATGAATCATTTAACTCGATTATCCAGTCACTTCTAAAACTTATATTATTTGCATCATCCAAATCTTGGCCTGTAACAACATTAGTTGAGAATCCGCTCCTTTTTGTTGAAGTTAAGGAAAATCTTGTAGCGATATTATCTCTAACAGGAATATTTACAGAAGTTCTATACTTGTTAAGATCATAATCACCCAGTGTTACATCAGCATAACCATAAAACTCATCAGTAGTTGGTTTTTTGCTGATTACATTAACTGCACCACCTGTGGAATTTTGACCAAAAAGTGTTCCCTGAGGTCCTCTTAGGACTTCTATTCTTTCAACATCAATAAAGTCAGTCTGCAAGGAAAAAGGTGATGCTATAAAAACACCATCCATGTGAAACGCAACTGAAGGCGCTGCAATTGCATTCTGGTTCGTTTCATTGCCAACACCTCTGATCGAAATAACTGTTTTATAGCCTTCATTTTTAGCTACTGTTACACCCGGAACAATTGCACTAAGATCTACAAAAGATTCAATATTTTTTGCTTCAATATCTGAACTCTGAAGAGCAGTAACTGATTGTGAGATATCTTGAAGACTTTCACTCCTTTTTTCCGCTGTAATAATAACTTCTTCTATAGATGAAGATTCTTCATTCGCATAAATATTTATACCAAAAGACAAGAAAACAGCTAATATTAATTGATTTTTATAACTAAATATTAATTTCATTTTTAAATAATCCCCTTTTAATAGCGCAATTGCATTAAATTGTTAATATATATAAAAATAAGCAATTATTATGCCAAAAAATCATAATTAATATATCTTATTTTTAGAAAGTTGATATTATAAATTGTAAAATCATTAATTACATTTATTTACAAAGAAAAAATGAAATTATTCATATATAAGTACTTTAATTTAAATAAACATCATTCCACTATAAAACAAGAATTTATTGCTGGATTTACTACTTTTATAACAATGGCTTATATAATCTTTGTCAATCCGCAAATGATGGCTGCGAGTGGCATGGATCAAGGAGCAAGTTTTGTAGGAACTTGTATAGCTGCAGCAATAGCTTGTTTTGTAATGGGGTTCTATTCTAATTGGCCAGTTGGGCTAGCTCCTGGTATGGGGCTTAATGCCTTTTTTACATACACTGTTGTTGGTGATATGGGTTACTCATGGCAGATAGCATTAGGAGCAGTTTTTCTAGCAGGAATTCTTTTTTTTATTATAAGCGTAACTAGACTTAGATTATGGATGTTGAATAGTATTCCATTTAATTTAAGAATTGCTATGGGTTGTGGTGTTGGATTATTTATAGGCTTTATAGGTCTCAAGACTGGTGGAATAATTTCACCTAATAGCGCTACATTTCTAACGCTTGGTAGTTTTTATAACACAGAAACCCTTTTAGCTGCTCTTGGCTTCATGCTAATAACTATTTTATCTGTTAGAAAAGTTCCTGGGGCAATAATAATAGGTGTTCTAACAATTACAGTTGCAGGAATATTTACTGGAATAACAGAATTTAAAGGGTTTGTGGCTAATCCACCGAGCATAGCACCAATTTTTCTTGAACTAGATATTATTGGAGCCATAGATGTAGCAATGATAAGCATTATTATATCTTTCCTTTTCGTAAATCTTTTTGATACTGCTGGTACACTTTTAGGTGTTGCATCAAGAGCTAAGTTAGTTGATGAAAGTGGAAATATAAACAATCTAGATAAAGCTCTTAAAGCCGACAGCAGCTCAAGTATTCTTGGATCATTTTTTGGTTGCTCTCCAGTTACAAGTTATGTAGAGAGCTCTGCTGGGGTTGAAGCTGGAGGTAAAACTGGTCTCACAGCTATTGTTGTTGGTTTGTTTTTTTTAATTGCAATCTTTTTCTCTCCTCTCGCATCTACCGTTCCTGCTTTTGCAACTTCTGGTGCTCTAATTTACGTTGCTATCTTGATGATGAGTGGAATGGAAAGGTTAGATTGGTCTGATATAACTGAATTATTACCTGCCTTGATAATGATTATTATGATTCCTCTAACTTTTTCAATAGCCAATGGTATTGCTCTAGGTTTTATAACTTATGTTGCACTTAAAATTGCAACTAATAAATACAAAGAAATTACCTCTGGAGCTTGGTTCTTAGGAATTATATTTTTAGCAAAATTTATATTTTTGAGCTAGGTAACTAGGATTTTAGACCTGTCAAAATAAGTGTACCATTCCAATCTTTTTTTTGGTTTGAGTACCAAGTCTTAACATCAGCAAACCCCGAAGACTTGAAAATATTTACCCATTCATCTGTTTTCATCATATGCATCTTAGTTACAACATTTTCCTCCCATGAATGAGAATCAGCATTTTCAAAATATAAGTCTATTCCAATAATTAATCTTCCATCTTTTTTTAACCAAGAGTTGTATATATCTTTTATAAATTCACTTGGATTATCTAAGTAATATAAGACTTCCATAGAGTGTATAACATCATATCTCTCTTTAGTTTTATATCT
>MDTA01031444.1_pt1 | contig 10305 bp, 8 predicted proteins | sample 811151 | NCBI WGS metagenome assembly MDTA01 (sample SAMN05326648, study PRJNA326480) | marine metagenome | isolation source: seawater | place: Indian Ocean: South | collected 2010 | reverse complement strand
TTTTAAAAATAAAATTTGTTATTTATGAAAATAATTTAATAATAGGAAAGGCAAATAAATTTTTATTAAAATTTACATATAAAGTATTAGTATCAAATAAAGAGCTTGAAGGTATCCCTCAAAAATATATGAATAAAATTTTTGAAATAGGAAATATCATAAATCAAGAAATTATTAATTTTTCAAATAAAGAGTCTAAAAATATTTCTAATAAAAAAATTAGTATACTTATTCTTGGTGGTAGCCAGGCAGCACAAATATTTGCTGAAGTGCTTCCAAATATATTTAAACAATGTGTAGACCAAGGTATTTCTATAAAAATATTTCAACATTGTTTATCAAATCAAAACGAAAAACTTCAATCTTTTTACAAAAATCATAATATAGATTATGAGATATTTAACTTTAGCTATAACCTCATTGAATATTTTTCTAAAGTTGATCTTGCAATAACTAGATCAGGATCATCAATGTTAGCAGAACTTATTAATGCTAATATTCCTTTTATTTCAGTACCATTGCCAACCTCAGCAGAAAACCACCAACTAAAAAATGCTATATTTTATCAAAAAAAAAATTTTTCTTTATTAATAGAAGAAAAAGATTTGAAGGATAAATTATTGAATAATATTAGAGAAATTTACAATAATGGTTCAATTCTAAGTAACATTAAAGATAATCAGAGACAACATTCTGACAAAAATGTCTACAACAATATAGATAGAGTATTAAAAGAAATTATTGATGAAAAAAATTAATTTAGGTCAAAAGGAAATAATCCACTTTGTTGGTATAGGTGGAATAGGTATGAGTGGTTTGGCCCAAATAATGAAGAACATGGGTTTCAGAATTCAAGGTAGCGACCAAAGCAAAAATAAGAATACTTCTTCGTGTTTAAAGGCTGGGATAAAAGTATTTATTGGTCATTCTAAAAAAAATGTTATGAGTTCAACAATTTTAGTTAGATCTTCAGCAATAAAAAATAATAATAGTGAAATTAGATATGCAAAATTAAAAAGAATACCAATTTACTCTAGGGCAGAGGTGCTTGCAGACGTAGTGTCTTTAAAAAAAAATATTATTATAACGGGTTCTCATGGGAAGACTACAACAACCTCTCTTGTTTCTAAGATTTTATCTGACCAAAAGCTTGACCCTACGATAGTCAATGGAGGTGTTATAAATTCATTTAATAGTAACGCTAAACTGGGAAAAGGAGATTGGGCTATTTTAGAGGCAGACGAATCCGACGGAAGTTTTCTAAAACTTCCTATAAATTATTCAATAGTAACCAATATTGATTATGAGCATGTAGACTTCTACAAAAATTTCAAAAATTTAGAAAATTCTTTTATAAAGTTTATAGAAAAAACACCACCAACTGGTAAATCAATTATTTGTGTAGATGATAAAAATTTAAAAAAAATTTTTAAAAGAATTAAAAATAAAAATATTCTAACTTATGGTGAAAATAAAAAAGCTAATTACCAAATTTCAAACATAAAATACAAAGTTGATTATTCTATATTTGACTTAAATTATAAAGATATAGAAAGAAAAAATAAAAAAATTAAAAATATAAAGCTGAAATTACTTGGAAAACATAATGTTCTTAATGCGGCTGCGGCAGTTACAGTTTGTTTAAATTTAGGGGTTAATCAAAATATAATAAAAAAATCTCTTAAAAAATTCACAGGTGTCCAACGAAGAATGACAAAAATATTTACTAAAAACAATAATGATTTTTACGATGATTATGCACATCATCCTACTGAAATAAAATCAATTCTTGATGGTGTTAAAAATGTTTATAAAGACAGAAAAATAATATCTGTTTTCGAACCTCATCGATATTCAAGAATTAAATCTTTAAAAAAAGAATTTGCAAAGTCATTTAAAAGATCAGACTTAGTACTTCTATGCCCAATTTATGCAGCAGGTGAAAAAAAAAAAAGAAATTACAATCAAACAGAATTCGGAAATCAAATTTCAAACTTATCCAAAACTCAAGTCATATTAATCAAAGATTTTTCAGAAATAGAAAAATTTTGTAAAAAAAATTTAATAAGTGATGAAATAATAATTGGTATGGGAGCTGGAACAATATCAAGTTATATGAGAAACCTTAAAATTCTTTTATGAATATTAATGAAAAATTAATTGAAAGGTTTAGTAAAAATATTTCAAATAATATTATTCTATCAAATTATAGTTGGTTCAATTTAGGGGGTCCAGCTGAATACTTATTTAGACCAGAAAGCAAGAATCAATTAATCGATTTTTTAAAATTTAATAAAAGAGATAAGTATAAAATTACAATTCTTGGAGCTGGATCCAATACATTAATCAGGGATAATGGAATTAAAGGTGTTGTAATAAAACTCAGCTCAAACTTTTCTTACATTAATTTAAAAGATAAAAATATTATTGAAGTTGGTGCAGCTACTTTAGATAGAAAAATTTCAAGTTTTGCTCAAGAAAATGGATTAGCTGATTTTGAATTTCTCTCATGTATTCCAGGATCAATCGGAGGTGCCGTGATTATGAATAGTGGATGCTATGGAAATGATGTTTCAAAAATTTTAGTTTCTATTAACGCTATAGATATTCATGATTGTACTGAGAAAGAGATAAAGCGTGACGAAATTGATTTTTCATATAGGGGTTCAAGCTTACCGAAAGACATGATTATTACTTCGGTCAAATTAAAAGGAACAAAAAAAGCAAAAGAATTAATTAAAAAAAAACAGATAGAACTCATTGAAAGAAAAAAATTATCTCAACCTAGTCAAATCAAAACATGTGGTAGTACTTTCAAAAATTTAAGTGAAAAGAAAAAAGCTTGGCAAGTAATTAAAGAAACTGGCTCTGATAAGTTTAAAGTTGGAGATGCTATAATTTCAGATAAGCATTGTAATTTTTTTGTAAATAACGGAAAAGCTAAATCATCTGATATTGAAGAGTTAATTAAAAAGGTAAAAAAAGAAGTTTATAATAAATTAGGAGTTGATCTGGAACTAGAGATTAAAATAATCGGTGAGTAAAAAAAAATTTAAAAGAGTTCTAGTAGTCCTAGGCGGCACATCAGGAGAAAGGGCTGTGAGTCTAAACAGCGGGAATGCTTGTATTAAAGCATTAAAAAAAAAGAAATACATTGTTTCAAAGTTTGATCCAAAATTTAAAAATTTTAATTTGATAAATAGACAAAAAATAGATTTAATTTTTAATGCTTTACACGGTAAAGACGGAGAAGATGGTGTTGCCCAAAGTTATTTTGAATATTTGAATATTCCCTATACTCACTCAGGTATAGTTAGTTCATACAATGCAATGAATAAAATTATTTCAAAACAAATATTTATTGACAATAATATTTTGACACCTAAATTTTTCTCATTGCAAAAGAATGATAATAAAGACTATAAAATCAAAATATTATTAAAAAAAAATAGAATTAATTTTCCATTAGTTATAAAACCAATAAATGAGGGATCAAGTTTAGGTGTTAAAATAGTCAAAAGTTTCAGTGTTTTAAAAAAAACAATAAAAGTCCTTTTTAGAAAATACAATCAACTAATGTTTGAGGAATATATTGGTGGTCAAGAAATTCAAGTTGCCATTTTAAACAAAAAAGCTTTAGGTGCTATTGAACTTGTTCCTAGAAGAACATTTTATGACTATAAAGCTAAGTATACAAAAAAGGCAAAAACAAAACATATAATGCCAGCAAGATTAAAAAAAAATAAATATTTTGAGGTTTTAAGAATTGCAAAAAAAGCACATAAAGTTCTAAATTGCAGAGGTGTTTCCAGGACAGATTTCAAATATTTTAAAAATAAGTTTTATATTTTAGAACTAAATACTCAACCAGGTATGACTAATTTGTCCCTTGTGCCAGAAATAGCTAATTATTGCGGAATAAGCTTTCCTGATTTAATTGAAAAAATATTATTAGATTCTAATATTAACAAATGAGACGATTTTTAATCGCTTTAATATTATTTTTACTTTTTAGCACTTACAATATTCAAAAGAATTTTAGTTTTTTTCACAATTTTCAAATTAAAAAAATTATCTTAGAAAATAACGTCATCATAAATGAAAAAAAAATCAAAAATAAGTTATCTTTCTTATATGGAACTAGTCTTTTTTTGCTACAAACTAACAATATAAAAGAAAAATTAAAGGAAGAAGATTTTATAGAGAGTTTTGAGATAAAAAAGATTTTTACTAATAAGATCAAAATCAAAATAACCGAAAAAAAACCAATAGCTATTTTGCAAAACAAAAAAGAAAAAAAATATTATACTAATAATGATGAAGTAATTAATTTTGTTAATTTAAAAAAATTTAAAGACTTACCCACAGTTTTTGGAGACCAAAAAAGTTTTAAAAAATTTTATAATGATTTAAAAAAAACTAATTTTCCATTAGGGGAGATACAAACTTTTTTTTTGTTTGATGCACAAAGATGGGACATTGTAACAATTAAAAATCAGGTCATAAAGCTACCCATCAACAACTATGATTATAGTCTCGAAAATTTTATGTTTATAAAAAATCAAGCAAATTTTAAAAAATATAAAATCTTTGATTATAGAATTGATAATCAACTTATCTTAAAGTAAATTATGCAGATTAATTCACCAATTCTTTACATCGAAATTAATAGTTTTGACCTTGTTTTCCTTGTAGGCGATAGCGATTTAAATAATAATTTTAAATTAATTTATTCAAAAAAGATTCCACAGGAGGGAATGAGTGAAAATAAAATTACTAATTTAGATTTAATTTATAAAATTATTAAAGACAATATTTACGTAATTGAACAAAAAATAAATTTTATTTTTAAAGATGTAATACTTATAATAAAAGATTTCAATAATTCTATAATTAATTTTACTGGTTATAAAAAGTTAAATGGGACACAATTGGATAAAGACAATGTAACTTATATCTTAAATTCACTAAAATCAAAAGTAAATGAAATTGAAAAACAGAAAAAAATTATACACATCTTCAATTCAAAATATATTCTAGATAAAAAAAATATTGATAATTTACCGATTGGATTATTTGGAAATTTTTACTCACAAGAACTTTCTTTTTTTTTAATTGAAAGAAATGACTATAATAATCTAAAAAATATTTTTGATAAATGTAGTTTAAAAATTACAAAAATTATTTCTAAGAATTTTTTAGAAGGTACAAAAATTATAAACGAAAAACCAGACACTGAGACATTCTTTAAAATTGATTTAGGTGAAAATACTATCGATATTTCATTTTTTGAAAATTCCGCTTTAAAATTTTCCCAAAAATTTCAATTTGGGACAAATTTAATTCTTAATGATATTTCAAAAGTTATTGCATTGGATAGAAAGATGGTAAAAAATATTTTGAAAAATTCAAATTTCTCTGAGAATAACACTGAAAATGATTTTATAGAAAAAAACTTTTTTGAAAATTTAAATTTTCGCAAAATAAAAAAGAAACTTTTATATGATGTGGCCAGGGCAAGAATTCAAGAATTTGCTGAAATAATAATTTTGGAAAATATAAATTTAAAGAGTTATTTAAAAAAAAATTTGCTTATTTATTTATGTATAAATGACTCTTTTAGTTTAAATTGTTTGCAAAAAATTTATCTGTTTGAATTTTCAAAAAAAAATGAATTTAAAGTAAATTCAATTAAAAGTTTGTCAGAAGAAGAAATTTATCAAAGCGCCAATAATCTTGTTCAATATGGGTGGAAAAAAGAAGCTGTGCCAATTATTCAAGAAAAAAAGTCATTTATAGCTAGGTTTTTTGATCCTATTTTTAATTAATTATTGTTATTTTCAGAAACATTTAGTGTTTTAATTCAATTCAAGTGATTTTGTATAAAAAGCAATGTTTAAATTTACACAAAAAACTTTAAGAGAAAAAATTTCCTTAAAAGGAATTGGTCTTCATAATGGTATCCGTGTTAATTTAACCATTAATCCTGCAAAAACAAATACTGGCATCATCTTCAAGCGAATAGACTTAGATGAAAATAATATTATTCCAGCGAATTTTAAAAATGTAGTTGAACCTGTACTATGTACTAAATTAAAAAATGAAAAAGGAGCAAGTGTATCGACTGTTGAACATCTTATGGCGGCCTTTTATGGTGAAGGTATAGACAATGCGATTGTAGAAGTTGACGCTCCAGAGATACCCATCATGGATGGCTCAGCTGTAGACTTTGTGGATGCTATAAGAGAAGTTGGGATAGAAGATCAGAGTAAACCCAAAAAATTTATCAAAGTCTTAAAAAAAGTAGAAGTGAAAGATGGGCAAAAATTTATTTCTATTGAGCCACTAAATAGAGATTTAAAAATTGATTTTGAAATAGTTTTTAATAATCCTTTAATACGAACAAGAAGAAAAGAATTTAAACTAAGTGAAAATGATTTATCTTCTATTTATAACTCTAGAACTTTTTGTTTGTATGAAGATATAGATAATATTAAGAGGATGGGTTTAGCTAAAGGTGGTTCATTAGATAACGCAGTCGTAGTACAAGGAGATAAAATTCTTAATGAAGATGGTTTAAGAAACAGACATGAATTTGTGTTTCATAAGATATTAGACTGTTTAGGTGATATAATGCTATCTGGAAATAGAATATTTGGCCATATTAAAACTTCCCAAGGTGGTCACGCACTAACAAATAAACTACTAAAAAAGTTTTTCTCTGATAAAACAAATTGGAGTTTTGAGAATTTTGAAAATATAGGAAAACAAAATCAAAATTCTAGCGAAAATTCAGTAGCTATTGGTGTATAAAATCGTTTAAATTTACCATTTCAATATATTCTGATATTAGTCATTTAATGAGTTCAAGAATTTTTAAATCAATTCTCATAATCTTTTTTTTATTTTCGTGCTCAAAAAAAGATGAATTAATTTATAAACCATCGGATAAAAAAAATCCTTATTCTCTGTATGAAGAAGCAATAAATGCTTTTGATAACAATGATTTTTTTTTCGCGAGTAAAAAATTTTCTGAAGCTGAATTAAACTTTGAAGAGATAGACTTAGCTGCCAAATCAGCAATTATGTCAAGCTTCTCATTATACGGAATAAATTTTTATGATGAAGCGCTAGAAAGTTTACAAAGATACTTGAAGACTTATCCTGCTGATAAAAATGTAATTTATGCTCACTACTTAATTGCAATTATTTATTTTGAACAAATAAGTGATGAAAGAAAGGACTTAAAACCTTTATTAGAAGCAGATAAAAGAATTGATCTTTTTTTAAAAAAATATCCAGATACCGATTATGGAATGGATTTGAGATTTAAAAAAGATCTCATTCAAAATCAATTGGCAGCAAAAGAATTATTTATTGCAAGATATTATATTTCAATTCAAAAATGGGTTCCAGCAATTAACAGATTAAAAATAATTATAAAAGATTATGACAAAACTATTTTTATCGAAGAAGCTCTACATAGACTAGTAGAAATTCATTATCATTTAGGATTAGAGGATGAAGCTAGAAAATATGCAAAAATATTGGGATATAATTACAATTCCAGTGAGTGGTTTAAACAATCCTATAAAGTCTTAAATAAGAATTATGACATAAAAGAAGAACTAAAATCAAAAGAGGAAATGTTGAAAAAAGAAAAAAATTTTTTTGATAAAATCATTAAAATAATAAAATAATTATAAATGAGAGAAAAAAAAAAAATAATTAAAGAACATAAAAAAATTATCGAGGAACTTAAAAAGCATAATAATTTCTACTATGTCAAAGATCATCCTGAAATTTCAGACGCCGAGTATGATGAAATTAAAAAAATAGCCTTTAATTTAGAAAATAAATATCCTTTTTTAAAAAAAAACAACTCTGTTAATAAAATTGTAGGTGCAACGCCATCAAATCAATTTAAAAAAGTAAAACACTTATCCCAAATGTTATCTTTATCAAACTCATTTGATAAAACTGATATGGAAGATTTTATCAAAAAAATAAAAAATTTTCTAAGTTTTAAACAAGAAAAAATAGAATTATTTTCTGAACCAAAAATAGATGGTATTTCAGCATCTTTAGTTTATGAAAATGGAATGCTAACAAAAGGTCTATCGAGAGGTGACGGTATTATAGGAGAAGATATTTTAGAGAACTTAAAAACAATATCGCAAATTCCAAAAAAAATACAATCTTCAAATATTCCAAAACTTATAGAGATAAGATGTGAAATTTATATTGGTAAACGAGATTTTATAAATATTAAAGATAATTTTGCAAATCCAAGAAACGCTGCTGGTGGATCATTAAGACAAAAAAATCCAAAAGAAACTTCAAAAATACCTCTTAAATATTTTGCTTATGGTTTTGGTACTGTTATTCCCTCAATTTTTAAAAAACAATCTGAATTTTTAGAAAAAATAAAAAAATGGGGATTTATAATAAATCCATTATCTAAAGCTGTGAACGGCATTGAAGAAATAGAGAAAGAACATAAGAAAATTGAGTCTCTTAGATCATCGTTAGATTATGATATAGATGGATTAGTATTTAAAGTTAATGATGTAAATTTACAAAATAGACTTGGTAATACTTCACACTCTCCAAGATGGGCTACTGCATATAAATTCTCTGCCGAAAAAGCATTTACAAAAATAAATGAGATAGCTATTCAAGTTGGAAGAACTGGAGCCATCACGCCTGTTGCAAAAGTTACGCCTGTAACAGTCGGGGGTGTTGTAGTTTCAAATGCTACTCTTCATAACGAAGAGGAAATAGAAAGAAAAGACATTAGGATTGGTGACGTCGTACAGATTCAAAGAGCAGGAGACGTAATTCCACAAGTTCTCTCAGTTGATACTTCAAAAAGAGACAAGAATAGTAAAAAATTTATTTTTCCTAACAAATGTTTGTGTGGAGCGTTGACAAAAAAAGAAATTAGTAAAAGCACAAAAAAAGAAGACGCTGTAAGAAGGTGTTTAAAAGGCTATAATTGTAAATTTATAGCTAAAGAAAAATTAAAACACATTGTATCAAAAGAAGCATTTAATATTGATGGTTTGGGAAAAAAAGTAATTGACCAATTTTGGAATTTAAATTTTATAAGAGAGCCTTCAGATATTTTCAAATTAGACTATAAAAAAATATCCACTTTAGAAGGATGGGGGAGTTTATCGGTTACAAACTTAAAAAAAGCAATATCAAAATCAAAAAATGTCAATTTAGATAAATTTATATATTCTATTGGCATAAGACATATTGGGCAGGAAAATGCTAAAGTTATTGCAGATTTTTTTGGCTCAATAGACGAGCTATCAAATTTGTTTAATAATAAAAAGAGGAAAGAAATTCTTATTAATTTAATAGAATTAGATGGAATCGGAGAAACACAAATAAATTCATTGGAAAATTTTTTCTCGAATGAGAAAAATATAATCATAGTAAATAATTTAATGAGACAATTAAATATAAGTAATTTTTCTTTTAAAAATAATGATGGTAAATTCTCTAATAAGAAACTAATGTTTACTGGTGGGTTTCAAAATTTAAGTAGATCAGAGGCAAAAGCTATTGTAGAGCAGAATGGAGGGAAAGTATTAGGAACTGTGTCTAAAAAACTTGACATTTTAGTTGTCGGAGATTCTAAACCTACAAGAAAAAAAATTGATCAAGCGCGAAATTTAAAAATTAAGATTATTTTAGAAAAAGAATGGAATAAAATTTTAAATAGTTGAGCATGCTGATTTTAAATAAGCAAATTCTTGCTTATTCATTGAGCCTTTAAGATTCTCGAAAACTTCTTTGTGATATTCGTTTAACCATTTTTTTTCTTCATTATTGAGCAAAGATTGATCAATTAAATCTCTTTCTATTGGAGCCATAGTTAAATTTTTAAAATATCTTCTATTCTTTTCTTTTTTAACATAAATAAGATTTTCAATTCTTATCCCAAATTTGTTTTTTTCATAATAGCCTGGTTCGTTTGACAAAACCATTCCTTCTTTAAACTTAACCTCATTTTTTCTCGAAATTGCCTGAGGGCCCTCATGAACATTTAGAAAATACCCAACACCATGCCCGGTTCCATGAGAGTAATCTAAACCAATTTGTTTTAAATATTTACGAGCAACATAATCAATCTTAGATCCTGAAGTATTATTTTTAATTTTATAATTTGCAACTGCAATATGACCTTTTAGCACTCTTGTAAAAATATTTTTTATATTTTTTTTAGGTTTCGAGAAACAAATTGTTCTAGTTACATCTGTGGTACCGTATTTATATTGCCCTCCAGAATCA
>MDTA01170365.1_pt1 | contig 10307 bp, 11 predicted proteins | sample 811151 | NCBI WGS metagenome assembly MDTA01 (sample SAMN05326648, study PRJNA326480) | marine metagenome | isolation source: seawater | place: Indian Ocean: South | collected 2010 | reverse complement strand
TGTAATCTATATCCATATCGAATCAAATTGATTATGAAGATAGTGTTTGATATTTACAAGTAATATTTCATGAAGCATTTAAAAATTTTTATAGATCTAACTAGATTAAATAAACCTATTGGTTATATGCTATTATTTTGGCCTTGTTCATGGGGATTAGCTTATACAAACATCTTAAAAAGTAATAATGAAATTTTTTTTTATTACTTATTTTTATTTTTTTTAGGTTCTATATTAATGAGAAGTGCTGGTTGTATCTTTAATGACATAGTTGATAGAAATTTTGATAAAAAGGTAAAAAGAACAAAAAAAAGACCTTTGGCGGCTGCAAAAATTTCAGTTACACATGCGTTTGTGTATGTAATTATATTATGTTTGTTAGCACTAATAGTTCTTCTTCAATTTAACAACTTAACTATAGCTTTAGGACTTGGGTCAATGTTTCTTGCTTTTTCATATCCTTATATGAAAAGAATAACTTACTGGCCTCAACTATTCTTAGGTCTCACATTCAATTGGGGATTAATAATGGCATGGGCATCCATCAACAACAATATTTCTTTAGAAATTATTATACTATACACATCGGCCATATTTTGGACATTGGGCTATGACACTATTTACGGAGCTCAAGACATGTCAGATGATGAAATAATTGGTCTTAAATCAACCTCAATAAAATTCAAAAAAAATATAAAATTGTTTGTTGGAATATGTTATTTTTTCTCGTTTGTTCTTGTTTGTTTGCTTTTTAAAGAAAACTTTGGATTAAATTTATTTTTGTTATTAATTATAATTTATATGCTTACACTAATTTATCAATTAAAAATCTTTAATGCAAAAAACGCAAATAATTGTTTAAAAGCTTTTAGGTTTAATAATATCACAGGGTTAATTTTATTTTTTTCAATTTTAAACATATAAATAATTATGAATTCTGAGGAATTAAAAATAATTTTAAAAAGACTTTATAATCAATATGTAAAGTTTCACATTAAAACAATTATAATTTGTTTATTTCTATCAATTTTAGTAGCTGGTTCTACATCTGCAACAGCTTGGTTACTTGACCCGGCAGTAAAAAAAATATTTGTTGAAAAAGACCAGACTTTAGCCTGGCTAATACCTATAGCAATTGTCTTAGCCTTTACTGCCAAAGGACTGTCTTTATACTTTGCTAGATTAAATATTCTTAAAGTAGGTCAAGTTATTTCTGGAGAAATGCAAAAAAAAATCGCTAAATCAATTTTATTTTCTGACATACAAACTTTGGATTCTAGGCATTCTGGCAAGTATATTTCAAACATAATGTATGACTCGGGTCAAATACATCAATTGGTAAGTACAGGTGTGCTTAATATAATGAAAGACAGTTTTTCAGTTATTTTTTTAGTCGGTTTAATGTTTTATCAAAATTGGAAATTAGCCCTGTTTGCAATGATAATGATACCTTTAGCAGCTGGATTAGCAAAAAATCTCGGAAAAAAAATGGGTAAAGCGACTCTTCAAGCAAGTGAAATTTCTGGAAATCTAATTTCTTTTCTTTCTGATATTTTCAAAGCATCAAAAATGATTAGAATTTATCAGAAAGAAAATGAAGAGGAAAAAAATTCAAAAAAGGTAATCACACAATTAGTCGATAAAAATATTAGATTAGGAAGCCTAATAATAAGAGCAACTCCTATCATGGAGATATTAACTGGAATAATGATTGCAGGTTTTATATTTTATTCTGGTAAATTAATTAATGCTGGTGAACTTGAGGTCAATAATTTTTTTTCATTTTTAGCAGCAATGATGCTCGCATACCAGCCTGTAAGATCATTAGCTACAATAAATATGACAATCCATCAAGGTGCTACAGCAGCTAAAAGAATTTTTACTGTAATTGACAAACCAATACAAATTAGAAATGATGAAAATCTTCCTGATTTAAAAATAAGTAAATGCGAATTAGATTTTGAAAATGTAGACTATAAGTATGAAACAACTAATGAAAAAGCAGTTAAAAATATTAATCTTAATATCGAAGGGGGAAAAATTACTGCTCTTGTTGGGCAAAGTGGTGCGGGGAAAAGTACAATAATTAACCTTATACCAAGATTCTACGATCCGCAAAAAGGTACAATTAAAATCGACGGCCAAGATATTAAGAATATAAAGCTTAATTCGTTAAGAAAACAAATTTCTTTGGTAAGTCAGGATATTGTTTTATTTGATGATACAATAAAGAATAATATCGCATACGCTAATCCAGAAGCTTCTCAAAAAGATTTAGAAGATGCTTGCACATATGCTGCTGCTGATGAATTTATCAATAAATTACCTAATAAACTTAATAGTTTTGTTGGAGAGAACGGTGTCAAACTTTCTGGAGGGCAAAAGCAAAGAATTTCTATTGCTCGAGCCATTATCAAAAACTCTCCAATAATTTTACTAGATGAAGCAACTTCCTCTTTAGACACTGAGTCCGAAAGAATAGTTCAAAATGCAATTAATAATTTAATAAAAAATAAAACTACTATAGTTATAGCCCATAGACTTTCAACAATTCATAATGCGAGTAAAATTATTGTTATCAAAAATGGTTCGGTCCTTAATTCAGGAAACCATGATTATTTAATCAATAACTGTGAAGAATATAAAATTCTATACAAAAAACAGTTGAAATAAATCCTAATGAAATATTTTTATAGAGCTTTTACTTTTGTTCTTTACCCATTATTAATTCTTCTAATATTTTTAAGAAAATTTTCTAAAAAAGAAGATAATAAGAGATATAAAGAGAAAATTTTTTCATCATATTTTAATATTCAAAGAAAACAAAATTTTAAGCTTTTTTGGTTCCATGCAGCAAGTATAGGTGAATTGAAAAGTATTTTACCAGTTATAAATGAATTAAGTAAAAAAAAAAGTCATTTAGAATTTTTGATAACCACTGTCACTTTGAGCTCAAGTTTAATTGCAGAAAAAGAATTAAGAAAATTTTCAAATGCTAAACACAGGTTTTTTCCACTAGATGTTAATTTTTTAATAAATAGATTTTTAAATATGTGGAAACCAGATGCAATTTTTTTAGTTGACTCTGAAATATGGCCAAACTTAATATTGAGTGCGAAGAAGAAAAAAATACCCTTAGCAATTATAAACGCTAGAATTACAAAAAAAACATTTTTGAGATGGAATTATTTTAAAAGTTTTGCAAAAGAAATATTCAGTTCATTTGATTTTAGTTTATCCTCTAACTCGGAAACAGTAAATTTCTTAAATACTTTTAATGCAAGAAATATCTTTTTTGAAGGAAATTTAAAACTTTCCAATCAAATTAAGCTTGAAGAAATAAAAGATGTTAATGATAATCTTTTGAAAGAAAGCAAAGTTTGGGTAGCAGCAAGTACTCATAAAGGAGAGGAAATATTTTGTATTAAAACTCACTTATTACTGAAAAAAGACTTAAAAAATGTTATTTCTATTATAGCTCCAAGACATATTAATAGGGTAAATCAGATAGAAAAATTGTGTCAAAGTTTCAATTTAAATTATCAAGTACTTAAGAAAGGTGAACTTATTCAAGAAAAAAAAGAAATAATTATTATTAATTATTTTGGAAATTTGCCAGCTTACTTTAAACTAGCATCAAGTGTATTTGTTGGAAAATCATTAATAAAAAAATTAAAAGAAGTAGGTGGTCAAAATCCTATTGAGGCTGCTAAGTTAGGATGCAAAATTTATCACGGTCCGTATATTTATAATTTTTTTGAAATTTATAAAATTCTTAATCAAAATCATGTTTCTAAAAAGGTTGAAAGTTCACATGAGTTAGCAAACTTTTTAAAATCTGATTTTACTTCAGTTAATAATGAAAAATTATCGTCTTTTATGGATAGTATAGGTAAAAAAACATTAGACAGTAATATGAAAGTTATTAATAAATTTTTATTTCATGAAAATATTTAAACCTAAATTTTGGAGTGAAAAAAATAGTTTTTCAGCAAAACTCTTATACCCTATTTCTATTTTTTATAAGTTTTTATTATTTATAAAGCAAAAGACAACTAAAGAATTCGATTTAAATATTCCTATTATTTGTGTGGGTAATATTTATTTGGGAGGGACAGGAAAAACACCCCTTTCCATCCTAATAGCAAAAGAGCTTAAAAAAAAAGGTAAAGAGCCAGCAATAATAAGAAAATATTATACAAGCCATAAAGATGAACATTTACTAATTGAAAAATACTTTAAAAGTCTCATTTTGAATAATAATAGAATTTCAGCTATTCAAAATGCAAAAAGCTTTGGATATGATTTGATGATACTTGATGATGGTTTCCAAGATTTAAGAATAAAAAAAAATGTAAGTATAATCTGCTTTAATGAAAGACAATTAATTGGCAATGGACTAATGTTTCCTTCGGGCCCTTTACGAGAAGATATGAACGCTTTAAAAAGAGCTCAAATAGTCATGATAAATGGACTGAAAAATAAGAATTTTGAAAAATTACTTAAGAAAATTAATAATAAAATTGATATTTTTTATTCAAAATATCACCCTACAAATCTTAAAGATTTTAAAAATAAAAAACTGATAGCTTTAGCAGGAATAGGAAATACAAGTAATTTTTTTGAATTATTAGAGGAAAATAAGTTGAATGTAGTCAATAAGTACTCATACCCAGATCATTATAAATTTAGTAAAATTGAAATAGCTAAAATAGTAGATCAAGCAAGTAAAAATAAATGTCAAATTATAATGACTGAAAAAGATTATTATAAAATTAATAGATTTAAATTTCCAAAAATAAAATATTTAAAAGTTGATTTAAAAATAAAAGAAAAAAATAAATTTATTAATAAGATTATAAAATTAAATGATAAAAATATTTAATTACTTTTTCCAAGCTTTATTCATATATTTTTTTTTTATTATTGGAAAAATAATTGGTTTAAATCTTAGCAGAAAATTATTTTCATTTATTTTTTTAAAATTCGCTCCGTTTTTTAAATCCAGAAAAGTTTTAGAATTTAATCTAAAAAATTTAAATAAAGATATTTCATTAGAACTTAAAACAAAAATAATTAATTCAATGTGGAAAAATTACGGTATGACTTTTATTGAATATATTTATCTTGATTACTTTAAAAAAAATAATTCACATACTATTATTGAAGGTGAAAAAAATCTAAACGATGTTTTATTTAATGAAAAGCCAGTGATATTTGTTTCTGGTCATTTTGCAAATTTTGAACTGATGTCAATGGAAATTACTAAAAAAGAAATTAAATTAGCAACTATTTACCGACCGCTTAATAACATTTTCTTAAATCCCTTTATGGAATATTTAAGAAAAAAATATATATGCAAAAATCAAATCAAGAAAGGTATTAAAGGTGTAAAAAATTCAATAGAATATATCAAAAAAGGTTATTCAATTGCCTTGATGATAGATCAAAGAGTAAGTGAGGGAGAAAAAGTTAATTTTTTTGACAAACCAGCTTTAACCACTACCTTACCTGCACAACTAGCTATTAAATTTAATTTACCAATTGTTCCTGTCAGCATTAAAAGATCTGAGGATAATAAATTTATTATAAAGTTTCATGATAAAATCAACTCATCTGAATTTAAGGACAAATTACAAATTACGAACAGGCTAAATCATATTCTTGAAAATATGATTATTGATAACCCTTATCAATGGATCTGGACACACGATAGATGGAAATAAGTTAATTTTTTTTTAAAGATTTATATCTCTCATTAGCTTCAATTGCTGAAAAATAGGCTTCCTGCAGATCAACATTCCAATAGTTAAGATCTTTTAGTTGTATTTCCTTACCAGAAATCGCACATAGAACAAAGCTACCATCTTCTATAATTTCAAAAGAATTGTGTTTAAAGACAAGTTTAGCTTTTTTTTTATTCATCAATAAATTATACAATAAAATACTTTACATGAATATTGGATTAATTGGTACTGGTGGGAGAGAGCATGCATTGTGTCAAAAAATATCTCTCTCTAAATTTTGTAAAAAAATAATCTGTTTTCCTGGTAATGCTGGAACAGCTAGAATAGCTAAAAATGTAGATGTAGACATTTTAGATTTTAAAAAACTGTTAAAGCTTATTAGATTTTATAAAATCGATCTAGTGATTGTGGGACCTGAAGAGCCTTTGGTCAAAGGGATAGTAAATTTTTTAGAAAAAAATAATATTAAAGTTTTTGGTCCAAATAAATTTGCATCTCAACTTGAAGGTTCAAAATCTTTCATGAAAAAAATTTGTAAAAAATATGATATTCCTACAGCTAAATTTAAAATTTGTAGAAATCAACGCCAAGTTAAAAAATTCTTGAAAAATTGCAAATTGCCGATCGTTGTAAAAGCTGATGGTTTAGCTGCAGGTAAAGGAGTGACTATTTGCAAAAGTAAAAATGAAGCGATAATTGCTTCTGAGCAAATTTTTTCTGGAAAGTTTGAGTCTTCCAAAGAATTAGTTTTAGAAGAGTATTTAGCAGGGGAAGAGGCAAGCTATTTCCTTGTAGTTGACAAGAATAGCTTTAAATTTTTCGGAACAGCTCAAGACCATAAACGTGTGAAGGAAAAAGATAAGGGACCTAACACGGGGGGTATGGGAGCATATTCTCCTGCAAAAATTATTAATAGAAAAATTGAAAGAAAAATTTTGGATAAAATTGTAAAACCAACACTTCAAGCTTTAAAAAAAAGTAAAAACTATTATAGAGGATTTTTGTATGTTGGCCTTATGATTAAAAATAATGAGCCATATTTAATTGAGTACAATGTAAGAATGGGTGATCCTGAGTGTCAGGTAATTTTACCTAGGCTAAAAACTGATATTCTCACAATAATAATCAATACAATAAATAATAAATTAAATCGGACAAATATTATTTGGAAAAATGAAAAATGTATGACTATTGTTCTTTGTTCCAAAGGATATCCAGGAAGTTATAAAAAAAATATATTAATAAAAGATATCGATAAAGTAAAACTTGAAAAAAATGAGATTATTTTTCATGCTGGCACAAAAGTTCAAAATAAAGAAATTTTTTCAAACGGCGGGCGTGTTTTGAATTTTACCTCATTGGGAAACAATTTTTATTTTATTAGAAAAAAAATTATAAGACTAATAAAAAAACTTAATTGGAAGCATGGTTTTTTTAGAAAAGATATTGGTTGGAAAATTATAAAAAAAAATGCGAATAATTAGTGGAAAATTCAAGGGTAAAAGTGTTGAGTTCATAAGATCACCTATTACCAGACCGTTGAAGGATTCAGTAAGAGAGAATATTTTCAATATTTTACAGCATTCTAATGAAATTAAAGTAAAGATAGAACAAGCTCAAGTTCTAGATTTATACTCTGGTATTGGATCATTTGGAATAGAATGTATTTCGAGAGGAGCTAAACAAGTTACCTTTGTAGAAAATGATTTTAATGCTCTAAAAGTGTTAAATAATAATTTAAAAAAATTATCCGTTTTAAATGTATCTGAAATAATTAATAATAAGATAGAAAAGTTTATTGAATTTAATAGTGATAAAAAATATAAAATTATTTTTCTTGATCCACCATACTCAAACAAAAATTATTATGAAAATTTAATCAAGTTAAGAGACAAAAAAAAGTTTGAAAAAGATCACGTAATTATTATTCATAGAGAAAAAAACTCTAAAGAGGATTTAAGTAAAATATTTGATCTATATAAAGAAAAAATATATGGTCGCTCTAAAATAATTTTTGGTAAATTCAAATAAGTTGTTTCTTAGTTAGAATTTTTACTTGCTCTACTGCCGGTTGATCAAATGGATTGATATTTATTAATTTCCCGGTGATAGCTGTTTCTAATATAAAATAAGAAAAAAGCTGTCCCAATGTTTCCTCATCAAATTTTTTTATTTTAAATTCCCTGAAAGGTATTTTGTTGGTAAGCAAAGTCTTAATCAAAGCATTTTTTTGTGAATTTTTAATTTGCTCAATACTTTTATTATTTAAGAAACTTAAATTTTCGGGAAGTTTATCAGTTGTTAATTTTTTGTTTGATTTTTTTTCATAGCTAAAAATATGAAAAAGTTTATCCTTTGGTCCATCTAAATATAATTGAAGAAGACTATGATGATCTTTAGGTGCATTTGATATAACTGGTAAAAATCCGGACAAATTTTTTCCTAAACTTTCTGCAATTAACTGCTGACACCAATAAAGAAATTTCTTTAGTTTCGGAGAATAATTAAGAAAGATAATATTAGTATATTTTTTTTGTTTTAATAAATTTGCTAATTTGATTGTGCTATCTTGTAAAAATTTCTTATTTTTACTTTTAAAAAAACTTTGAAAATTAAATTTTAATTTATTTATATTTAATCCCATCAAAAAAGCTGGAACAATTCCCACCTCAGATAAAACAGAATATCTTCCTCCAATAAAGCGTTTGTGCTCTATGAAAAATAATTTATATTTTTTTGAAAGTCTAAATAAAAAACTGTCTTTTTTTTCTGAAATTATTATTATGTTTTTTGATTTTTTTTTAATTATTTTGAGATAAATTAAGTTAGTAATAGTTTCAATTGTATTTCCAGATTTAGATATTATTAAAAATAATGTTTTTTTTCTATTAAGAATTTTTTTTGCTTGCTCAATTTTTAACTCGTCTAAATTGTCAAAAAAATAAATTTTTTTTTTTATCTTATGGCTTAAAAAATTATAAATTGCTTCAGATCCTAAAATAGAACCACCCATTCCAATAATCACATATGTATTGAATTTTTTGAATTTTTTTAATTCTTTCAAGTTGAAATTAAATTTAAAGCTTCTACTTAAAGAGTGAAATGTGTTTTTGTTTTTTTCTAAATTATTAGAAATTTCTTGAAATATTTTTTTAAAATTAAAAGTAAAGTCTTTATTATATTTTTTTAGTAAAATATTTTTTCCTATAAAATTTGTTAATTTTAAATTTTTACTCACTTACGAATTTTCTCTAGAATTAGTTCCTCAGTTGAAGTTGTTTTATTATTTTCATTAAGTTTTTTATCATTAGTTTCGATCATTTTTTTTATTTTCTTTTCTTCTGATATATCTTTATTAGAGATTGATCCAGGTTCTGGTATTACCTCATAATTCGGTGGCAAAATTAAAGGTTCTTTTTTTTCAACTAAAAATTCATCTGTTGTTCTAATTTTTTCATTTCTTAAAACCTTTTTAGCATCTTCAAAACCAGCACAAGCAGCAAAAAAGATAAAACTAAAAATGATATAATAATTTTTTTTCATTTTTTTATAAAAATTCCTTCTATTAAAAATAAAATTACACCTATTGTAATAAATATATCTGCAACATTAAATGTAAACCAGTGAAAACTTTCAAGATGAAAATCAATGAAATCTGGCACCGCTTTATAAATCAATCTATCATAAAAATTTCCAATAGCTCCACCCACTATTAGTGAAAAAATTATTTTATCAAATTTTTCAGATTTTAGACCAAGTAGAATTAAAAATATAATCACTCCAGCTATCAAAGTAGATATTAAGTTATAAATAATTGATGAGTCAAATTTTAATAATCCAAAACCAATACCAGTATTCCACATCAAGTCAAAATTTAAAAAATCATTTATATAATAGGTACTTTCATTAAATTTATTAATAATTGTATTTTTTGTATATCTATCTGATAAAAAAATTAAAAGTATAATAAGAAGAAAATATAAATTTTCTTTTTTAATTACTTTGTTTTGTATTTCTTTAAGATCAATCAAAATATTGACTTTCTATTTTACTGGAGAACACTCGAACATCTTTCGCATTTTTTCTCTAAAATTTTCCAACATCTCTCACATTTTTGTCCTTGGGCTTTTTTTACCTCAATCTTTATATCATCATTATTTGATAATTCTTTTTCCGCTTTTGAAACGATAAAATAATCCTCTAAATCTAATTTATCGAGAAGTTCAAATTTATCTTTCTTTAGGATTAATTTAATTTCTGCTTCTAAACTTGATCCAATTTCTTTGTTAGCTCTTTTTTCTTCAATAGCAATATTTGCATCTTGCTTTATTTTAAATAGGTTTGACCATTTTTCATTTAATTTTTCATTCTCCCAACTAGATGGGATTTTAACAAAATTATTTTCATGAATACTTTCAGAATTATCTTTATTAACCAAGCTGTAGATTTCCTCAGTGGTGAAAACTAAAATTGGAGCAAACCACTTTAATAAGCTTTCTAAAATAATGTTTAAAACAATTACACAATTTCTTCTTTTTTTTGACTTTATGCTATCGCAAT
>MDTA01110453.1_pt1 | contig 10307 bp, 10 predicted proteins | sample 811151 | NCBI WGS metagenome assembly MDTA01 (sample SAMN05326648, study PRJNA326480) | marine metagenome | isolation source: seawater | place: Indian Ocean: South | collected 2010 | reverse complement strand
ATTGAAGAGTCTTGAGAGTGAACACAAATTTTAGCTCTACTTCCTGGGTCACGAGCTACAGATTTTATTTCAATAGTACCTTCATATATTTCAGGAACTTCTTGAAAAAAAAGTTTAGCTAAAAATTGAGGATGGGCTCGAGATAAAAAAATTTGATGCCCTTTCATTTCTTTTTTCACTTCGTAACAATATGCTTTAACTCTGTCTCCAGTCTTTAAAATTTCTCTAGGTATAAGCTCGTCTTTTTTTATTACACCCTCTGCTTTACCTAAATCGACTATAACATTTCCATATTCTAATCTTTTAATTATACCGCTTAAAATTTGTTCTTGTTTATCTATAAAATCTTCATATTGTCTGTTTTTTTCTGCTTCCCTGACTCTGCTGCTTATTACCTGTTTAGCACTTTGAGCAGCTATTCTTCCAAAATCTATTTGTGGTAATTCTTCGTATATTTTTTCATCTATTTTTAAATTTTCTTTTTTTGGATATAATTTTTTTGCTTCATCCAATGTAACTTCTCTAGCCGAATCTTCTACTTTTTCAACAATAGTTAAAACTTTTTGAATTTTAATATCTCCAGTTTCTCGGTCTATAATCACTTCAATATTATTATCATTCCCAAATTTAGTAAGTGCAGCTTTCTGAATAGCACTTTCCATTGAGCCAATTACAAGTTCTTTATCAATTGATTTTTCGTTTGCGACTGCTTCAACTATTCTTAAAAGTTCAAGTTTATCTAATCCTCTGTTTAACATTTAAATACTCCTAAAAAAAAATGGGCAAGTGCCCATTTGATACCTTCAATAATATTAAGTTCTTTATAAAGATATTAAGGATTTTTTCAAGATTACAGTTTAAATAAATATGCTTTATCGGTTTTTTCCCATGAAAATTCACCTTTATTAGTAGGTTTTCTTCCAAAGTGCCCGTAAGCTGAAGTGATTTCATATATAGGATTATTTAATTTGAGCATTTCTCTAATTCCTCTAGGGGATAAATTAAAATTTTTGTCTATGATTTCCTTAACTTTCTTTACTTTATTTTCATCTCCCTCAGCTAATTTTACGAAAATTGAAAGCGGTTTAGACACACCAATTGCATAAGCTAATTGAATCAAACATTTTTCTGAAACTCCTGCTGAAACAATATTTTTTGCCAAATATCTCGAAGCATAAGCAGCAGATCTATCAACTTTTGTCGGGTCTTTTCCTGAAAAAGCTCCGCCCCCATGTGGAGCAGCACCTCCATAGGTATCAACAATAATTTTTCTTCCAGTTAAACCAGTATCACCGTCAGGCCCACCTATAATAAATTGACCAGTAGGGTTTATATAAATTTCCTTATTGTCTAGTTCTTGTAAATATTTTTTTGGAATAGATTTATTAATATATGGAATTACTAGTTCTCTCACTTTTTCTTGATTTAAATCTTTTGAATGTTGAGTTGAAATGACCACTGAAGTAACTTTTATAGGTTTATTATTTTCGTAAAGCATTGTAACTTGACTTTTTGAATCAGGTTCAATCCCTTTTAAAGAACCACTTTTTCTGTCTTCTGCCATCAATCTTAAAATTTTGTGAGAAAAGTGAATAGGCGCAGGCATAAAATCATCAGTTTCATTGCATGCATAACCAAACATAATACCTTGATCGCCTGCCCCCTCTTCTTTATTTTCTTTAGAGTCTACACCCATTGCAATATCGGTTGATTGTTCATGTAAAAAAGTTTCAATATTAGCAGTTTTCCAACTAAAGCCTTCTTGGTCATAACCAATGTCTTTGATGCAATTTCTTACTTTATTAATTAATTCATCTTTTTCAATTTTTGGACCCCTAGTTTCTCCTGCAAGAACAACTTTATTAGTAGTTGTTAAAGTTTCACATGCCACTCTTGAAACAGGATCTTGAGACAAATATGAGTCAACAACCATGTCAGAGATCCTATCGCATACTTTGTCAGGGTGGCCCTCCGAAACTGACTCGCTAGTAAATAAATAATTTCTATTGCTCATTATTATTTTTTGTAAAACTTAAAAAATGAAATATATGTAATTAAAAGAATAAAAAATATCAAATCATTTTTATTTTTATATGCATTTTTAATCAATGGTATTTCTAGCTCTATACTACCAGATTCATTTGGATTCAGTTTTTTCACAATTTCACCTTTATTATTAATAATGCTGCTGATACCTTTATTTGCAGATCTAATCAAAAAAGTATTACTTTCTATTGCTCTATAAATTGCTTTTGTAAAATGTTGGTGCAGGCCAATTGAGTCTCCAAACCATCCATCTTCTGAAATATTAACTATTAAATTTATGTTTTCATTTGATGATTGCACGAATTGAGTAAAAATTATTTCATAACAGATTAATGGTAAAATATTGAGATTTTCAAGTTTTATTTGTCCTTTTTTATTTCCACTAATAAAAGATCCATGACCCTCAGTTATTTTTTTTAATCCGATTTTATTCAATAAATTTTCGAAAGGCAAAAACTCACCGAATGGCACAAGTTTTTGTTTATTATATTCTTTAATTATTTCTAAATTATTATTTACGATAACCAATGTATTATAAAATCCATTTCTTCCAGAGTTTATTCTATTAATTCCAAATAAGATATAATGTTTATCACTAAAGTTTTTTACAAAAATATGTTTAAATTTTTGTATATCCTCAAAACTGTTTCCGCTAAATACCCCTTCAGGCCAAACAAACAATGTTTTTATATTTTTATTTGGTTCACTATACTTAATTAATTTATTCAATCTAATTTCATTTTCTTTAATACTTACACCATATTTTAATTCAAAATTAGGAGAAATTACTTTTGTATAAAATTTTTCTTTAACTGATTTTAGGTTTTCATTGTTTTGATTAATGCTATGGCTTCCGTAAATATAAAAAATGAAACCAGAAATAAATATTAAAAATAATAAGAATATTTTTTGTACATAATTTATCTTAAAAAAAAAAAGAGCAGGTAACAAAAATAAAGTTATTAAGATTAAATTTGAAGCAAATAAACCTAATTTATTTAAAATTTGAATTATTTCAGTTGCCCATGAAAAACTATAAATCCACAAATTCCAAGGAAACCCTGAGAGAATTTTAGCTTTTAAATAGTCGGAAATAGCAAGACCTGCTGAAAAAAGGAAAATAGAAGACAAGTTAAAGTTTAAAAATGAACCTAAAATAACAAAGGTGATAGAATAAAATAAACTTAAAAATAAAGGAATAAAAATTAACCCAATGGGAATTAAAACTTTGAAGCTTTCATCAAAAGTCAATGAATTAGTTATCCAGTAAATATTACTTAAATAAAAACTAAAACCAAAAGTCGTTCCAAATATAAATAAGTTTTTTTTAAAAGGTTTTATTCTATAAACGCTTTTAGATTTTTTTTTTATAAAAACAATCAAATAAAATAATATTGGTAATATTATAAAATTTATAAATGTGTAATTGAATGGTTGAAAAGAAAAAACAGTCAAAGAACCTAGAACTAGCGGTAAGATATATAATGTTATTAAACGATTGTTTAAATATTGTTCAATCATAAATTAAAGGTATGTAAGAAATTTTTTTTCAATTTTATTCATCTTATAAAAATCTTTATCTTTTTTATGATCATATCCGAAAAGATGCGTTAATCCATGTATCCAAAGTTTATTAAATTCTGATTTAAAAATTATTTTATTTTTCTTTTTAATCTTGTCTAAGTTAATGATTATATCCCCTAAATATAGCTCTTTTTCTTTTCTTAATCTTTTATTTAATTCTTTCTTATTGTAAAACGGAAAAGATAGAATATCTGTAGACTTATTTTTTTTTCTAAATTTATGGTTTAATTTTTTTATTTCTTTATCTCCAGATAAAAGAATTGTACAAAAAATAGTTTTTTTTTTATAATTTTTAAAATTTTTGTTAAAATTTTTTATTTTTGTTTGAATAAACCGATCTGGATCTTTTATGTATTTGCTCCATTGCTTATTATTAGAAATAATATTAATCTTGATCATCAGTGCTTTTTTTTTGGTAAGCCCTAATAATTTTTGAAACTAATGGATGTCTTACAACATCGTTGTGATCAAACTCAATAATACTTATTTCTTTTAAAAATTTTAAAATATTCTTAGATTTTACTAAACCTGACTGTGATTTATTAATTAGGTCTATTTGAGAAGGGTCGCCGTTAACAACAAGTTTTGAATTTTCCCCTATTCTAGTTAAAAACATCTTTATTTGTGTTTCTGTTGCATTTTGAGCCTCATCTAATATTGCAAAACAATTTTTTAAGGTTCTCCCCCTCATAAAAGCCAATGGGGCAATTTCTATTTCTCCTGATTCAATTTTTTTGTCAATTTTATCCATTCCAAAAAGTTCATATAAAGCGTCGTAAAGTGGTCTTAAATAGGGGTCCACTTTTTCTTTCATATCACCAGGTAAAAAACCAAGTTTTTCTCCAGCTTCAACCGCGGGTCTTGATAGAATAACCCGATCAATTTTTTTTTCCATTAATAATGTTACTGCGACAGATACTGCTAAAAAACTTTTTCCAGTTCCAGCAGGACCTAACGAAATTACAATATCATTTTCTTTTAATGCTTTAATATATTCTGATTGTTTTTCAGATCTTGCAATTACCGACTTTCTAGGTGTTTTAATTAATTGTTTAAATGATTTTACATTTGATTCTTCCATCTGTGCTTTATTATTTTTTACTGACAATAAAATATCCTCTTTTTCAATGATTTGAGTTAAAAAAAACTTATTAACTAAAAATTTAATAGCTTCAATGAATAAGTTAGTATTTTCTTTTTTCCCTTTACAAGTAATTGAATTGCCTCTGAAAAATGTATTAGTTTTTGTAATTTTTGTTAAATGTTTTAAATTTTGATCGAATTCTCCGACTATTGACATTAACATTTCGTTATTATTAATCTGTATATTAATTGTCTCATTATCAATTTTTTTAATACATAAATTTTGATCTAATTTACTAATCTCTGACATACTTAAGCTGCGAAAACTTTTTCTTTGTCTACTTTAGAAATCTCACCAAATAAAGTGCTGTGATTTCCATTTAAAATTTTAACTTCTTTTATTTTTCCTTTTAAATTTTCATTAGTTTTTACGATAACTGAATTTGAGTACTCATCTCTCCCAAAATAATGGTTGCTATTTTTTTCTGATTTATTTTCAAATAAAACTAATGATTTTTTATTAAAAAGTTTTTTCCTATACTTTATTTTAATTTCTTTAACCTTTTTTTGAAAAATTGCCAGTCTTTTCTGTGCTAAATCATAATTGACTTGTGTTAGTAAGGAAGCTGGCGTTCCAGGCCTAGGACTAAATACAAAAGAATAGCAGTTTATAAAATTCACTTCTTCTAACAAACTTAAGGAATCTTCAAAATCTTTTTCGGTTTCTCCGGGATAACCAATTATAAAGTCACTAGAAAACCTTATTAACGGATTTGCCTCTTTAATTTTATTAATTAGTTCAAGATAGTATTCAATTGTATGCTTTCTATTCATTGCTTTAAGAATTTTATTTGATCCACTTTGAACCGGAAGATGTATCATTGGCATTAATTTGTGTGATGTTTTATGAATTTCAATCAAATCCTTTGAAAAATCATTTGGATGTGATGTGGTATATCTAATTCTTTTTAAATCGTTAATCTTTGAGAGTTCGTCGATTAAATGGGAAAGTTTTTTTTCTTGATGATTATAAGCATTTACATTTTGACCAAGTAAAGTTATTTCCTTTACACCATTACTTACCAAGTCTTTACATTCTTTTTTCAATTCATCAATCGACCTGGAAAACTCTGCACCTCTAGTATATGGTACAACACAAAATTTACAGAATTTATCACAACCTTCTTGAATTGTAAGAAAAGTTGAAATGTCGCTATTTGAAGTTTTAATTTGATTAAGAGTGTCAAATTTATCTATGACATCAAATTCCGTTGAATTAATTTTTTTATTTTGGTTTTCAATTTTCTGTAACGTATTGTTAATCAAGTGAAAAGACTGTGGTCCAATAACTGCATCTATATATTTTTCTTTTTTTAATAAGACTTCGCCCTCTGCCTGTGCTACACAGCCTGTAACAACAACTATTGGTTTTGGTCTATTTTTAAATTCTTTTTTTAATCTACCAACGTCGTGATAAACTTTGTCTGTGGCTTTTTCTCTTATATGACAAGTATTTAATACATAACAATTTGCATCAGAAAGTTTTTTTGCTTTAGTATAATTAATTTTTTTTACAATGTCGTAAATACGGTTACTATCGTATTCATTCATCTGACATCCAAATGTTTTTATGAAAATTTTTTTTTTCAATTTATTTTTTTATTTTTGAACCATATAGTTCAAGCTTATGATCGACAAGATTATAACCTAACTTCTTAGCAATTTTAACTTGCAGTTCTTCAATATCTTTATCAACAAATTCTACTATCTCTCCGCTATTAATATCTATTAAATGATTATGATCATCATTAATTTCGTATCGTGCTTTGCCAGCTTTAAAGTCATGTTTTACTAATATACCAGATTCTTCAAATAGTTTTACAGTTCTATAAACTGTAGCAATACTAATTCTATCATCTAAAGCAGCAACTCGTTTGTGTAACTCATCAACATCAGGATGATCCCTAGATCCGTAAACCTCTTTTGACTCAGAAAGAATTTTTGCTATTATTTTTCTCTGGTCAGTGAGTCTAACGCCTTTTTGCTTACATTTTTCCTCTATAATACTCATAGCTTAATTTAACTTAAATATATGGGCTTAATCAATTTTTTTTCTATTAAATTTTTACTTAATAATTTTTCAACATTTTGCTTATCAAATGCCCTCAAATCTGTATTTTTGTAACCAAAAATCTTTATTTGTTTCGAAATTCCTAAACCTTTTACAACCGCAAGAGAGGTTCTTATTCCTGAAAAACTCCCAGGTCCTTGGTTAACAATAACTGTGAAATCATCTAATTTGACGTTATGCTTTTTGAATAATTGCAATATTTCTGCAACTAATTTTTCATTATTATTTTTTTGCTTTAGTTTATATATAAAAAAATCTTTATTTATTCTTAATCCTAATTTATCATCACTGCCAATGCAGCTAATTATTAAAAAATTTTTAATCATTTATATTGTTATTATAACTTTTGGAATGGTCCAATCAAAGGCTATTGCGAATAAAAATTTAAAATTTGAAGATTTCGGGCTCATATCAATAATGTATCATAGATTTAATGAAAATAAGTACCCTTCTACAAATATTCAATTGGAAGTTTTCAAGCAACAACTAAAAATTATTGAAAATTCAGGAATAGAATTTATACATCCAAAAAATTTTGAAAATAGTGTTAAAACGGAAAAAACAAAAAGAAAAATCCTTTTTACGGTAGATGATGGATTGTTATCATTTTATGAAAATGCATGGCCTATTTTAAAAGAAAAAAATATACCATTTATTTTATTTGTAAATACTAGAGAAGTTGGATCGTTTAACTATATGAATTGGAGTCAAATTTTGGAATTACATCAATCTAAAAATGTAGAAATAGGCAATCATAGCCACTCTCATGAATACTTAGTTGATGAAAAACCTGAAACTATTAGAGAGGATATTGTTAAATCAATGGATATATTTAAAGAAAAACTTGGAAGAAATTCAGAATTTTTTTCGTATCCATTTGGAGAGTATAGTCTTGAATTTAAAAAAATTATTCAAGATTTAGGATTTAAATATGCTTTTGGACAACATTCGGGTGTAATTGATGAAACTAAAGATTTTTGGGAACTCCCAAGATATCCAATTAATGAAAAATATGGTGAAATTGCTAGATTTAATACGCTTATGAAAACTCTCCCCTTAAAATACAAAAGTATTGAACCTATGGATAAATATCTTTTACAATCTAAAAATCCTCCAAAAATCATAATTAAATTTTACGAGAATATTCCTAATCTTAGAAATATTTCATGTTTCTCAAATGAGGGAAACAGGTGGAGAAACTCCTCCATTTCTTTTCAAGAAAAAAATATATTAGAAATAAAAATATCTGAGAAATTTGTAGGTGAGCGTGGAAGAATAAATTGCTCACTTAAAGAAGAAAAAGGTTTTTGGAGATGGCTTGGAATACAATATGTTGTAAGTGAAAAGTAGCTACGAATTAAGTTCTACTTGCTTTACAGAATTTACCAATCGCACAAGTTCAAAATCATATAATCTATTTTGAGTAATTATTTGATTAAGAATTTTTGTGTATTCTGATCCAGTTTGAGCATAATTTTTAAGAGTATCTGTTAAAGAAAGTCCAGTAATATCTTTATTTTTTTCTCTGAGTTGCTTTCTTTTTTCTCTAAATTTTGAGTAACTTTTATGCGTATTTAAATTATTTTTATAAGCTTTAACTGAAGCTCTTAAAATAGGAAATTTTAAAATTTTGTGACTTTTGTTATCATCTCTTTTTAAAGGAGCTATACCCTGACCATCCCAAGTCCATTGACCAAAAATGGCGTTACCTTCTAAAGCAAATCTTGAAGTGCCCCAACCACTCTCTTTCGCGGCCTGTGCTAATGCTATAGAAACAGGTATCTTATCCATTCTAAACATTAATTCTTCCAAATTTCCTCTTTTAACCTTGTATTCTAAGAGTTTTTGTCTTAACCACTGTTTTTCTAAATCTGACGTAAATTTTTTTTCGATAAGTAAACGTAACTTCTCTCTGTCATCAAGTATTTTTTCATTTTCAGCTACTATTAATGGCAAAACAATTTTGATAAATGTTTCTTTCTTAAGTTGCACACTCCTTAAATTGTCTAAATCTCGAGGAAACTGAGTAAAATAAATTGGTTTAACTAATTTATCACTTCTTACCTTTCTAAGATCATAATCTACGTCTTTAAAGAGCTGAATTACTGTCTCTGTTTTTAAATTTAGATCAGGTAATATTACCTCAGCAACGTTATTTCTTTTTACTTTAAGTTCAGGCTTTTTCGTTTCTATCTTGGTCTTTAACTCAGGTTTTTTTTCCTCTAGTTTAGGTTTTTTTTCCTCTAGTTTAGGTTTTTTTTCAACCTTTTTTAATTTTTTCTCAATTTTAGCCTCATCTTTATTCAAGCCGGGTGATTGAAAATCATTATATTTACTTATTCCCGCTACTATAACTGTAGTAATACCTACAACTGTAAAAAAACCAATTATGACATTTCTTGCACTTTTTTGATCAATTTGTTGATTATAAATTGCGTTAAATACGTCGGTAAAAAGATTGCTTAAGAACTTCCCAACTGTAGTTCCTAATTTTGGAATTATATTGAGAAAATTCAAACCAACAATACCAATATTTCTCCAAAGATTGTTGATTCCATGATTTACTTTTCTTGAAGTGTCATGTTTATAATTTTCTATTTTTCTAAAAAATCTATTTTTATCTCTAATTTTTTCATCTTTATAATCAATTATATTTGATTTCAGTTTTGATATTGGCTTAGTGACGTTTTCTTTAAAAAAGGTTGTGTTGTAATCTTTTGGAATAATAATCTTATTTTTTTTTAAGATTAATTCAATTTGACCTGTAGTAAGATCTTTTCTTCTTTTGACGTAATCTTGAATTTCTTTAACATTATAAATGTACGCAAGTTCTAGTAATTTATCTCTATAGGTTAATTTTTTTTTCATAATTTAAATCGCTTCAACTGAGTTTACTTCTTTTACGTAATGCTTTAAAAGATTCTGCACTCCCTGTTTTAGTGTCATTAATGAACTTGGGCAGCCAGAACAACTTCCTTGCAATTCAACTTTTACAACCCCGTTATCAAAAGATTTAAATTTTATATCTCCTCCATCTCTAGCAACGGCTGGTCTAATTTTAGTATCAAGCACTTCTATAATTTTTTGAACGGTCTCATCTTTATGTTCTTCTGAAGTGTCTGTTTTTTGGTTATCTGTTAAAATTGGTTCATTATTTTTTTCAAAGTAATCGTTTAAATGTGAGATCACCATTGGTTTTAATACGTTCCAGGATACATTATCTGATTTTTTTACTGACAGAAAATTTTTTGACATTAAAACCAATTCAACTCCTTTAAAATTTAACAATTCTTTTATAAATGAGTTGGTTAGATTTTTTGATTGTCCCTTTTGAAATTCCTCGTTACCAATTGTAGAAATTTCTTTCTCTGAAATAAACTTTAAAGAATTTGGGTTTGGTGTAGATTCAGTTTGTATCATGTAGAATTTATATTATATCAATCCTACTTTTTCACGTATATTT
>MDTA01076930.1_pt1 | contig 10308 bp, 12 predicted proteins | sample 811151 | NCBI WGS metagenome assembly MDTA01 (sample SAMN05326648, study PRJNA326480) | marine metagenome | isolation source: seawater | place: Indian Ocean: South | collected 2010 | reverse complement strand
GCAGCAAATAAAATATTCACAATAGTTGGTTTCATATAAAAAAAAGTTTTATCATTAAAATATAAAGTCAATCCTCCAAAAACTGCAACTAATGTTGCACCGATTATTGGTACTTTCGGTATTTTCTTTTCAAAAAAATATAAAATTCCTGTCGCAATCAATGTTGCTATAATAAGAGGAAGAATAGCTTCATTTATTCCAAATTTTTTATAGAAATAAAAAAAAATTAATAAAGGACCAAAGTCTGCTATAAATTTAATTAGAGATTTATTCATGTTTAAAAAAATATTAATTATAATTACTTTTGTATTTTTTCAGAGTTCACATTTATATTCAAGAGAATTCCACTATGAGGTTTATGGATTAAACTTAAATTTTTTAAATATCAAATATAATATTAATGATAATAAACTTTATTCAATAATTAATAGCAAAGGATTAGCGGGATATTTTGTAAAATCTCAAAGCATTATCCAAACTACTATAGATAAAGAAAACAATAGTTTAAGTTATTATTTTAATTCTCTGAAAAAAAATAAGGAAAAAACTTATCATTACAAAAAGATCAATAATAAAATTGATTTAGATAAAATTAAATTAAATAAAGGAGAAAACTTTAAAAAAATTATACGAAGTGATTTGTTAAATACTCTTGATCCTTTGAGTGCAGTTGAATTAATTTTATTTGATAATTTTTTAAACTCAAAATGCGAAAATAAGCAAAAAATTTTCGATGGGGATGACGTATATTTAGTTTCACTGACTAAAAATAAAATAAACTATCCCTCTATTAAATATAAAAATCAAAATTATAAAATTAGTTTCTCTTGTAGATTAAATTATAAAGCAATATCAGGACACAAATTTAAACGAGAAAAAAAACTAAACTCATTATACCTGGATATTTATTTTGCTAAAATTTCTAATGATATAATCCCTGTTTATTTTGAAACTAAAGCTAAATTACTGCCCATAAAAATGTATTTATCAACAATTTTAACCCCTTGATTTATATTCAAGGATCATTAACTATTAGTTAATCAATGGAAATCAAAAAACCACAAAAAGCTAAATTTTCAATAGGAGAAGTTGTTAGACATAGATTATTTGAATTCAGAGGTATTATCTATGATGTTGACTTTGAATTTAATAATTCAGAAGAGTGGTATCAATCTATACCAAAAGATGTGAGACCTAGAAAAGATCAACCCTTTTATCATATTCTAGCCGAAAACGATGAAATAACATATGAAGCCTATGTCTCTGAGCAAAATTTAGTACTCGATGATAGAAATGAGCCAGTTAGTCATCCACTAGTAAATGAAATATTTAGCGGTCAAGGTAAAGATGGCTTGTATTTGAGATCTACAAATTAGCCTCCGCCTAAATTAAAACACTTTTTATTCAGCAATAGGACAATTTTTAAGTTTAATAATTTTCTCATAGTCCAGTTTGAAGTTTATCCCATTCTCCCTCTTCAAACTGGACAGACTAACACATACCAATTCTTAAAATTTCTATTAATTTCGTCATAATGATACATTTCTTTAGTTCAAAAAATTTTAAGGATTTTCATGATGATTACCTTTTTTGGATTAAAATTTTTTTTCTTACTCTAATTATTTTTGGATTAATTGTGTCTTTATTTATTTCACCCGCTGATTATTTGCAGGGTGATACTGTTAGAATAATGTATGTTCATGTTCCAGCGTCATGGTTAGCTTTACAAATATTTGCAGTCATGAGTATTTGCGGTTTTATTACTTTGATTTTTAAAACAAGGATATTTACTCTGATCGCTAAAAGTATTGCTCCCATCGGTTTTACTTTTTCATTAATTTCTCTTTTTACTGGATCTATATGGGGGCAACCTACATGGGGAACCTTTTGGACTTGGGATGCAAGGTTAACATCTATGTTGGTTTTAGTAATATTTTACATTCTTTATATAATTATCTGGAAAATCATTTCGAAATTTAATTTAGCCGAAAAATTAACATCGATAGTGTCTCTAATTGGATTAGCAAATTTACCTATAATTAAGTTTTCTGTAGAATGGTGGAATACTTTACATCAACCAGCTACTATTAAGTTTACAGAGAGTTCTACTATACACCCAACCATGCTCACTCCTTTATTAATAATGTTTATTGCTTTTCTAAGTTTTTCGATAATAATCTTTTTAATAAGGTTTAAATTGGAAAGCTTAAATTTAAAAATGCACGCCAAGAGATGAATAATAACGTTAAAAATAGATTATATTTTTTTTTAGTGTCGATTATTACAGTTTTAATAATTGGAAAATTTATATTTGACTCTTTAAAAATTAACTCTGTTTATTTTTTTTCTCCGACGGATTTAAAAAATATAACTGAAATTCCCAATGGGACAATTCGTGTGGGCGGAATGGTTAAAAGTAAATCTTTAAACAAGGAGGGTAACCAATATTCATTTATAGTAACAGATTTTAAAAATGAGGTTTTGGTAAATTATAGTGGCATTAAACCCAATTTATTTGAGGAGGGACAAGGCGCAGTAGTTGAAGGAAAGCTAAATACTAGATCAAATTTAACTGCAACTAAAATTTTAGCTAAACATGATGAAAATTATATGCCAAAAGAAGTTGCAGATGCTTTAAAAAAAACAGGTAATTGGAAAAAAAATTATGGCAAGTAGTGTTGCAAATGTAATTTTAATTTCTAGTATTTTTTTTTCATTTTTATCTAATTTATTTTTTTTTAGGAAAAAAATAAAATTATCTATTTATTCATTTAACTTCTCTTCATTTTTGGTCATAATTTCTTTTTTGTTATTGGTATTTTTTTTTTCTTCTTCGAATTTTAGTATTTCAGCTGTTTATGAAAATTCCCACACATTAAAACCTTTTTTCTATAAACTATCAGGTACTTGGGGTAATCATGAAGGTAGTTTATTGTTATTTATATTAATTGTTGGAATATACGGAACTTTATTTTCATTAATTTATCATAAAAATATTATGTTTAAATCTTGGGTGATTTTTTTTCAAAATAATATCTATTTAATTTTTTTAATTTTTCTAATTGTGAAATCAAATCCTTTTGATCTTATTATTCCAACACCAAAAGAAGGACTTGGCTTGAATCCTATTTTACAAGATCCCTTATTAGTTGTTCACCCGCCGTTTTTATACTTAGGATATGTAGGTTTTTCTTTAACTTTAAGTCTGGTCTTAGCAGCTTTAGTGACTAAACAACTTGATGATATTTGGGCTAAAATTTCCTGGCCATGGGTTATGTCATCATGGGTGTTTTTAACAATTGGAATTAGCTTAGGATCAATTTGGGCTTATTATGAGTTAGGTTGGGGAGGGTATTGGTTTTGGGATCCTGTAGAAAATGCTTCTTTGATGCCATGGTTAGCAGGCACTGCATTAATTCACTCCTTACTTGTTTTGAAAACAAAAAATAAGATGCAAAATTGGACAGCTCTCCTGGCTATTTTGACTTTCTCTTTGAGCTTATTAGGAACTTTTTTGGTTAGATCAGGAATATTAAACTCAGTGCATGCATTTGCAAATGATCCAGATAGAGGGATATTTATCTTGGTTATTATTTTTTTTATTACAACTACATCTCTTTTAATTCATATATTTTATTCTTCAAATACACCAAGTAATAAAATTTTATTTTTTTCAAAAGAAAATTTTTTAAATATTAACAATTTATTTTTGATATTTTTTCTTTTTATAGTTTTATTAGGAACTATTTATCCAATAATTTTATCTGCCTTGGGCGAAACAATATCAATTGGTCCAGATTATTATAATACTATTTTAGCACCATTTATATTTATTTTTTTAATCGCAATGACTATTGGTCCAATTTTAAAATGGTCTCAGAATATAAAATTAAAAGATTCATACTTTATATTCATTGCTTTTATTTTAGCATTAATCTTATCTTTAGTGATTATTTTTTTCTCTAAAAGAAATGAATTGATATTATATTTAGGTTTAGCAACCTCATTAATTTTAATTTTTACTTTAATACTAGAGATTTATAGAAGTAAGCATAAAATTAATATCGTTAATTTTTCAAGAATATGTTCTCATTTGGGTGTAGGTATTTTTATATTATCAGTTTTTTTGAATTCTTATTTTTCTAAAACAAAAGATTTCGAAATTCAAATCGGAGAAACAAAAAAGTTTGATAATCTTTATTTAAATTTAACTAACCAAAATATTTTACAGATAAATAATTATTTAGAGATGAGAACTGATTTTGAAATTTTGGATAATAATAGGATATTTACACTAAATCCATCTATTAGAAGATATTTTCAACCAGATCAAATTACGTCTGAGACTAGTATTAAGCCAACACTATTCTCAAATCATTATTTAGTAATTAACTTTCCCGATTTAAATAGTAAGATTATCGGAGCGCGCTATCACTATAATTTCTTTATACATGGAATTTGGCTAGGATTAATGTTAATTATTTTTGGGGGAATTTTAAGTGCATTTAAAAAAAGGATATAAGATACTTTTTTTATTTATTTTATTTGGATCATTGTTTTCTTTTTTTTATTATTCACTTTATAAAAAAAAAGACTTTGAACCTAGTGTAATGATTGGAAAAAAATTTCCAAATATTTCTTCAAAAAGTTTATTTGACGGTCGGGATGTCTATATTAAGAAAATTTCAAATGATAATTTATTTGTTGTGAATATTTTTGCTTCATGGTGTGCACCTTGTAAAATAGAACATCCTTTTTTAATGAAATTAAAAAAAAAAGAAGTTTTAATTATCGGTATTAACTACAAGGATACAAAAAGTAACGCTAAACGATTTTTAAAAAAATTTGATAATCCATATCAAGAAGTTTTATTAGATTATAAAGGTGAATTATCAATTAATCTAGGAGCATATGGAGTACCAGAAACATATTTAATAGATAAAAATTTTGTAATTATTGATAAAAAGATAGGGCCTATTAATGATCAATTTGTAAAAAAAGTATTGAATTTAAAATGAGATTTTTTTTTATTTTTTATTTTTTATTTTTAAGCATTTCAAGTGCTAATGAAATAGATGTTAGGGTTAATACAATTTCAAAAAATCTTCGTTGTTTAGTTTGTGAAGGGCAGTCAGTATACGAGTCAAATTCAGATTTTGCGAGAGACATAAAAAACTATATTAAAAAAGAAATAAAAGATAATAGAACAGATAAAGAGATTTATGACTTTTTAATATCGAAATATGGTGAGTCAATTATTTTTAACCCTACTATTTCAGTTAAAAATATAATGTTATGGTTTGCACCAGCTTTATTTTTATTAATTGGGGTTTTCATTATTTATAGGAGATTAGGTGGTATCAAAGAATAAATGTCATCATTTTATATTTAAAAAAGTCGATATTGAGCAGAAAAAAAGAAAAGTATGTATAAAGTGTGGCTTTGTGGATTACGAAAATCCTAAAATTGTTACAGGATCTTTAATAATCAAAAATAAAAAAATTTTATTATGTAAGAGGGCAATATCGCCGGGGTATGGTAAATGGACCTTTCCCTCTGGCTACCTAGATAGTAATGAAACTTTAGAGGAGGGAGCTATCAGAGAGGCTAAAGAAGAAGTTAATGTTAATATTAAAATAAAGAAATTATTTTTTATATTTACAGTGAGAAAAAAAAATTTAATTCAATTTGTATTTCTAGCAAAACAATTAAATAAATCTTTCAAACCAGGTGTAGAAACGTTAGAAGCAAGATTTTTCGATTATGATGATATACCTTGGAAACTGCTTGCATTTCCGAGTGTGCTCTTTGCCTTAAAAAAAATTCGTAAATTACCTAAAAATTTACCAATTTTTCACATATTTCGTAAAGATTAACTCTTTTAAATATTTACTTAATAATATAATTAGTTTTCATGAAAAAAATTTTATTAAGCTTCGTATTTTTAATTTTTGCTTCGTCAGCTCAAAGTCGAGGTTTATCAATGTCTACTGGGATATTGGACTACAGTGATGACAATAAAAAATCTGGTTTTTTAGAGGCAACATATAGCTTTAATGATACTCAAGCTTATGAAACTATTTTAGGCAAGCTTATTCCTATAACTGGTGCGATGATAACTCAAGATAATGCAACAATGATTTATGCTGGTATAAAAACAAGTTATAATTTAGGGAATTTTTTTATAAGTCCAAGTTTCGCTCCAGGATACTATGATAAAGGAGATGGTAAAGATCTTGGTCACAATCTCGAATTTAAATCACAAATTAACCTAGGGTGGAATTTTAGAGATAAATCTAAATTTGGTTTATCTTATAGTCATATATCAAACGCAAGTTTGGGTGATAAGAATCCTGGTGCTAATAATGTAGCTTTTACTTTTTTTACACAGTATTAGTGTTTAAATATGAAGCTCCGCGATTGTCATAATATAGACGACTTTCGTAAACTCGCAAAAAAAAGACTACCTTCACCTATTTTTCATTATATTGATGGCGGAGCTGATGATGAAGAAACATTAAAAAGAAATACCGAGTCATTTAATAAATGCGATTTAATTCCAAATGTTTTAACTGATGTAAGTAAGATTAATACTTCTACAACAGTACTAGGACAAAAAATAAATTTTCCATTATTTTTGTCACCTACAGCAATGCATCAACTTTACCATCATCATGGTGAATTTGCATCAGCTAAAGCCGCTGAAAAATTTGGAACTTTTTTTAGTTTATCTACAATGGGAACAAAAAGTATAGAAGAAGTTTCGAATATTTCAGGTGGCCCAAAGCTTTTTCAATTATACATTCATAAAGATCAGGGTTTAACCGACAATTTAATTGAGAGATGCCAGCGCTCAGGATTTAAGGCAATGTGTCTTACGGTTGATACGATAGTTGCAGGTAATAGAGAGAGAGATCATAGAACAGGATTTGCAACACCACCGAAATTAACACTTAAAAGTTTACTAAGCTTTATTACTCATCCAGGTTGGAGCTTAAAATATTTAACTGGACCAAAGTTTAATTTAGCAAATATTTCTCATCTAACAAAAAAAGGGACAAGTATAGAAAGTTCAGTAATGGATTACATCAATTCTCAATTTGATACTACAATGAATTGGAAACATGCTGAGTATGCAGCTAAGAAATGGAATGGGCCTTTTGCATTAAAAGGCGTGATGTCAGTTGAGGATGCAAAAAAGGCGATTGACATAGGTGCCACTGCTATCATGGTTTCAAATCATGGTGGTAGACAACTTGATGGTTCGCGCGCTCCATTTGATCAACTTGAAACTTTAGTAGACGCGGTTGGAGATAAGATCGAGATTATTTTAGATGGTGGTGTCAGGAGAGGAACTCATGTACTTAAAGCTTTAGCATTGGGTGCAAAAGCTTGCTCTATGGGTAAAGCTTATATTTATGCATTAGGTGCAGGAGGACAAATTGGAGTAGAGAGAGTTCTTCAAAAAATGAAAGACGAAATTACACGTGGTATGACACTTATGGGAACAAGAAATGTTAGTGAGTTAACCAAAGACAAAATTGCATATCGATAAATGAAAATTGCAGATAATTATTACAAATTAGGAACTGAAAATGCTTTTATAATTTTAGCAAAAGCAAAGAAATTAGAAAGAGATGGAAAAAAAATAATAAATTTAGGCATTGGCCAACCAGATTTTTTAACTCCAAAACATATTGTGGAGTCGGCAAAAAAAGCATTAGATGAAGGACACCATGGCTATACTCCAGCAAATGGCACATCAGAGTTAAGAGAAGGAGTTAGCAGACATATAAAAAAAATGTATGGAGCAAAAGTTGATTCAAAAAGAGTATTTATTGCCCCAGGTGGAAAGCCATCAATATTTTTTGCCATTATGATGTTTGGTGAACCAGGTACCGAAATTATTTATCCTGAACCAGGATTCCCAATTTACGAGTCAGTTATTAATTATAGTGGTGCGAAAGCTATTCCAATGTATCTTTCAGAGAAAAAAAACTTTTCATTTAACGCTAATGAAGTTTTGAATTTGATAAACGATAAAACAAGATTACTTATTGTTAATAACCCTCAAAATCCTACTGGTGGATTAATTGAAAAAAGCGAAATTGATAAATTAGTAAATGGATTAAAAAAATTTCCTAACGTTGTTATATTTAGTGATGAAATTTATTCTAGACAAATTTATGATGGTAAAAGTATGCCATCTTTTTTTTATTATCCAGAGTTATATAATCGACTGATAGTGATGGATGGCTGGAGCAAAACATATGCAATGACAGGTTGGCGACTTGGTTGGAGTGTTTGGCCAGAAAGTTTGATTGAAAAAGTAACAAAAATGGCAATCAATAGCTACTCGTGTGTTTCATCTGCTAATCAAGTTGCTGCTTTGGCAGCTCTTGAGGGTCCTCATGAATTTTTAGATGATATGATGAAAAAATTTGATAAAAGAAGAAATCTTATTGTTGATGGCTTAAATAGTTTACCGGGCATCAAATGCAATAAACCTGGTGGAGCATTTTATGCTTTCCCAAATATCAGTGAAACTGGCATGACTGGAGAGGATTTTTCAGAAAAGTGTTTATATGACGCTGGTGTGGCAATAGTTCCTGGCACCAGTTTTGGCCAATCTTGCACAAATTTCGTAAGATTTAGTTTTGCAAATTCATACGAAAATATTGAAAAAGCATTGGAGAAAATCAAAAAAATTCTCTAATATACAACTAAAAACTATGCCATTAACTTTACCAGATCCAGATATTGGAGTTATAGAAAATAAAAAAAATATTATTCAAGATCTAAAAAATATTAGTGCAAATATAATTCATTCTGATGATGAAATAAAACCTTATGAAACCGACGGTCTTTCAGTTTATAGACAAAAACCAATTGCAGTAATTTTGCCAGAAACAACAGAAGAGGTTTCTAAAATACTTAAATATTGCCACGAGAATAAAATAAAAGTTGTACCACGGGGTGCGGGAACAGGTTTATCAGGTGGGTCCATACCTTTAGCTGATTGTATTTTGCTTGGAATGGGAAAGTTTAACAAAATTTTAGAGACTGATTTTGATAACCGTTGTGTAGTAGCTCAACCATGCGTTACTAACTTAGCAATTACAGAGTCAGTTCAGCATAAGAGTTATTATTATGCTCCTGACCCATCTAGTCAATTAGCCTGCTCAATTGGTGGAAATGTTGCTGAGAATTCTGGAGGTGTGCATTCTTTAAAATATGGAACTACTACTAATAATTTAATGGGAGCAGAAATAGTTTTAATGGATGGTACTGTTTTAAAACTTGGAGGCAAACATTTAGATTCTGAAGGTTACGATTTGTTAGGCTTGATCACTGGTTCAGAAGGTTTATTAGGAGTTGTTACAGAAGTTACCGTTAGAATATTAAAAAAGCCAGAGTCAGTTCGTGCAGTACTAATCGGTTTCCAAACAATCGAGGACTCAGGAAACTGTGTTGCCGATATAATAGCCAGAGGCATTGTTCCAGCAGGAATGGAAATTATGGACAAACCATTAATTATTGCAACAGATAATTACGCTAAAGCTGGTTATCCAAGAGATGTTGAAGCTTTATTAATTGTTGAGCTTGACGGTACCACAAGTGAAGTTGATACCTTAATTAATAAAGTTCTGGATATTGCAAAGATGAATAAAGCTTCATACAATCGAGCAAGTAATAGTGACGAGGAAAGATTAAGGTTTTGGAAAGGGCGTAAAGCTGCCTTTACGGCATGCGGGGTTTTATCACCGGATTATATTTGTATGGATGGATCTATTCCCAGAAATAAATTAGCTGATGTTTTGGGACACATAAATAAGCTCTCAAAAAAATATAAACTCGATGTTGCCAATTGTTTTCATGCTGGTGACGGAAATTTGCACCCGTTAATTATGTTTGATTCTAATGATCCAATTGAAATGAAGAAAGCCGAAGATTTTGGAGCAGATATTTTAAAATATTGCGTAAAAGTTGGAGGAGTATTATCTGGCGAACATGGAATTGGTGTTGAAAAAAGAGAACTGATGTGTGAAATGTTTAATGACAACGATATTCAACAACAATTAAATATTAAAAATGCATTTGATAAACAAAACCTTTTAAATCCAGGTAAAGTTTTTCCTATATTGCATCGTTGTGCAGAGGGTGGCAGAATGCATATACACCAAGGTAAGGATAAGTTTCCTGACTTACCTAGATTTTAATGTCAGAACTGTTTTCTGCTAAGTCTGAGCAAGAGGTCTCAGACTTTGTTTTTGAAAATTATAATAAGAACAATCCATTGGAATTGGT
>MDTA01034319.1_pt1 | contig 10308 bp, 7 predicted proteins | sample 811151 | NCBI WGS metagenome assembly MDTA01 (sample SAMN05326648, study PRJNA326480) | marine metagenome | isolation source: seawater | place: Indian Ocean: South | collected 2010 | reverse complement strand
GCGTAGGAATTGAAGGACTACAGTGGTCAGCCTTTGTGGCAGATGAACTCGTAATGAGCTATCTCGTAGAGGCGCCACCATTGAACATGCCCGATGCCGAGCGGCTTCAATGGTTTGTAAGTCGACTTGAACATCCATCTACGATTATTGCAGAGGATGCCTTTACAGAATTCGGTTTAGCATCCTTTGAGGCGGTTGAATCCGTTGCAGGTTCTTTTAACGCTGGAAAACTCAAGCTTTGGGTGACAGAACTGGGAATTGATGAAAGGAGGCGTGGATTCTATGGACTTGCCCTTGGTCTTGTCGCGGCACAGACTCCTGATCAAATAGAAAGAGCGAGTGCTATTGAGATCCTTCATGAAGCCATTGAAAAACCATCCAATGATTTTCGGGCTGGATTTGATGGAATCATGGGCGGTGTGCTTGTTGCAGAAGGTAAGTCAGGATTGGATTATCTCATTGCCTTGGGTTTTTCAAAGCCTTCTGCGAGACCTGTTGACCAAAGACATTTCTTAACGGCTCTACGATTTGCTTGGGAAAGCCTTTTTGATGCGATCCCACGAGAACAAATCATTGACACCACTGCCACAATGATACATTCTCCCGTCGTTTCTAAAGCCGCCATCATTGATTTGGCGCGATGGCAAGCATGGAGCTATGCACGTGATGTAGCGTCATTGTGGGATTCTCTCGGCGATGAAGATCCTTTGATACGTCGAGCAGTGGCTGGATACCTCATCGCGTGTCCAAAATCGATATCTCAGTCTTTTTTGGAAGATATTCGCTCACGTGACCCAGAGAGACTTGAATTGGCAATCGAGGCATCACGACTGCCAATCTAACACAATCGTGAAACTCAATTTGGAGACAGTAAGAGGGATGACGGAACCACTGAGCGATCGTTCTGAATGGACGATTCCTTCGCAGGTGTTGGAATTAATTCTGGAATAGGCTCCGGTACTGGTTCGTTTGCAGAAGGCGGTAGAGACAGCATTGGCCCTTCATTGGTTGCTGGATCACGAGCAGGTAATTGCATGGCAGGAGCATCAGCACCAACATCAGAGAATCGTTGAGTAATTGGTCCCCGACTAAACACCCCCGGTCTTGAGTGACGGTAGTCTAAGTAGATGCTGGCATCTCGTTGTCTGGCACGACGATGAGCGTCAAAGTATGCCTTCCCAGGCCAAGGACCTTCAGCAAGGAATACTCCATTGTATTCGAGAAGCGAACCTTTCCTGTAATGGAGCTGTGAAATCGAGCGATTATAGTCAACAACAGATCGTGCGTAGGCACTTTCTGCCTCAGCCCGGCGACGTTGGGCATCTAACAATTGGTCAAACGTGACAGTACCAGCGTCGTATGCAGCTTGAACTGCCTCAACCTGTCGTTAAGCTGCAACACGTCGATTGAAGTTTGTCTGTGAGAGAGCAAAGTTAGTGTCCACGTTACGAACTGCTTCGACCAAAGCATGAGAGGCTTCAAGTTCTTCGTCTTGAAGACGAGCACGTTCTCGAGCGAGTTGAAGTTGGTGATGGCGAACAGTTGCAATTTCTCTTCGAAATCCAATTGGCATGAGAAACTGAGCAACTACTTGCCACTCTTGAAACTTCCCACTAAAGAGTGTTGAGTATGCATCAGTCCCTGCTAAAGGATCTGGGACAGGTGAAAAGGGTGCAGTTGCTTCATAGGGGTCGTAGTTTTGACTGATGAGATTCTGCCCCATCCCTAAGAATCTCCAGCGTCCTGTGGCATCAAGTCGTGGAAGCAGTAGGTTTTTGGCAGCAGTGAGCTCGAGTTCTCTTTGTTTGATAACCCATTTTTGTCTTCGAAGCTCTGCGGAGCGGGAAAGTGCTTCAACGAGAGATTGCTGCCAATCGAAACTAATACGAGCAGTCGTTGGCTCATCAGAGGGTCGTATCAAACGTCCATCACTTGCAGAAATACCCATCATGTAGCGAAGGCGATTCTCAGATCGATAGACATCAGTAAGCGCTTGCTCTACTTCACTTCGAAAGAAGAAATACTGTTCGCGAGCCTGGGCTTCTTTATCGGCTTCACCGCCTCGTGACTGTTCAACGTATAAAGCATGAACTTTTCGCCATGCCTCCATTGCACTGTCACGACCAGCTTTTCGGGCCTCCAAGTTACGGTATGCAAAATAGAGTTCCCAATAGGACTGTTCGGTGTCACTCACAAGATTACGGACACCGGCCTCGAAGTCAGCAAGAGAGACATCTGCCGCAACACGTGCAAGAAGAACACCACGAAAGACGGGACGACCGTAGAGATTTTCAAAAGAGTCAGGGCCTGCAATTCTATTGTAGGTGACGCCAGCACCCTGAAGAAGTGGCTGATTGAATGTAAAATCATAGTTCGTGATCCAATTGGATGGTTGTTCACGAATCGGCGAATTATTGTTGTCATACACAGTTTCATTTGCGAACCCCCACGTCGCTCCTGTCGCTGTTCGCTTTTGGACACCAGTTCGCCAGTTTCCAATATCTCCTAAGAAGTGCTGTGGAAAAAAAGCATTTGGATTATAGTTTTGGCCTCGGTTTATTCGCTCCCACGTCAATGAACTGGAAAGTTGTGCGTCAAAAAGAGCAAGGGCACTTTCAACACCTCGAAAAGGGTCGGTCTCTGTGATGGCTGGATCATAGACACTCGGTGTGAGGGTTGGTGCAGTCAGTAGAGAGACTGGAGGTTCACCAGTCTGAGGCCGATTGCCTGCAAAGCTTGCGAATCGACCACCCAAATTTCTGAGAACTTTACCGTTTTCTAATGCTGTTCGAATCGCTTCTTCAAGAGAAAGTTCCCAAATTTGGTCAAAATTAGGATTTGAAAGCGTGAGTGGTTCAAATGTGCCAGCAGCTTCTTCGAGAGGCTCTTGGTTCGTATCTGGATACTCAAGTTTTTGAATAGCCCCAACATAGTGAGAGAGATCACCATCCTCGAAAAAATAAAAAGGTTGTCGAGGAGCGCAGCCAGCTGTGAGAAGCGAGAGGCTCGTGAAGATGACCCAGATTTTTTTGAATGGTTGTAGCACGGGGGGATTTTTAGTGGTTGACGATATAGGTACCGTCGCTGCGCCCAAGGGGATCGTTCACGAATACGTGACATTTCCCAACGCAGTGCCCCCCGACGCTGCGTTTGCCTCGCATACACTAGGGCGCAGCGACGGCTTTTTGTGTATCGACCACTTCGTCCGATAAACTTGGGAAAACCGACAAAGTCAGCTCAGTTCCTACTGGCGCGGCAATATAGGTAAAAGCTAGATTTACTCATTCGGCCAATTAGCTGAAGAAACTGTATGCCGCAACCCACTTGTATCTTCCCATACAAAGCGGGCAGCAGCATGTGGCATTGAGCGTATAAGAGACATGCCTTCTTCGGGACCAAGAACACTGGCCGCTGTGGCAAGTACATCTGCTGTTGTACAGTCCTGAGCTATGACTGTGACTGCAGCTGGCCCTTTGACTCCAAGGCCAGTTCGAGGGTCAACGATGTGACTATAACGAACGCCATTAATAGTGACTGACTGAAAGGCATCCCCAGATGTCGTGATAGCTGCATCGGATAAACCCACGGTTAAAAGCCTTCCTTCGCTTTTTCCGAGAGCTTGGACGGCAATTTGCCAGTTGTCTCGACCAGGAGGAGAACCAATAACGGTAATGTCTCCTGATGCATCAATCATACCAGAAGTGATGTGATGCTTACGAAGAACGTCAACTGCCCGATCAGCCGCAATACCCATCCCAATGCCTCCTAGATCAAGACGCATACCTGGCCGTTTCAAGGAAAGAACATTCATACTTGAGTGGACATGGAGAAGTTCTGGTCCAACGAGAGCCTTTGCTGCCTTGAGTTTTTCTGGACGTGGCATGACCCCAGAACGGCGAGATTGCCGCCAGAGTTTGGTGAGTGGTCCGATGGTGGGATCAAAAGCCCCTTTCGTCAATTCTTGCCATTTAACAGCACAATTGAGTACCTCCCAAAGTTCCCGGCTGATCTGAATAGGTGCAGCAGTTTGCGCTTGGGACGAGACGCGAACAAGTTCACTTTCGGGGTCGTAGTCCGACAGAATCTGCTCCAGTCGACTGATCTCGTCGTGTGCATCACGGATCGCTTCGAGAGCAGCATGATTGTCAGTGGAATATGCCATAATCTTCCATTCCACACCCATGTGACGTTTGGTTTCATACACACGTTTTGGAGATGGAATTATTTCAGACCCATGTAAAGCTGTTGAAGCAATTGAGGCTGTCAGCCCGCAGAGAGTCATGTAGACTGACATTTTCATGAGTACGCCTGATATTCAACCTGCCGTCGAAATACGTTTTGAGTGTACACCACTTCGAACGGTATCTCGTCTTGATATCCCGTTAGATGCCTCGCCTGGGTATCGAAAGCGATTGGAACGGTTTCAGCAAGCCATCGCGAAACACGGTCATCGTAATACATATTACCTTACAGAAGGGTCCTGTGTCTTTCGATTTACAAACAATACGGATTCTGGTTGGGTGCGATTTGTTATTGAAGGTACCGTCATTACTGATGATACTGATTCCAAAACAGTAGGAAGTGATCTCACCGTGCAACTTGGCACGGAGACGTGTGATTGGCTTACTCAGCCAGCAGTTGAGTGGCTTACTATTTCAGCAAAGCATGCTATGGAAGCTGAGTTTGACCGGTACATCACAGCTGGAGATTTATCACAAGCGATGGAACGTCTCGCTCGTGAGCAGTCAGCAAGCGATGAGGCTGGAGGATTTTTAGGGATGAATTTGTGACATGCCGTATGCTCGGTGATATCGAAAGCCTACGTGCGGCAACGAATTTCTAAAAGGACGCTTTCGTTATCACTGTCTGGTAATGGCCAAGATGTGACTCTACGTACCTGAACTTTTTTTATGAAACCACGATGTCGCGCATCGTGTTTCTCAGCTTCCCATCGTGGTCCTTTTATAAGAAGTATTCTGCCAAACGTATGGCTTATTGGTTCAAACCAGCTCAACAGTTTTGTGAGGGGAGCAACAGCACGCATCACTAGTGTATCGAAAGTGTCTGGGTACTTTGAAACAAGTTTTTGACCAGCTGTCGCATGCACTGTGATGTCCATGCCAACCTCGTTTGCAATGGCTTGGACTGCTCGAGCCTTTTTATTCACACTATCACATAACTCCACCTGGAGATCTGGGCGGAGAATAGCTAGGAGCAGCCCTGGTGCGCCACCTCCGGTTCCTACATCAAGCACGCGCTCTTTGTTCTCTAGGGCAGGAATGAGAGCGACAGAATCAGCCAGATCGCGATTCACAAATGTCTGTATAGAAGTATGACGGGTAAGGTTGAGTTTTGTATTCCAATCTCGAAGATGCCACAGATATGAGGCAATTTTGGGTAATGCTTCTCTGGAGATGTCGAGACCACACCGATCGCACGCATCAGAGATATTTTGCATGACATCGGAGATTGCGTGCATAACAGATCTCAGGAAGTTGTAACTTCTGAATTATTTTTACTGCAGAATTTCAGACCTCAACAATATCTGCCTGTGTAACGTCGTCTCATTCAAAAGGAAGATATGTTGCGTTATTGATTTCGAGATAGCCCTTGTGAAGCAGGCTGGACCACAGTTCGATTGGATCGACTATGAAGTGAGTTGAGTGCGGCCTGCAAGTAGGGATCGGTAGATAAAGCGACAGCTTGTCCATTGGCAGGGCGAGATACAGAATGAACAACAACGTCGGGGCTGACTCCAATATTGCTGTATGGCCGACCATTGGGCGAGAAAAATTTTGCGGTTGTCAGACGAAGGCCAACGCCTGCAGTTTCCAGGGGGAAAATACCCTGAATAGAACCTTTTCCATAACTGCGCGTACCAACAATCGTAGCCCTCCTGTGATCTCTCATTGCTCCGGCAAAGATCTCACTCGAACTTGCAGAGTCACCATCGATCACAAGAACTAAAGGAATCCGCCATGTACCTGAACGAGTGGCTGAATAGTTGAAATCCTCATCTGGACAGCGACCACGTGTTGCTACGACAAGACCACGATCGAGGAATAAGTCAGCAACATCGACCGATGCCGAAAGAAGACCTCCAGGATTACCACGAAGATCAATAATGAGTGACTTCATTCCAACCATCTCAAGTCGACGCAAAGCAGCCTCTAGATCCATAGCGGTTGTTTTTTGAAACGATGTGAGCTTTATATATGCGGCGCCATGCACCGGATCAAGCATCTTGACATGTTCAACACTTGGCACTTCAACATGCTCACGTCGAACGGTCATGGCACGAGCAACAGCCCCTCGAGCGACTGCAAGAGTCACTACGGATCCCTCTGGACCTTGTAGGAGTTGTGCTGCCTCATCCACGTTCATTCCGCCAAGGGGCTTCCCTCCAATGGCCACAACATGGTCTCCAGGTCGAAGGCCAGATCGCTCTGCTGGGCTATTTGAAATAACGTGAACAACTAGAAGACCATCTGTTGCACCCTTCAACTCAACTCCAAGGCCAACAAACTTCCCTTCGATTTGAGCATAGAGATCATCAAGCTGACCGGTGGTGAGAAAAGACGAATACTCATCAAGTCCACCGACAGCTGCGGCTGTCATTTCCATGATCGTAATAGCTGGGGGTACGCCAAGTGTCGAGTGAGCGATACGAGCGACCCATGCAGCTATTGTTTCAGCTTCGACTTGCGATGTAATAGAACGACCATTAATGACTCGTGAAACCTGTTCCCGATAAAGTCGGCAACGTTCTGATGTTGCCTGAGCAGCATAGAGTGATGCAAAGACAGGCTCTTCAATTGCCACGTCAACCGCCAAGCAGCCACGAGAGATGAGATGTGTATAGTCTGGTGTGTCAACATGGTGGGATGTTATACGACCGAGAACATCACCATACACTCGCCGAGCATCTAATTCAGATATTGCCGCGAGACGTTTCTGGTATGCAATCTCAGTATGTCGACGAGCAATGTCACAATGTAATTTTGCCAAGTCGTAGCGATGTTGTAAGTCGACCGGAAGAGTACCTTTGCGGGCCGCTGTCTCACACATACTGACAACATCAGACCAGCGTCGTTCTTGCACGAGCCGAATGGTGTGACTTGCCAAATCATTTGGAGAAGAATTCGCCGACGTCGATGAAAGTTCTGAATCGCGAGCAACGTCTTCTGCATGAATGACAAATGAACATGCAGATACAAAAAGTAAAACAACCAACCTCACAAATAGGGAGGTGGAAGAGCGTTTTACGGATATCTGATCAGGTACAAAGATCACTACAGCAATCCATTTGCGGAATACCGCGTAATAAGGCGGCAAAGAGCGGTCTGTCCGTTGACCGCCTTCGATTATGGATCACGTTTTTGGGTGAGTCAAAAAAGAACAGCACCAAAGTGATTGATTCTAAGACACTTCAGATCTGTCATTCGAAGTGTAACGGTTACGACAGTCGTGTGGGTTGGGTTGTGTTGGTCAGTTGGCTTGAGATGATTAGAAATATATCCAAAGAGATTGAAAAAAGCAGTGTTTTCGTGGTTGTTGTGATGCCAAAGCAGATGCACCCTTCTCCAAATTGTGAGTGACTCGAGGGGCACTCATTGGTTGGTGCAACGGTTTATTGTATCGCCGAAAGAGCGATCTTCATAAATCTCATGATGAATAGCACCAACGCAGTGCATCACATCCGATGTCGTTTGGTGAAGACATATGATCAGGCGATGTTTTTTCAGGAGATGCGTGTTCCTGCAGTTCATCATCAAGCAATAGCTCGGAGAGCAGCTGCTCAAGAGGCAGTGCGGGAAAGCAGTTACTACTCTTTTATCCTCTCACACGTATTCAACCTTGAAAGATAGCAACAGAAAAACACTAGGCAGCTCGACGCTGTGGTTGGTCGATAGGTAGAGATAAAATAGTTGGGTCTTCTTGTAGAAGAGAAGAATATAGTGTTTCCAGTCGATGTACCATCATTCGAGGCGTACAAAGTGTACGGATTCTCTTTTGTGATGCGATGCCAAATTTTGCAATCAGATCACGGTGTGAATGAAGGTTGCGTATGGCTTTTGATAAAGCGGAAATATCACCACGGGGAAATACAACCCCTTCAACCATATGTCGAACCAGTTCTTTCATTCCGCCAGCATCACTGACAATTGGACATGTTCCAGTATTCATTGCCTCTAACAATGCTCGACAGAGTGCTTCATGGCGAGATGGCATGACAAAAAGGTCGAAATCACAAGCCATTGTTCCACCGCCGGATAAAAAGCCGGTTGTGTGAAGGCGTCCGTTCCAGCGTGTGTCTTTTATGAGCCGCTCAACTGCGGAGTCCCGAATGTTACCAATGAGAACAACGTGTAAATCCTTAAGATCAAGGCAATTCAGGGCTGCACGTAAGAGGATATCAATTCTTTTTACTGGCCTAATATTTGCGACTGAACCAATCACAAAAGCATTGTGTGGAATTCCATATCGTTGACGTAAAATACCCATCTGTGTCACAGCATGATCAGTGTTAGGAATGCAGTTATACACCACGTGGCAACGGTTACGTTGAACACCAGCTTTGACCAATGCATCAGCAACAGCCTGTGATTCACAAGCATGTGCGGCCACCTTCGACGATAGAAATGTAATACGGTCTGCAGGATCAATATGGCTTGGAGGGGTCGAAATTCCACGAAAAGAAACGAGTTGTGGGGGGTGTTGCAAACCTATTGTTGCAAGTGATGCAGCAGCTAATGATCGTGGTGTAAATGCATGAACAATATCGGGACCAAAGTCGAGAATCATATGACGCATTTGCCAAATTGAACGGGGATCAACTTTGGCGCGATATGGGAAACATTCGAAACGGATAGATGATCGTATCTGTTTTCCCTGTGGCCGTTCTCCTGGGATATGTGCAACACAGAGTTCATGATTCTGTTGAGCAAGTTCCTCAACTAACAACGGTGGAGTATGGGCAAGTAGTATTTTCAACACAGACCTCCACAAAATTAATAGTGGATCATTATGATGATCACAACGTGGAATCCTTGATTGTTCACGAAACAATTTTCCTGAACCATGCTTCTTACCTAAATCACCTCCTGTCCATTTGGGCGAAGCGTTTTGGGCACCATCTCACTAAAACAGATAAGCCACGAAACATGTCTAAAGGACTGGTGCATTCCCGAAAGCATTACCAGTGAAGGGGCGTGATTTTTCTCACAAGGGGATTATTAGCGTGCATCCAAAAAAGAGAATAAAGAGTACGACTATCGTGCGTTCTTGTCTTCGATGCAGATGATTTCTTTCATGGTGTGAGCGTACAAATTGTTGTTGGTATATGTGATGGTCGCGAGTGTCCACGTCTCTCCACCTCGGCCAAGGTCATTGATTGCAACAAGAGCCTGAGGACTCAGAGCCTTTATTTTTGTATCAATGACGTAGACTGTTCCAGTCACAACAGGAAAAAATAAGTATTGACCAACTAATGTTGGACTTGCAGCAGAGATATGCCCCCATCCTGTGCCGGTGTGTCCTTTGTCACCGACTGCAAAACCATTGTTGTTCAGAGGTAAATTATTGTGGTATCCCTTTTCCCAGAGCCAAGTATCCTGTTCTCTAGAAATGTCACTTGGCATGAGCTGAGCAGGTAGCTCCAAATACTCAACAACACCGGTTTCTGTGTGCACCCGACCGAGTAAGTGTACATCATGAGATAGAAACCAATGCCAATTATCGATAGCGATATTAGCCTGATTCGTATTCGGATGCCCTTTTCCAACTTTGATAGAGACACCCGACTGTTTTATCCAATCCTTCTTGAGACAATTATATTTCCAGACCGTTGCATTCTCATAGAGTTGTTGTTTTCGAAGAACTTTTCCAGAGAGTGAATCGATGACAATATGGTGGCCATTATGAAATCCAAATACATATTTCTCATTCCAGTGGCTTGCAAATGACGGATTGTAATTGGCGAGTTCAATACTCCACAGAGTTTTACCTTCCTGACCAGGAGCAAGACTTGTAAGGCTTTGCCCTGCTGGTTTTTCAAATGGCTTATGTGGGCCACCTCGTGCGTGAGAAACAGCAGGAAGACCAGAAGAGGTCAAGCCAATGACTGGTGTGTTGTGAACAACTGTTCCAACTTTTTCTCGCCACAGGATATGTCCTGTATATTTGTCGATGCCATGGATGTACGTCCACACCTCTTTCTCATCGATGCCTTTTGGTAATGATGTACTTTGTGATTTTCTTTGTGGTGCGGCCCACTTCTGGATCTTCATGCCATGCGTCTTGTTGGCT
>MDTA01127047.1_pt1 | contig 10309 bp, 9 predicted proteins | sample 811151 | NCBI WGS metagenome assembly MDTA01 (sample SAMN05326648, study PRJNA326480) | marine metagenome | isolation source: seawater | place: Indian Ocean: South | collected 2010 | reverse complement strand
ATGTGTGCTAGTGCAATTAGTGAAGTTCATATCGATTCACTCTATTTTGGTGCTTATGATGAAAAAAAAGGTGGTATAGAAAAAATAAGATTAGCATTTAATAGAGAAAATATTTTTATACCAAATATTTATGGTGGCATAATGGAAGAAAAATGTAAAATACTATTAAAGGATTTTTTTAAAAAAATAAGATGAGTACGAAAATTAATATTCCAGAATTTGAAGTATCAGAGTTTAATAGAGCATTTAAGGATATAATAGAAACTAATTTTAATTATGTAAGAATTAAAGGTGAAATATCTGAAATTAAAACTGCAACTAAGGGACAGATATATTTAACGTTAAAAGATGAAAGTTCTATTTTAAGTGGGGTAATTTGGGACCAGAAAAAAAAATATTTAGATATTATGCCAGAGTTAGGTTTAGAAATAATAGCAACTGGTAAAATCACAACATGGTCACGATTTAAAACAACTTATCAAATTGATATCGATAAAATTGAAATTGCTGGAGAAGGAGCATTACTTAAATTAATTGAAGAAAGGAAAAATAAACTTTTTAAAAAAGGATATTTTGCTCAAGATAAAAAAAAGGCGATCCCATTTCTTCCTAGTCGTGTAGGAATAATTACTTCGCCTACTGGATCAGTGATTTATGATATTATTAATAGAGTAAATGATCGCTTTCCGATGCCTTTAGATATTTGGCCAGTTTCTGTTCAGGGAGTGGATGCAGTATCAAGTATTTCAAATGCTATAATGGGCTTTAATCAGATGACTCTAGAAAAACCTGATGTAATTATCATTGCTAGGGGAGGTGGAAGTACTGAAGATTTAATGGCATTTAATGATGAAAATTTAGCAAAAAAAGTTTTTGAGTCAAAAATACCTATTGTTTCAGCTATAGGTCATGAAACCGATACTACTATAATCGACCTAGTGTCAGATTTAAGGGCTTCCACACCGACAGCTGCAGCTGAAAAAACTGTACCTTTAAAGCACGATATTGAAATACATATAAAAAATCAACACTTTAAATTGAATAATAGAGTTTTATCAAAGTATGAAAATTTAAAAGATAATTTTGAATATTTGAATAAATTATTAAAAGCTCCAAGTTTTATTATTCAATTTTATAATGATAAACTAAATGATTCATTAAAAAAACTCAATTTATTGATGTTAAACAAAATTAATTTTTTTCGCTTAAATTTTAAAAATATTAGTAATTTAATTCATTCACCTGAACCAAGTATTAAAATTAAGAAGATATTTATTGAAGATTTATTTAAAAATTTTGAAAAAAATATAAATAAAAATTACCAAAATAAAGTTATTAATTTTAATTCTAGTTTAAGATTATTAAAATCAAATTCTATTTCAAAAAATCTTAAAAAAGGATACTCAATTTTAATGTATAAGAAAAAGATAATTAAAAGTGTTAAGAGTTTAAATGTTAATACTAATGTAAATTTAAAAATTGCTGACGGAAATTTAGAAGCAAATATAAAAAAAATTAATTAAATCTTTTATGTTGCCAGAACCATTGTTTTGGATTTGCTATTATCCAGTTCTCAATTGTCTTATGAATATTTTCCATCATTAAATTATCGCTAATTTTTGCATTATTATGAAATATTGGATCTAAAAAATGTAATTCAATTTTACCATTATTCAATCTCCTATTTTTAATTGGAATTATTGGAATATTAAATTTTCTAGCAATTTTAAGAAAACCCATTTGTGTCTTCACTTTTTTATTAAAAAATAACACATTTTCACCGGCTGAATCTTTTTGGTCAATTAATATTAATATTGAAAAACCAACATTTAGTGCCTCTAATAAATCTTTTGCACTTTGCCTGCCCTTAGGTGTGAAAAAATTTTTTTTTGATGTAAGGTTATTTTTTCTTATATTCAAAATCATTTTATCTAAAAAAATATTATTTATATGTCTATAAACTGCACCAATTTTTATTTTTAATCTGTCAATTGTAGGAACTAAAACTTCCCAATTTGATTGATGAATACTAATAAAAATTGCTTGTTGATCATTTTTTTTTAAATTTTCAATATTTTTTAATCCTTTTAAAACAATTTGATTATTTTGAAAAAGTTTATTCAATTTTATAACTTCACATATCGTTATACCTATATTTTCCCAACTTTCATTTACAATTTTTTTAATTGTTATTTCATCCAAATGAGGAAAAACAAACTTACAATTTATCATTGCAGTTTTATTTGCATTTGTTAATTTTCCAATTATTCTTAAAAAAAAAGATGTTATCTTTTTTGCAATATTAAACGGTAAAATTTTAATTAATGAAAATAAAATTTTAATAAAAAGAAATTGAAATAAATAAATTAAATTCTTCATAAAGAAAGAGCATTAATTTTATTTTCTAGAAGGTTGCTTAATATTTCAATCAATAAACTTTCATCTTCAAACTCAATTTCACCATCTAAAGTACTCACTAAAGATCTATAAGATTTAGGAATTCTTACAAAATCTTTTTTTGTAGTTACAAGTATTGATTTTGTTACATTTGCAGTTTCAGCTAAATTTAACATATCATTTTCATCAAAAATATGGTGATCAGGATAGCTAATTTTCTTTTCTAAAATAGCACCTTGCTCAATAAGTGAATTATAAAATTTATTCGGATAAGCAATACCTGCAAAAGCTGTGACTTTTTGATTCCTATAAATTTTATTTTCTTTACTTATTATAAAATTTGCATGAATAAGTGGAATGGTCTTTGGTATTTTTCTTCTTACATCATCTTCAATTTCACCAATTACTATGATTAAATTAGCTCTTGAAATCCCTCTAGAAATACTTTCTCTTAAAGGGCCTGATGGTATTACTCTTTTATTTCCAAAACCTTGTTCACCGTTAATTACAATTATTGAAAAATCTTTTTGTAATGTTGGATTTTGAAACCCATCATCCATTATTATACAGTCAGCATTATTTTCTTTTGCCAATATGAAAGATTTATTTCTATCTCTCCCAATCCATGTAGGCGCTACTTCTGATAGCAGTAATGACTCGTCACCTACACTTTGTGCCGAATGCCATTCTCTTACAAGAGTATTATTGGTTTCAATCCCCCCATAACCCTTTGAAACAAAATTAGGTTTATATCCATTTTTCTTTAATAATGTTCCTAATTTTAGGGCAACTGGTGTTTTACCTGCACCACCAACAACTATATTTCCAATACATATTATAGGAAGATTTGAAAATCTTTTTCGACTAACAATATTTCGTAATTTTGTACCAAATCGAAATAAAAGAGATAAAGGGTACAGAGTATTAGATAGATATGTATCATTTTTTTTATACCAAAATCTAGGTGCTTTTAACATTTAATTTAGAACCAAATTTATTTCTTTAAATAAAATTTCATTATCAAAAAACTTTTTTTTGGAAAAGTCTAGTGCTTTCTTTTTAAATTTTTCAAGAATAGATTTATTTTGCATTAAATTTTTAATTGTAAGTTTTAAATCATCTATATGATCTAATATCAAACAAGCTTCTTGATTTAACATATCATCATAAACATTTTGCCAATTATATATTATATTTCCACTAATTACTGCACAACCATACAGAGCAGGCTCTATAGGATTATGTCCCCCCTTATTGACAAAAGATCCACCTAAGATAACAATTTCACTATTATTAAAATATGAATTTAAATTACCAAAGCCATCAACAATAGTAATATCTTTATTAAAGTTCTTTTCTTGGCTATCAATTTCATATGAAAGTTTATAATTAATTAACATTCTACATATCTCTGGTATTCTTTCTGGGTGTCTAGGTGCCAAACATATTTTTAAATTCTTACTAGTAATAATCTCTTTAATATTGTTAATAATTATTTCCTCTTCATTTTGATGGCTGCTAGCAATCATAATAGAAAATTTTTTTTTACTAGTTTGTGTATATGTTTTTTTATGTATATTTGATAATTTTAAATTACCGATGTACTCAGCTTTTAAATTACTTAATAGTTCAATTCTTTTTAAATCATTTTGGCTTTGAACAAAAATTTTATTAAAAGAAAGCAATGAGTTCGAGTACATTTTTTTAAAGTACTTCCATCTCTTAAATGATTTTGGTGATATTCTTGCATTAATATAAAAACAATTAATTTTTTTACTTTTAATTATATTTAACATATTTGGCCAAATATCCGATTCAATCCATAAAACCAAACATGGATTCCAAAAATTTAAAAACCTAGAACACCATATAGGTACATCAAATGGTATATATTGATGTATTACCTTATCACTATAGTAATTTTTGACATATTCAGCTGAAGTTTTTGTTGTGGTTGTTACCAATATCTGAAAATTTTTATAATATTTTTCAATTATTAAATCACACGATTTAAACTCCCCAACACTAGCCGCATGTAACCAAATTATTTTTTTTCTAAATTCATAATCTATATCTGTTTTACCTATTCTTTCTTTATATCTACTCCTATCTTCTTTATTTTTACTTATTCTAAATAACAAATTAATTGAAATAGCTGGAATAAGAAAATAACTTAAATAGTAATAAATTTTAAACATCTAATTCAGTCTGTGCTAAAGTCATACAAAAATTTATTTCATTTTCTAATATCTCTTTGTATTTTTCGATTTCATTATCTTTAGTTTTTGGAGGTATATTTATTGGTTTACCCCAAACAAATTTACACTTTGAAAAAGGGTAAGTAATTAAAAAAGAATCCCATGATTTTAATTTAAAATTTCTATTTGATGCAAAACCCAAAGGAACTATTGGAACTTGTGAATTTATTGCTATTTTTATTATTCCTTCAGATACTTTTTGGTTCGGTCCTCTAGGACCATCAGGTGTAATACCAAGATAATTACCATTATTAAGTATTTTAAAAATTTGTCTTAGAGAAGGAGATTTATTTCTTGCCTCTATAGAAATATTTTTTAAATTGAAATGTTCAGCAATATAAGCCCCAAATCTTCCATCACTGTGGCTAGAAGCAAGCATATTTAGTGTAGTCTTACTTTTCCAAACAAAACCAATCATCATTAGTTGGCTATGCCAAAATGCTAATATGAAAGGTTTTTTTTCATTCCACATTTTATTAGAAAATTTATCATTTTTAATATCTATCTTGGAGGTAAGTCCGACTAATAAAATATATATATATCCTAAGTACGCTAAAATTTTTTGAGTTAAAGAATATTTAAATATTTTTTTTTTAAAACTCATTTTCTAATTTTTCTTTTAGTTGAAGTTTTTTATAAGTTGCTGATTTAGTAAGTAAATCAGAATGGGATCCAAAATTTTCAACCTTACCTTTATTTATTACATAAATTATATCTGAGTCCTCAATAGTGCTCAGTCTATGAGCAATTATTAAGATTGTTTTATTTTTCATGAGATTTGTGATTGTCTTATAAATTTCCTTTTCTATTATATTATCGAGTGAGGATGTTGCTTCATCTAGTATTAATATTGGTGCGTCTTTAATAATAGCTCTTGCTATTGCAATTCTTTGCCTCTGCCCACCTGACAATTTTATTCCACTTTCACCAACTACTGTTTCCAATTTATTGTCAAAAGAATTTGTAAACTCTGTTATTCCAGACAATTTTGCTATATTCTTTATTTCTTCATCTTTTGCATCTAATTTTCCATACCTTATGTTATTTGAGATAGTATCATTAAATAAAATTGTTTCTTGTGAAACATAAGCAATGTTGTTTCTAAGATCTTTTAAATGTATATCTCTTGTATTTTGAGAACCAATTAAAATTTCACCGTTATAGTTATTAAAAAATCTTGGTATCAAATTGATTATTGTTGATTTACCTGATCCAGAAAGACCAACCAGAGCAACTTTTTTGCCCTCTGGTATATTTATATTTATATTTTCTAAAATATTTTTTTCTTCATATCCAAAAGAAATATTTTTAAAAATTATGTCTCCTTTTAATATGACCTTATTTTCTATTAATATTTTTTCCATTTTGTTTTCAGATGTATCCAAAAGTCTAAAGATTCTTTCTGCTCCAGCAAGTCCCTCTTGAATACTAATATTTAAATTACCAAGGGCTTTTACTGGTTGATATGCTAGAAGTAAACTAACAAGAAAACTCATAAATTGACCTGTTGTCATTGTTTCATTTAACACAAATACACCACCGGCATAAATTGATAATGCAATTGCTAAACTACCTATAAACTCCATTAGAGGACTTAAACGATTACTTATAAAAGCAGAACGTGTAAAATATTTTTGTATGAAGTTAATAGTTTCAAAAGCTCGTTTTTTTTCAAAATTTTCTTTTGTATAAGATTTTACTTGTTTAATCCCTTTAATGCTTTCAGCAAGAACATTAGAAAAAACAGCTATCTCACTTTGAATTGTGTAAGTAATTTTTCTAATACTTTTACCAATTTTTCTAATTGGCCACAAAGCTAATGGGAAAGCAAAAAAAGCAAACAATGTAAGTGTCCAACTTTGATAAAACATATTTCCCAACAAGAAAATAATTACTAGAACATCTTTAATTACACCTGTTACAGATTTTACTATTGCCAGTCTAAGATAATAAGTGTCATTAATTAATCTTGAAATTAAATTCCCTGATTTTGAGTCATTATAAAATTGCATATTTAGATACATTAATTTTTCAAACATTTGGTTTTGTAATTTTGCAATAATTGCATGTGCAACTTTACTCATTTGATAGGAATGCGTGTATGTTGCTAAACCTTTTATTAAAGTTACTATAATTATTGCAAATGGAATCAATAAGAGCATTTCCCTATTACCTTTTATAAGAACTTCATCTAGTGCAGGTCTAACTAACCAAGCGTGTAAACCTGTTGCAGCTGCAGAAATTACCATCATGACTAAAGCTAATAAAATTGTTAATTTATGATGTAAAAGATAATTAAAGATTAATCTTGAAGTAACAGATTGTTTATTGCTTGATGACATTAAAAAACTAATAAATATATAAACAACATAAGCGCAAAAATATTATTTTGTTGAAAATAAAAATTTGAACTTTCTTCTGAATTTATATCCCATTTTTGAAGAGCTATATACGTACAAATTGAGATGATAGCTATAATAAACAGACTAAACAGTGAATTTGAGCTATTCCAGCCTAAATACCCAAAAATCAAAAGAACAAAAAAATAGCAAAAAGTAACAAATAACCCTCCATTTTTTCCAAAATAAACTGCAGTAGATTTTATATTGTGCTTTATATCGTCATTCCTATCTTGATAAGCATAAATAGTATCGTATCCTAAAGTCCATGCTACACAAGCAAAATACAGTAAAATAAATTCTAAATTAAATATTTGATCAAACTGCATTGAAACGATTAAAACTCCCCAGCTAAATACTATTCCCAAAAAAACTTGTGGCAAATAAGTTATTCTTTTCATGTATGGATAGATTATAACAAAAGGTAAACTTAATATTCCTAAAATTATTGTATTTAGTTTAAATTGTAAGAGTATAAAAAAACTAAATAATAAGAATAGAAGTAACAATGTTACAGATTCAGAAATTTTAATATTTCCAGATGCTAATGGTCTAGATTTTGTTCTTTTAACAGATCTATCTATATTAATATCAATAATATCATTTATTATACAACCTGCACTTCTCATAAAAAAAGATCCAAAAAAAAATATTATTAACCAATAAGCTAAGATCTTAAACTCTAGTTCAAGGAGTGTTAAACTAAAATAACATGGCCACATTAATAGAAGAAAACCAATTGGTTTATAAAATCTAATTAAATGTAAATAATTAGTCAATTTTTTAAAAACAAAACTATCCAACATATTTGAATAAATGTTATTATTTTAAACTATTGTTATGAAAATGTCTAAAACACGATTGTATGTTAATAAGAAATTATCTTCAAATATTATGATCTATATAAAGGACAAGCAACATCATTTCCTAAAAAATGTTCTAAGAGTTAAAATCCATGATAAGATATCTGTTTTTGATGGCATTACTGGAGAATGGCTAACTAAAGTAGTTTCCATAAATCGTGACAATATTGTAATTCAAGTAACTAAAAAGTATAAAGATTTAAAAAAAGAAACAGATGTTTGGTTAATTTTTGCACCAATAAAATCTTACAGGATGGGTATCACAATTCAGAAAGCTACTGAACTTGGTGTTTCTAGTTTAATACCTTGTATTACTCAAAATACAAACCAAAATAAAATTAATGTAAGAAATTTAAAAATGAATATTATTGAAGCCGCTGAACAATCTGAAAGATTATCAGTGCCAGAGTTAGATAATGTTATTAATCTTAATGATTTGATAGATAATTTTCCAGATGATAGGTGTCTGGTTTTTTGTAACGAGAATGATAAAAATTTACCAATTATTTATGATGCCTTGAACTCCAAAATTAACAAATATAGTAAATGGGCAATATTAATTGGACCAGAAGGAGGTTTTCTAGATGAAGAAGTAGAAAGAATATTAACTCTTCCAAATACATTATCTGTATCTCTTGGACAAAGAATTTTAAGATCTGACACCGCAACTACTGCAGCAATATTTTCACTACAGTCATTAATTGAAAAGAATTAATAAGCGACAACCTGTCCTAATAATTGGACATTTAATCCTTTGTAATTAGCTGAATTATTTATTTTTTAATGTTATATAATATTTTAAAATGCGTATTTTAACAATAATTACTATATCATTAATTGGATCACCTTTATTTGCCATGGAGCCGTATGACTGGCAATTAGGCTTTCAAGAACCAGCAAGTGAAGTTATGAGAAGTGTTTTGGATCTTCATAATTTTGTACTAATTATGATGACTGCAATAACAATATTTGTTTTATTTCTAATAATTTATGTTGTTATTAGATTTAGAAAAAATGCCAACCCCAATCCTTCAAAGAGGAGCCACAACACATTAATTGAAATATTATGGACAGGTATCCCAGTTATAATTTTAATTGCAATGGCCATACCTTCCTTTAAGCTTGTATATCAACAAGACATAATTCCAGAGGCAGATATGACAGTAAAAGTTATAGGGCACCAGTGGTATTGGGAATATCAATATCCAGAACATTTTGATATTACTTTTGAGAGTTATATGATTCCTGATGAAGAGTTAGAAGAAGGTGATGTTCGTCTTTTAAGTGTTGATAATAAACTAGTATTGCCAGTTAATAAAAACATACATGTTTTAGTTACTGCAGGAGATGTTTTGCATAGTTTTGCTATGCCTTCATTGGGTGTAAAAAAAGATGCTGTTCCAGGTAGACTGAATGAAACATGGATGAATATTGAAAAACCTGGCATATATAGGGGTCAGTGTTCAGAGCTTTGTGGAACAGGTCATGGATATATGCCGATAGTAATAGAAGCAGTTACTGAGGAAGAATTCCTTGCTTGGGCAATGGATACAAAAATTAAATATGCTATGAATGAAAAAAATACATTTGCTAAACTAAAATCTAAATAGGAGAAAACAACATGAGTTACGATACGTCCGCTGAAAGTCATTTAGATCATCATGATCATAAACCTGGATTTATAAGACGTTGGTTTTTTTCAACAAATCACAAAGATATAGGAACTCTTTATATTATATTTGCCCTATTAGCTGGATTAATTGGTGGTTTTTTCTCACTCTTAATGAGAGCTGAATTAGCTGCTCCTGGTTTAGATGTTGTTGCCGATGGACAAGTTTGGAATGTAATAATTACCGCTCATGGACTGTTAATGGTTTTTTTTGTTGTTATGCCAGCATTAATAGGAGGATTTGGAAACTGGTTTGTTCCACTTATGATTGGAGCCCCAGATATGGCATTTCCAAGAATGAATAATTTTAGTTTTTGGATACTAGTTCCTGCCTTAGTACTTCTAGTTGTTTCTGCAACAATTGGGACTGGCGCTGGAACTGGGTGGACAATATATCCACCACTTTCAAATAAGCTTGGGCATGCTGGCCCTTCAGTGGACATGGCTATATTTGCTCTTCACCTTGCAGGAGCCTCTTCAATACTTGGAGCTGTAAATTTTATTACAACAATTCTGAACATGCGAACCCCTGGAATGACCTTACACAAAATGCCTCTTTTTGTATGGGCTATGCTTATAACAGCTTTCTTACTACTTTTAGCTGTACCAGTTTTAGCAGGAGCAATAACAATGTTATTAACAGATAGAAATTTTGGTACTACTTTTTTTAATCCAGCAGGAGGAGGTGACCCAGTCTTGTTTCAACACCTGTTTTGGTTTTTT